>Ga0070737_10000949_pt1 | contig 48739 bp, 47 predicted proteins | sample Coa_R1_10_FD_66438 | JGI IMG/M metagenome (GOLD analysis project Ga0070737, IMG submission 66438) | Surface soil microbial communities from Centralia Pennsylvania, which are recovering from an underground coalmine fire - Coalmine... | ecosystem: Environmental > Terrestrial > Soil > Unclassified... | reverse complement strand
GGGGCAATCGCAGCAGCAGCGCCAATACCCCCGCTGCCGCTTCCACCAATGGTGGCCCAGGCACCGAATTCGAGTTGCCGGTCCACGTCACTGCCGACCCTGCGACCAATTCGCTGGTAATAAGCGCGATGCCGCAGGATTACGCCACTTTGCGTCAAATCATCTACGAATTGGATATTCCCCGCCGCCAGGTCTTCGTGCAGGCGGTGGTGGCTGAAGTCAGCAGCAATCGTGAGCGCCAATTGGGCATCAGCTTCCAGGGCGGCGCTGGCATCGGCAGCGCCCTGGGCGTGGCCAATTTTAATTTCGGCAACTTGGCCACCAGCCTGACCAATCCCTTGGGCCTGACCGGACTCAACTTCGGCTTGGCCTCTGGCAGCATGTGCACCATCTCTACCGCCTTGGCTGCCGCCAGCAGCGGGCTAGGCGGGCTAGGCGGCCTGGGTGGTCTTGGCGGTCTGTCAGGATTCAATGGCCTTAGCGGCATTCCCACCTCGATCAGCGTGCCTTGCGACGTAGCCCTGATCACGGCTATCGAGAACGACACTCATTCCAACATCCTGTCGGCCCCCACCTTACTCACCACCGATAACGAAGAGGCCACCATCGTGGTCGGTGAAAACCTGCCCTTCCTCTCCGGGGCCAGCGCGACTTCAGCCTTGTCTGGACAGATCTTCAATTCGGTCAACCGCCAGAACGTGGGCATCACCCTGGATATCGTTCCCCAGATAACCGAGGGCGGTTACATCAAGATGGATGTTTACGAGGAGGTCTCCGCGGTCATTGCAAGCACGCTTAACTCCTCCACCAATCCACTGGGCCCAACCACAACCATCCGCTCCGCCTCGACGACCGTGTTAGTGCAGAACCATCGCACCACGGTCGTGGGCGGGTTGCTATCTGACGAGGTCGACCTGACCAAATCAGGCGTCCCGTATCTCTCCGATATTCCAGTCCTGGGCAACCTATTCACCAGCACCGACCGCACCGGACAGAAGACCAATCTGCTGCTATTTCTGACGCCTCACGTGATTCGCGATCGGGAGGATTTGCGCGAACTCTCGCTGGATGAGCGCCAGAAATACCTGCAATCGCTGGGACGGCGCGAACTGCACGACATGCCGATGGATCAGGTCCAGGAACTCTACAAGCCTAGCTTTGGCTTGACTGTACCGCCCAGCGCCGAATTGGGTGCCCCCACAGGCTCAGGCGCGGCGGGCCCGGCAGCCGGCGCACCTCCACCCTATTCTCCCACGCCACTCAACACCGAGGAGATCAATCCGCCGCCACCTGGCGCCAGCAATGCTTCCCCCTCTTCGCCAATGGCGGCGGCGGCGGCGGCGCCGCTGGCGGCCAGCGCCGGCGAAAATCGCAAGGCAGGCGGGATGCTCGATGCGGTCAGCGGCATGTTTGGAACACGGTGACCTTACGCCGCCGACCGGGGTGTGATTTTGCGTATTGTCCCCGGTTACTTTGACACCTGCCCAGCGCGCTTCCAATCCGTTGCTGTGGGCCGGGGTGGGCAGGCGGTTTAATGGCACGACAAACTAGCGGAGTTGCGGCGCGTGCCGAATTTATTTTGTTTTCCGCCGCTCGCGCCACCCTCCAACGCCTGCCCTTGGCGCGCGCGGTTTGGCTGGGAACCAAGATAGGCACACTGGCCGCGGCCGCCGACCGGTTTAATCGCCCGATCGCGATGCGCAATCTGGCCATCGCTTTTCCCGACTACGACCGTGCGCGCCATCGGGAAATCTTGGCCGCGATGTATCGCAATTGGGGCCGGATGGCGGCCGAATGGTGCCATCTGCCCAAGCTGGGTCCGGACCAGCTCAAGTATTTAGTCAGTTACGACGGAGTGGAGAACTGGCGCGCGGGCGAGGCGCTCTCGGCCGGCCGAGGCGGACTCCTGGTGACCGCGCATTTCGGCAATTGGGAACTGATGGCGCATGCGCACGCCCTCAATGGCCACCCGATAGCGATCGTTTATCGGCCGCTGCGAAATCGCCTGATAGACCGATTGGTATCCGAACAACGGGCACGCGTCGGCAACCAGATCATCGCGCGCAAGGGAGCTGGTCGCGACGTCGTACTGCGCTTGCAACGCAACCAACATGTGGTCATCCCGATCGATCTGGATGTCCGGCGCGGGGTGTTCGTTAATTTCTTCGGCTGCCTCGCCAGCACCACCGACGCCCCAGCGCGCCTGGCCTTGGTCAGTGGTGCTCCGGTGGCACCGGTGTTCATCGTGCGCGAGGACCAATCGCTGCGCCATCGGATCGTGATTCGACCGGTAATCGAGGTCTTACCAGGGCCGGATCGGCTTCAAACCATCCGCGACTATACCCAGCGCTTCAGCGCCGAGGTGGAAGCTATGATCCGCCGCTATCCGGACCATTGGAACTGGATCCATCGACGCTGGAAGACACGCCCCGCCGGGGAGAAGCGCTTTTATTGACTTCAGTGGCCGCGATCCTGCCGTGCTTCGCGCCCATGTCGGCTCAGACCAGCAAGCCTGCTTGAGGCGAGCGAGAGCGAGGTTTAAGCTTAGATTCGATGGCAACGACGGCACGGCAAATGGTGCTCAAAATCACCGCGCTGCACGAAGTAGGGAATTACGCTGCGGGAATTAAATGGAGCGACGGCCACGACAGTATCTATCCGTGGAACAACTTGCGCCGCCATTGCCCCTGCCGTGAATGCAGCGCCAAAGGCAAGCATGACCCCCCCGGTGCCAATGGCGGGCGTTTGCGTCAACTGATACGCCTGGGTGACGCCAGCCTCTTCCTGGGGTGGGCTGATGGCCACGAGACCATCTACACCCTGCCCGAATTGCGTGCTCTGTGCGGATGCGCGCTATGTAAGGGCGAACCCGAAAAGCCGATCACCGGCTGACTTTATCTCACCAGGCGGCAGAGCGCCTTACGGCGCAACGCCTCCAGCTCCTGCGCCAGTTGCGAATTCAAGAGCAAGCGGTCGGCTGGTCTGCTCAGCACCGACCACAGCGCCAGCGCCACCGTTCCCATCGCCATCATCCCCACCAGAGTTCGTGCCATTGGAAACCTGTCCTTTCATAACGGCCCCACCGGCGGATCAGAAATCAGCCCTGATTACAAGCAACTAGTTATTTACCAGCGCGGAAAGATCTCAAGCCACGGGTTTGCTGTACGGTTTTGGAACAGAGTGGGCTTCGGTCAGGCGGCCGGCGAGCAGCGCTTTGGCCTAGTCCGATTCTCCTCCTTCATTGATAACTGCACGGAGGAGGAAAAATGTTTTGAAAAAAGAATCAGATCGAACTTTTGGTCCTAAACAGCTTGAATATTTAGCAAGATGAGCCCTTTGACCTCAACCTACCTTTTTTGGCTAAGGAGGGCCCCCTGGGAGGGCGAGTTAATTCAGGTCCGCGTTTGTGGCAGAATCATTTCAGTAGAGAGTGTGAGGGATTTATTGTGACTTTGAACGAAATCGAACAAGTCTTGACCGACCTCGAAGAGCGCGCCGGTAAACTCTGGAGGCGGCTTTGACCCCGCTCAACTAACTGCCCGTCAGGCCACCCTGGCGGCCCAGGCCAGCCAGCCAGAGTTTTGGAACCAACCCGAAACGGCGCAAAGCAACCTTCGCGAACAAGACCAGATTCGGGCCCAGCTTGCCGAGGTAGAGAAGCTGCGCCATCTGATTGAAGAAGCCCGGCTGTTTCTCACCATGGCCGAAGAAGAGGGGCTCGAGGACAGCGAGGCCGCACGCGAAGCCGAGCGCGCGGTAGCGGCGGTGCGCGAGAGTCTGGAGGGGCAAGAGTTAAAGGTGATGCTGAGCGGGGAATTCGACCGCCTAAGCGCTATTGTTTCAATCCATCCTGGCGCTGGCGGCGAAGAAGCCCAGGACTGGGCCTCCATCCTGTTGCGTCTATATCTGCGCTGGGCCGCACGCCATGGCTTCCATACCGAGATCGTGGATTTTTTGCCTGGCAACGAGGGCGCCGGGCTGAAGAACGTCACCTTCACGGTCGATGGCGAGTACGCCTATGGCTACCTCAAAGCCGAGGCAGGGATTCACCGACTGGTGCGGATTTCGCCATTCGACGGCAACGCCCGCCGACATACCTCCTTCGCTTCGGTCTTCGTCTATCCCGAGATCGACGACAAGGTCGAGGTGGTGATCAACCCAGCCGACCTGCGCATCGACACCTTTCGGGCCAGCGGGGCCGGCGGCCAACACGTCAATAAGACCGATTCGGCGGTGCGTTTTACCCATCTTCCTACCGGGATCGTGGTGACCTGTCAAAACGAACGCTCGCAGCATAAGAATCGCAACATGGCGATGAAAATATTGCGCGCCCGCCTGTTCGAACTCGAACTGCGCAAAAAGCGTGAGCAGCTGGATCAATTTTCCAAGGAGAAGAAGGATATTACCTGGGGCAGCCAAATCCGCTCTTATGTCCTGCAACCCTACCGGATGGTCAAGGACCATCGTACTGGAGTGGAGATCGGCAACACCGATGCCGTGCTCGACGGCGAGATCGACTCCTTCATCCAGGCGTACCTGATGGGCGTGCGCAAGGAAGGCGCCGAGGCGGCGCCGGAGTGAGCGCGGAGGTGACGCCCAAATGAATGAAACGCCGCGATTTGCCGCCGATCGGATGGTTGGCCGCTTGGCGCGATGGCTGCGGCTGCTGGGCGCCGACGTCTCCTACCATCGCACCCGCTCAGGCCCTGCTGCCTTACGCCTGGCGCGCGCCGAGCAGCGCCCGCTTCTGACCCGGGACAAGCGGCTGCGCACCGCCCCCGATGTGCTCTACCTTCAGGCAAACGCGCTGCGCGACCAACTGTTCGAGGTCCTGCGCCGTTATCCTTTCGACCCGTACGCCGGCGCGCTGAGTCGATGCTCTCAGTGCAACCAGCCGCTGGAGGATTTGCCGCCAACCGCCGCTCAGGAACTGGTCCCTCCCTATGTCTTCAAAACCCAATCCCATTTCGCCCAATGTCCGCAATGCGGCAAGATCTATTGGCCGGCAACTCACGTGACACGGATGGCCAACGAGATAGCCACGCTGCAGCGACGACTGGATACGGCGGGCACGTAGCCAACGAAAGATACAACAAACGATATAAGAGAAATAGTAAGACATCATGGTAGGCGGACGGGATCGTTACCAAACCGCGCTTGCGTTGGTTAACCAGGGGCTGCGCGCCCAACAGCAGGGCGCGCTGGAGCAGGCAGTTGAACTTTATCGTCGCTCGTTGGCGCTAGCGCCGACCGCCGAGGCCCACACTTACCTGGGTTGGGCATTGAGCTATCAGGGAGAGCTGGAGGAAGCGATCGCACAATGCCGGCAAGCGATCGCGCTGGATCCCACCTTCGGCAACCCTTACAACGACATCGGGGTGTACCTGATGCAGCAGGGGCGCAGCGAAGAGGCGATCCCATGGCTGGAACAGGCCAAGCACGCTCCTCGTTACGAGCCGCGCCATTACCCCTATATCAACCTGGCACGGATTTATGCTGCCAGTGGACAGCTTGTGCGCGCGGTCAGGGAACTGGAGGGCGCACTCGCCCTGGTCCCCCAAAACGGCGAGCTGCAGGAGCAGCTCGAAGAGCTTCGCCGTCGGCTCAACTAGGAAGCCTCATGGCGCGCGCTTGCCTCGCCTGGCGCAAAAGCAGCCCCATCACCATCAGGTTTAAGTTTGGTCCAAACGCAACCGCACGCTAGACTTGGCTGAATTCCCGCTGGGGGAGCGGACGGGCCACAAAACTCATGGACGAACGCTACGAGCCGCATCGAATCGAAGCCAAATGGCAGGAGCACTGGGAGCGCGAGCAACTCTACCTAACGCCTGCCGACCGCACCCGGCCCAAGTTCTATCTATTGGAAATGTTTCCCTATCCCTCCGGCGAGGGCTTGTCCGTGGGTCATCTGCATAACTACGTGCCCAGCGACGTAATTGGGCGCAAACGGCGGATGAGCGGCTTCAATGTGCTCCATTCGATGGGCTGGGACGCCTTCGGGCTGCCCGCCGAAAACGACGCCCTGCTCAAGCATCTCCATCCCAAGCAGACGGTTCCCCGCTACGCCGCCAACTTCAAGCGTCAGTTAAAGTTGACGGGATGCGCCTACGATTGGACACGCGAGATTAATTCCTCTTCGCCTGATTACTACAAGTGGACTCAGTGGTTTTTTCTTTTGCTTTACCGCCGCGGCCTGGCCTACCGCGCGGTGGGTGCCCAATGGTGGTGCGAGAAATGCTTGTCCATTCTGGCCAACGAGCAGGTAATCGATGGCTGCTGCTGGCGCCATCCTGAAACCCCAGTCACCAAGAAAGAGCTCGAGCAGTGGTACTTCAAGATCACTGCCTACGCCGACCGCCTGCTGGCCGATCTGGAAGGGCTCGATTGGCCCGAGCGGATCAAGATCATGCAACGCAACTGGATCGGTCGTTCGGAGGGGGCGGAAATCGCCTTCCCCGTGGTCGGCCATTCCGCCGAGGTGCGCTTCTTCACGACCCGGCCCGATACTGTCTTTGGAGTCTCCTTCATGGTCTTGGCCCCCGAGCATCCGCTGGTCGCGCGCATCACCAGCACGTCGCAGCGCGCCGCGGTGCAAAGCTATCAGGCCCAGGCCCAGCGCCAGAGTGATATCGAGCGGCTGTCCACGGTCAAGGAAAAGACCGGAGTATTCGTGGGCGCCTATGCGCACAATCCGTTTAGCGGACAGAACATTCCCATTTGGATCGCCGACTACGTCCTGATGGGCTACGGAACCGGCGCGATCATGGCGGCGCCAGGCGAGGATCAGCGCGATTTCGAGTTCGCACAAAAATTCGGCCTGCAGATTCCGCGGGTGACCGCTCCCGCCGACGGTAGTCCGCCCCCAGCCGATCGCGCCTTCACGGAATACGGGATCACGGTCAATTCCGGTTTCCTCACCGGCAAAACCACCGCCGAAGCTCGGGCTGCGGTGTGCGCTTACGTCGAAGAACACAACCTGGGCCGGCGTACGATCAGCTACCGAATGCGTGACTGGCTGATCTCCCGCCAGCGCTATTGGGGATGCCCCATCCCGATGGTTTATTGTGTGAAGTGCGAGCTGGTGCCAGTGCCCGAGGATCAACTCCCGGTATTGTTGCCCGATCTGCAGGATTATCAGCCTGCGGGTACGGGGCGCTCGCCGCTGGCCAATGTGCCCTCGTTCGTCAATACCACCTGTCCCAGTTGTGGCGGTCCCGCCCAACGCGAGACCGACACTATGGACGGTTTTGCCTGCTCCTCATGGTATTTTCTGCGCTTCGCTTCGCCTCATGACAAATCGGCTCCTTTCGAGCGCGCGGCGGCCGATTACTGGCTGCCGGTCGATCTCTATATCGGTGGCGCCGAGCATGCGGTGATGCATCTGCTGTACGCCCGGATGTGGACCAAAGTGATGTACGACGCCGGCCTTATCAGCTTCACCGAGCCTTTTCCGGTGCTGCGCAACCAGGGCATGATTTGGGCCGCCGACGGCCACAAGATGTCGAAAAGCCGGGGCAACGTGGTCACCCCAGACGCGATGGTGGAAAAGTATGGCGCCGACGCGCTACGGCTGTGGGAGCTGTTCATGGGGCCCTTCGAGGAGCCGACCAACTGGAATGAAGAGGGGGTGGTTGGGACCGCTCGCTTTCTGACCCGGGTCTGGAACTTGGTGCGCCGCTACGTTCTGGCCGGTTGTCCGCAGGGCGCTCCCGCCCTGGCAACTCAGCGCAAGATCCATCAAACCATCGCCACGCTTACAGATCACCTGGAGCGGCTACGTTTCAATACCGCGCTGGCTGCCCTGATGGACGAGCTTAATCATTTGGCCCGCCTGGCCCCCGAGGAAATCGGCCGCTTCGGGATCGAAAGCTACATCCTGATGTTGGCCCCGATGGCGCCCCACGTCTGCGAAGAATTCTGGCAAGCCCTGGGCCACTCCGAATCGGTTCATCGGCAGCCTTGGCCCCGCTTCGATCCAGCTTTGGCGCGCGAGGCGGTGGTCACGGTGGTGGTGCAGGTCAACGGCAAGGTACGCGAGAAACTGCAAGTGGCGGCCGATAGCGACGAAGCGCAGGTGCGCGAGTTGGCTTTAAGCAGCGCGGCGGTCGTCCGCCAGCTTGAAGGCAAGCCACCGCGCAAGCTGATCTATGTGCCCAACAAGCTCATCAATATCGTCGTCTAGTCGTGTCACCCTTATGGCACTGCGCTACAGCCCAACGCTCAGGACGGTAAGTTAAATGGCGCAAGCGCTGGCCTGGAATGAATCCAAGATTAAGTCCTCGGCGCCCCCCTATCACAGGGTGCCGGCGGAGCTGGGCGAGCTGCGCACGGCGGTGGGACCGATGTTGGCCGTAGTCGGTGAACAGGGGTTGGCAATGCTCCAGTACCTGTACCATCGCAGTTTCGACCCGGCGCTGGCGCGCGCACGCGCGCGCTTGGCCGAGTATTTCGACTTGCAACCCGCCAGCGCCCATATCGCAAGGCTGCAAGCCGTCCTGAGCGCTTACTTCGATGGTAGCGGCGAGCTTCAGTTCCCAATCGATTGGCGCCTGATAGCGGGCAAATTCAACCGCCGGGCGCTGGCGATTATTCAAGGACTGCCCGTGGGTACCGCGTTGACCTATCGCGATCTCGCGGCGCAAGCCGGGTCGCCCGCGGCCCCTCGCGCGGCCGGCAACGCGATGCATACCAATCCGATTGCCATCTTCCTGCCCTGCCATCGCGTAATCGGCAGCAACGGCAGCTTGACCGGCTATGCGGGAGGCCTTGAAATCAAGCGCGCTCTTTTGCGCCACGAAGGTTTCACCCTCTCTGCCAACGACCGGCTGCTCGGCGCAGTGTGGGGCGATCCGGAGCGGGGCCTTTACTGCGAGCCTTCCTGCGCTCGGCGCACGCCGGCCCAATGGCTTATTTTCTGCGGCGCACCAGCCGCCCGAAAGGCGGGGCTGAGCCCCTGCCCCAACTGTCATCCGTTAATTTGAATAAGCGGCTTGCATCCCATGAGCTTTTGCGGGCGCCCGGCGCCGAGGCGTGTCTAGCGGTAGGCGCGCTGGCACCGGCCTCCAAACCCCCGCTCGCAGCTTTCTTCAGCTATCTGCGCATGCACAAGGGTGGCGGGGCCCCGAGGGCGGCTTTACCAAGCCTGAACTAAGCTATTGAAGCCAAGTGGTGCCGGGCTGCGCGAGCGTGGCGCCGACTTTTACAGTCAATTTCGACAACGGCTGGCGCGGTTTCGCGGTTGCCGGCGGCTGCGGATGCTGCTGCAAAGCAACGCCCGACGATCTAACTCGACAGCGCGATCGACCGACGCGGTCTAAACTCGATCTTGTTGCTTGCCATACCGCAGCTGTCCCCTTAGCCTAGTCGCATAAGCGCGTGACAACCTCAGCGCGACATCCCAAGACCGGTTGGGAAAAAGAAAATTAGTTCCATAACCACCAGCCCCCTGGTCGGGGAACGCAGCAGGTCTTTGATCGTGGAGGTGATCGATGGCCCTGAGGGGCAAAAAGCTGGTCGTGGCCGACGACGACCCCGACGGTCGGGAAACGTTGAAGATTTTGCTCGAACTGTTCGGCTACCAAGTTCGTACCGCCCGCGACGGACCGACCGCGGTGCAGGAAATTTCCTGCTTTCAACCCGCCGCCGCGATCATCGACGTCTCGATGCCGGGCTTCAATGGCTACAAGGTCGCTCAGCAGGTACGGGCGCAGAGTTGGGGCCGTGAAATCAAGCTGATCGCGCTCACCGGCTACGGCTGCGAGGACGACCGCCAGAGCGCCTCTCGAGCCGGATTCGACGTTTATCTAACCAAGCCGCTGCGCGCAGACGAGTTGAAGCGATTTCTCAAGCATCATCTGGGCGGCGAATAGCTTTCCGCAGAGCAGCCCGCCGGGGGCGCGAACTCGCGGTAGCGCAACGCGGGCGGCGGCGCTAAAGTAACCGGCGCGACGATAGGCTCGCATAGAAGGAGACGCCGATGGCAGATCTCGAACTTGAATTTCCCATGATGCGTTACGACATCACGATGCCGCTGCTGGAAGGGCGCGTGAAGATCGAGGGGGTCAAGCTCAAGCCGGTACCCGCCGCCCATGTAATGGTGTTCAACGACGACCCGGTCCTGCGCGAAGGCAACTTTGGGTTGGTCGACCTCAACGTCGGCTACCTGCTCCCGGCCATCGATGCTGGCTGGGAGATCACCGCCCTGCCGGTCTTCTCCAAGCGCAAGCCCTGCTATCAGTACGTGTTCGTGCGCTCTGACGTGGTCAAATCACCCAAAGATTTGGAAGGCAAGCGCATCGGCACGCGCTCCTACCCCACTGGCCTTACGACTTGGAACCAGGGCTTGCTCGAAGAGCGTTACGGGGTGGATCATCGCAAGCTGCACTGGCGGGCAGCGATGCCCAAGTTCTTCCCAATCCATGACAACAAGACCGACATCTCTTTCGATCTCGATCCCAAGAAGAGCATGTCCCAGGTCCTCTTCGACGGCGACGTCGATGCCATTATCAGCGACATCTCTGACACCAAGATGCTGGGTGAACTGCTCAGCCATCCCAAGGTCAAGCGGTTGTGGCCCAACTACATGGAGGAAGACGAGAAGCTCTATCGCGAGACCGGCTTGTTCACTCCGGTGCACATCATGGTTCTGAGCCGCAAACTCCATCGTGCCCATCCCGACCTGGCCCGCAAACTCTACAACGCCTTCGAGCAAGCCAAGGAGTTGGCCTTTACCGATATCCTCAATGAACGGGGCGGCTTCTCGGTGGTCTATTTGCGCGAGCGCTTCGAGGAACAGCGCGAGCGGTGGGGCGATCCTTGGAAGTACGGCTTCAAGGCCAACCGGGGGACGATCGACACCTACGCCAAGTACTGCCTGCAACAAGGCTTGATCAGTGCTCCAATTCCCAACGACAAGGTGTTCGCCGAAGGCACCTTGGACACTTGATTTCGGACCGGACGGGGTGCGGGAGGGCTCGTGCCCCGTCCGCCACTGCTGGCTTCGCGGCCCTGGCAATTTCGCTTCGAATTTGCACGCGCGACGCGTTACGGAATTGCGGTGAAGGCAAATAGCCTGCCTAATAGGCTCGGCGCAGTCATCCGACTCATCGGGCAAATTGTCCTGGATGCTCCGCTTAAGCTTGAGCAGCTTTGATTGCGCCTCATTTGCCTGTATGCTGCGCGCTACCGACGTGTTTGCAGATAGGCGTGGCTAACGGCGCCCAAACCGGCTCGCGGGTGACTGGTGTTAAAACTCAGACCGATCTCCATCGCTTTGATAGCGTTGGGGTTTGCGATAATCCAAGGGCGAGCTTTCGCTCAATCCTCTGCCGTTGACCTGCGGCGCCCTCCCGACTGGTCCGATGGCCGGCCTATTACGGTGGAAGTCGCGATGCACGTGATGAATATCACGAGCATCAATGAGGTAGCCGGAACTTTCAAGCTAATCGCCTACTTGTTTGCGCAATGGCAGGACGAGCGGCTGGCCTTTAAACCGCGCTACCAGGGAGAAAAGGTTCGCCTATTGGCTCAAGGTTCGGTCTGGCAGCCGCGCTTCGAGTTCGTCAACTCCGTTCAGCCTCACCAGATTTATGACAGCGTGTTGCAGGTCACGCCCACCGGACTTGTGACCTACATCGAACGCGACAGCGCGGCCCTGAGCACGGAATTCCGACTGCGTCGTTTTCCTTTCGATCATCAGACGCTCTCGCTGTTCGTGCACCCCTTCATCGACCAGGCACCCATTGTGGTCTTTCACGACGACGACCCTCAGACCTCGATTACCGCCGAGCAGAAGCTGTATTCAGCGCTACCCGAATGGAATATCGAAAGCATCCAGGCTCACACCAGGATGGTCCCTTTGAAGGGAGCTCAGATAGCGGAAGTACGTTTCGATATCACGGTCGCGCGCCGCTATGGTTTCTATGTGTGGAAGGTGTTTCTGCCCTTGCTGCTAATGGTGCTGCTATCGTGGACGGTCTTCTGGGTCGACCATCGCGATCTCGCGGTCCAGGTGCAGATTTCGGTAACGACCATCCTGACCGTGATCGCGTTTGCTTTCGCGATCACGCTCAGCTTACCCAAGGTCCCTTATTTGACCGTAATCGACGGCTTCTTCCTGACCTGCTATGTGTTCGTCTTTTTTACTGCGGTCGAGCTAACCTGTGTGCACGTCGCCAACCGCCACCAGGACGCGGGCGGGCTGCGCATCCGCCGTATCAGCAGGATACTGCTCCCGCTGGGCTATCTGGGCTGCAACGGGTTGATCTTCTGGTGGTTCTTAAGCTGACTGCGGCTGCCGGGTCGGGACACGGGCCGCCGAACACACCTGTACCACAAACAACGAGGCATGGCACCCGTCACTAGTAGTGACGGGAGACTAGTCTGGGAGGATTTGATCCGGCTGGGGCCCTGGAACCATGCCTTCTAGGTCGGCATCGAGGCCGCCGGCCTCGCGCCTGGCCTGGCGCTGGACAGCCCGCTGAACCCGGCGCTGTTCCTTGTCCGTTTGCTTTTGCTTGCGAAGCTGTTCGCGACGCCGTTTCTCCATAAAATCCTCGTCGTGTGATTGCTATTACTGATGCCTGAGCGGGTGCACTGACGCCCCGCTCAGGCTAAAAAGGCGGGCACAGGCCCGCCTTTTTTATCTCTACCAGCGGTTGCGGCCGCGGCCGGCGCCGCCGCCTCCACCGCCGCCCCCGCCGCTACGGCCGCGATCCCCGCCGCCAAAGCCAGCCTCGCGCGGTTTGGCTTCATTCACCTTGATGTTCCGTCCTTTGAGTTCAGTGTCATTGAACCGCTGGATCGCCGTGGCTGCGTCACCGGCGCTGGCCATTTCGACAAAACCGAAGCCTTTGGACTGACCTGAAAACTTGTCCGTGATTACAGTGGCGCTTTGCACCTCTCCCACTTGCGAAAACAGCGCTTCCAAGTCGCTGCCCGTGACCGAGTAGGCCAGATTGCCGACGTACAGTTTGCTGGGCATGATTGCCCTCCGAGAGTTTTGGCCGGGTAGCTCCGAACAGACCAACCTGGGCTAATTCCCAGGTCTTTATGAAAGGAACGATCCAAGCGTTGACGTCGCTAGCTTATATCATTCGTTTAACCAAAGATACGGTTTTTCTACAAATCCGACCGCTGGATCCCTGTCGCCCACTTGCGGAGCGACCTGCCGTCCCCTATCCGGCACATAGGTGGTTTGCGTCAAATAGTGATAATATCGTGGGTGAGGTCACCAAGTGCCCAAAGTTTATGTAGGCAATCTTGCCAGTTCGGTCACTAGCCGCGATCTCTCTGATCACTTTGCGCGTGCGGGCCAGGTGGTGGCAGCGCTGGCAGTGACCGACCGCAACACCGGCTTGTGTCGCGGCTTCGGTTTTGTCGAGATGGCCGCACCTGCCGACGTGATGGTAGCGTTCACTCTCCTCAACCACAGCGAACTCAACGGTCAGCAGATAACCTTGGATCCCGAACCGGCGCACAAAAACGGCAAAGGACGGCCGCGGCCCACCATTTCGTGAAGTTCTGCCGCTTTGGTTCTTGCCCGGAACACTGGCGCACGATGTCCGCCGATCGCCCCCTCCCCTTGCGCACGCCAGCCGGCCACCATAAGCTAGGCGCCAACTTAACGCAGCGGGTGAGACGCCTGACTTCTCCGGGCTAGACTGGCTAGGTTTATCGAGCCAACCAGCGTGCCATCACCAGCTAAGCTGCGCGTAGTAGGGGTTGCTTTTGTGCTCACAGTCCTCCACGTCGCGCCGGCCTCGTGAAATTTTCGCGGTTGGCTCGGCTTTGGGCCGCGTGCTTTTGTCCCACCATCGTGGCAACGTTCTGGCAATTGATGGGTCACCAGGTAGGGTGAAAGATGAGCCGTTTCGCGACCGCCCCCGCCGCTGAAAACTCGCCCCCGCTCCGACACCCGCGGCCAGGGTGGGAATGGCCCTGGTGGCGCACCACGCGCCACGACGTCGCGGTACTACCCTGGTTCATCTTGATCCACCTCACTGCCGTAGCCGGGTTGATAATGTTCCCGCTCCCGGGCTGGCGCATCCTCTTGGGTACCCTGGCGCTGGCTTGGATCGGGGGAATCGGCACCACGGTGTGCTATCACCGCTGCTTGGCCCATCGCGCCTTGCGCATCCACCCCGTGGCAAGCGTGGCGCTGACCTTCTTCGCCGTTTTCAACGGCTCCGGGCCGCCCTTGACCTGGGTCGCCAGCCATCGGACCCATCATGCCTACTCCGACACCGAGCGGGATGTCTCCAGCCCAAGCTGGCGCGGTTTCTGGTGGGCTCATCTGCGTTGGTTGTGGCAGAGCGCTCCCCCTTCGGTTACCCGCTTTTGCCCCGAACTCGACCGCCCCTTCTATCGTGTTTGGCAAACGCTCCAGCCCCTGATCCTCGCCCTTTCTTACTTTGGCGGTTTATATTTTGGGCTCTGCGCTTTTTTTTGGCTAGGTGCGATTCGGCTGGTTTTTACTCTGCATGCCCAATGTTTCGTCAATAGCATTTGCCACAGCCAGCCGGGCGTTGCCCGCGGCGAAGACCGCAGCCGCAATGTGCCCTGGCTGACTTTCGTTCACCTCTTTCAGGGCGAAAACTGGCATCGCAATCACCACCAACGTCCAGCCTCGGCCCGGATCGGACGAACTTGGCGCCAACCCGACAGCGGCTATGTGGTGATCTGTCTGCTGGAAAAAATCGGCTTCGTCAGCGAGGTGCGCCATGCGCGTAGTAGCGAGGTCGGAGCTAATGCCCGCCGGGCAACTGCGTAATTCCGGCTCGAGCCGCGCCAGCCACCGAGGAAATGCGCCAAAGGTAGTTATCCATGCCGGTATATAGAGACGAGGTTTACCGTATCTACCTCGATTTTCTGGAGGTGGCCGAAAAGAAACGACGCTGGAGCGTGTTCGACGACATTCCTTGGAATCAACTGGATCAGGCCCGAATTCCCGCCGAAATCGGGAATCGATTGGAGATCTTCTGCGCCGAGGAAATGTATGTTCCCGATTACAGCTCCAACGGTCTGGAACTGTGCCGCTCGATGTTCGGGATGGCTTGGTTCCAAGCTACCTGGGCCTGCGAGGAGTCCAAGCATGCGCTGGCGCTACGTGAGTATCTGACTCGCTCGAGGCTGCGCTCGGAGGCTGAATTCAGCGCGTTGGAGGACAAAGTATTTGCCGGCCATTGGCAATTGCCCTTTTCACGGGCCCGCCAGATGGCCTGTTACGGTGCGTTGCAGGAAGCCGCCACGTTCCTGGCCTATAAGACCCAGCGCGAACTGGCTCGACAGTCGTGCGACCCCGTGCTGGAAGCAATCTTCTTCAACCTGGGCCGCGATGAGGCTGCCCACGCCGGCTTTTACCGCGCCGTTCTAGACTTGGAGCTGGCGCTGGACCGCCCCGGCACGGTGAGCGATCTGGCCTACGTGCTCGCCAACTTCAAGATGCCCGGCGATGGTCTGATCGAAGATTATCGCGAACGCTTGACCAGCACCGGCGCCGGAATCAGTCCACGCCTGTTTCTGCAGCATGTACTGTGGCCGTTGCTGGCTGGAGCGCGCATCGGCCGCGATGAGATCAAGACCGCGCTAAAGCAACAGGCGATCGAACCGGCCGCGCCCGTTCGCGTGCTTGCCGCGCTTTAGCCGCCGTTAAGCAGAGCAGGGAGCTTGGCCACAAACTCCTGGCGCGAGAGCACGCGGTTGAAGCCGGCCTCGCGCGCGGCCTTGAACACGCTCACCTCGACATGCGAGGCGAAGCCTATCACCTGCGCCTGAGGCGCGGCGGTGCTGATTACTGCCATCGTCTCTCGCGCATCAAACAACTTGTCCGACAGATCTACGATTATCAATGCCGGTGACAGCTGCGCGCACCGCTCGGCTAGGCGCGCCAACTCCGCGACATAGCCGATCTCGACCCCGCAAGCCTCGGCCGCGCCGTCGATTTTAGAGCGAAAGATCAGATCGCGCACCAGGCCTAAAGCTTTCATTTCAACCTCGTTTGGCAAAACGAGCAGGAGAAAATGGCGCGATATCGAAGCGTGGGCGAGAGCCGCACAGCAATGCCGCAATAATCTGGCCGGTGATCGCTGAAAGCAGCACTCCGCTGCGAAAATGGCCGGCCGCGTAGTATAAGCCCGGAAGATTGGGAGAAGGCCCCAGCACCGGCAGCAAATCTTCCGCGGCCGGACGCAGCCCGGCCCACGCCTGATTAAAGCGTAGATCGGCCATCTCGGGCAGGAGATCGCGCACTCCTCGCGCGATCCGCGCCATCCCCTCCACTGTTACGTACTTGCTGAAACCCGCGCGTTCTCGCGTCGAGCCGGCGAGCAGCCGACCATCACGCCGAGGCACGACGTAGCCACGCAGCGAAAACAGTCCCACCGGCAGGGTCGTAGGCAAGGCTTCGAAGCAGAGGATCTGGCCGCGAATCGGAAACAGATTGACCCGGTCGACTTCGGCGCCCTTGACTTGGCTGGCCCAGGCCCCGGCGGCGTTGACCACCGCGTCGGCTTCGATCTCGCTGCCATCGATGAGCACGACGCCGCGTACCTGACCGGCCTGGATCAGTAGCCTGTCCACCGCGCTCTCTTCGCGCAAACGGGCTCCGGCGCGCAGGGCGGCCATCAGATAAGCCTGGGTCAGCTTGCGGTTTTCCGCGCGATAATCGTGGCGGAAGTACAGCGCCGCGCAGGTGGCAAGAGAAAGCTGGGGAACGATCGCGCGCGCCGCCGGTGCGCTGAGCTCTTCCACCATCAACCCCGCCTGCCGTTGCCAGATGGCGCGCCGGGATAGCTCAGCCCGCTCCTCCTCGTTGAGCGCTACATACAACACTCCGCTGGTGGGCTCGTACTCCGGATCGATCCCGCTGTCAGCGATAAGTTGCTCCAGAATCTCCTCGAACGCCCGCTTGGCTTCCACGCAGAAATGCAGGAATGGACCCGGCCCCTCGGCTTCTGCCTGCGGCGCCAGCAACCCCGCCGCCGCCCAGGAGGCCTCCTGGCCGGCGCGAGCGCGCTCCAATATCGTCGCTTGCAGACCGGCACGCGCCAGCGCCCATGCGATCGAGCCGCCGATGATGCCACCCCCGATGATTACGACCCTCATCAATACCGCCTTCGCTCAGAAGCTCAAGTCGCACCGGGATATCGAAGAAACGCTCAACCTGGACTCCCAGGGGCGCTTACCCATCATGCAGCCGAAGAGGTTACGCGCCAGCCAGCTGACGCCCGTGCTCGCCCAAGCTATCCAGGCTGAGACCGGCGAAAGCCGGCTCGGCCGCGGCCATCTCGGCAAAAAGATCGGCCGCGGTATGCGCGCGCTGTTGGCCGTCCAGCGTCTGCCCTAACGCGCTCACGTACTCGTAGGCGGGGCGCGCGCCGCCGGGAGGATCGATAGCCTGATGAAGGCGCTGCACCACGCCCTGAAAATTGGTGAAGCTGCCCTCCAGCTCGGCAAAGGTTGCGATGGGCCAAACCTGGTTGGCCATCTGTGCGGTCGGGCTGAGGTCGGTGTCGAGCACCAGCATATAGTCCAGCCCGCCGAAATCGCGCAAAAAGGTGGTTTCGCCTAGCGCGCCCACCAGGTCCGCGCGCAATACCACCAGCGCCTTAAGCTGACCGGAAGCGGCCGCGGTGGTCAGCGAGCCCAACTCCTTGAAGTCCAACGCCGCCAACCCGCGGGAGTTGGGGTTCTTGTTGGCTCGGAGTAACAGCTCGTCATCGCCGCTGGCCCCGGCGGGACTGACACTGAGCGCCGCGAACTGCTGCGAGCCAATTACGTCGCGCATGAAGCGCTTGAGCGCGAAGGCTTCTTCGTTGGTAGATTGGGCACCGACCACCAATCCAATCGCCCCGGCGCCGTGAGCCTCGCCTACCTGGCGCAAGGCGTGTGCCGCGCGCTCAATGGCGCCGGTAAAGTCTTCGGCCACCAGCCTCTCGCCCGCCTGATATAACGGGCGGCTCAAACGGCTTTCGGTTTGCAGACGCTCGAAACTGACCCGCCCTTCGTCACACATCCAATAGCCGTTGACCAAGGGATTGTGACGCGGCTTGAAGCGATAGATTTTGCCGTTGCGATGGTAGATATCGATTGCGCAACCGCGTTCGCAGCCGGCGCACACCGAAGCCGTGCGGTGCAGATACCAGACTCGCGCCTGAAAGCGGAAATGCTTCTCGGTGAGCGCACCCACCGGACAAATATCCACAATGTTGCCGGCGTACTTGTTGTCCAGCGGGCGGCCTGGGTAAATATCGATCCGATTGTGATCGCCGCGCTCAAAAAAGGCCAGCTCGCTGGTGTGGGTCACCTCGTCCAGAAACCGAGTGCAGCGCGCGCACAGCACGCAACGCTCCTGGTCAAGCATGACGCCCGCGCCGATATCGATTGCCTTACCCTTGTGCACCTTCTTGCCCAGCGGAAAGCGCGATTCCGCCCGATCGAAATCCATATAGTAGTCTTGCAGCTTGCACTCGCCCGCCTGATCGCAGACCGGACAATCGATCGGGTGGTTGATGAGCAAAAACTCCAACACCGCCTGCTGCGCGGTCTTGACCCGCGTGTTGGCAGTATTGACTACCATTCCTTCGGCCACCGTGGTGTTGCAGGCAATCTGTAGCTTGGGTGCCTTCTCCACCTCGACCAGGCACATCCGGCAGTTACCCACCACAGTGAGCGCGGGATGGTAGCAATAGTGGGGAATCTCCACTCCGGCCAGCTCGGCCGCCGTGATCAAATTGATTCCGGCAGGAACTTCCAGTTGCTTACCGTCGATGGTTATCTTGGGCATCGCTTGCTCGATAGGGCTTGCTGAGATCGCGCTCGCTCAGGAAGCGGCCGCCAACGGCCGGCTAACGTGACGCGGACCAAAGGGACAGCCGCGCAGCTTAACGTGCGCGAGGAATTCGTCCTTGAATTTGGGTACGAAGCTTTTGACCGGCATCGACAAGCTGTCGGCCAGCACGCAAATAGTGTTGCCTTCCATGTTGTTGGCAATACTGATGAGCTTGTCGAGGTCCGCCTCATTGCCGCGCCCGGCTTCCAGATCAGTGAGAAGTTTTTCGATCCAGCCCGTGCCCTCGCGACAGGGAGTGCATTGGCCGCAGGATTCGTGATGGTAGAAATGGGCCACGATACGCAGTGCTTCCACCATGCAGGTGCCGTCGTGCATTACCATGACTCCGGCAGTGCCCATCAAAGACCCGGCTGCGCGCACTGAATCGAAGTCCATGTTGACCTTGAGCGCTTCTTCGGCGGTAAAGACGGGAAAGGAAGAGCCACCCGGAATCACCGCCTTGAGTTGTCGGCCATCGAGAATCCCGCCGCCCACGTCGTAGATCAAATCCTTGAGCGGATAGCCCATCGGCAGTTCATACAGGCCAGGCTTGTTGACGTGGCCCGAGAGGCAGAACAACTTGGGACCCGGGCTTTTCTCCGGCCCGATCGAGCGATACCAATCGGCACCGCGCAGGATAATCCAAGGCACGTTGGTCAGCGTCTCGACGTTGTTGACCACGGTGGGACAGCCAAAGGCGCCGGCGATGGCTGGGAAAGGTGGGCGATTGCGTGGGTAGGCGCGCTTGCCCTCCAGCGATTCCAACAGCCCGGTCTCCTCCCCGCAAATGTAGGCCCCGGCCCCGCGATGGGTATAGATATCGACGGCAAAACCAGAACCCATCACACTCTTGCCCAGGTAACCCTTGGCGTAAGCCTCCGCGATAGCCTCGTCCAGCCGCTGCTTTTGCAACGTGAACTCGCCCCGCAGATAGACAAAACACGTATGCGCCCCAACCGCTTTACACGTGATGAGGATCCCCTCGATTATCGCGTGAGGATCGTTCTCGAGCTGGTAGCGATTGGCGAACGTGCCGGGCTCGCTCTCGTCGGCGTTGCAGCAGACGTACACCGGCTTTTTGCTGTCCTTGGGAATGAAGCTCCACTTCACTCCAGTGGGAAAGGCCGCACCGCCGCGGCCGCGCAGGTTAGAGGCCTTGACCTCATTGATGATCTGCTCGGGGGTCAGCTCATGAAACGCCTTGCGAGCAGCTTGGTAGCCCTCGTGCGCCTCGTACACCGACAGCCTGCGCAGGTCAGGGATGTCCAGCCAGCGGGTAAGGTATCGTTCCATGGATTCGAACCGAAAGTGGGCGCCGCACTCAGGCCGCCTCAGCGCGCCGCGTGATCAGTTTTTGCTTCTCGCCCTGGATTTTGCGCTGTAATGCCATCAGAGCGTCCAGCACCGCCTCGGGACGGGGCGGGCACCCCGGCACATAGACGTCCACCGGCACGATCCGATCGATTCCGGGCAGGGTAGCGTAATTATCATAAAAGCCGCCGGTAGAGGCACAGGCTCCAAAGGCCATCACCCACTTGGGCTCGGCCATTTGATCGTACACTCGCTTCAGAATGGGGGCCTGGCGCACAGACACCGTCCCAATGACCATCAATAGATCGGACTGGCGCGGGGTAAAGCGCGGCAATAGCGCACCAAAGCGATCGATGTCGTAAGGCGTCATCGACAGCGCCATGTACTCCATCGCGCAACAGGCGGTGGCGAAAGGATAGGGGAAGAGGGAAAACTTGCGCGCCCATCCCACCGCCTTGTCCAAGCGGGTCAAGACCGCCGTATCGCCCAGAATCAGTTCGTCGCCCTTCGAGAGTGCGGAGCTTTGATTTACTTGTGCCATGTCTTCGGCCTTGAATAGCTTGATTGCTCGGTTTGAAACTAGCAAGCCGCCGGCAAGTGGGTCAATTAGCCCCGCGCTGGGAAGCGGACGCCGTTTTTTGCCAAAGGTGATATAATTTTTTCCACGCCCGCTAATTGACATGCTGCGCTTTGCCATCGTAAAGGGGCGGTAATGGCCGCCGCGGCGAGCGGCGACGCCTCGGACGACGAACTGGGGCGCGAATCCGAGGCTCGTATAGAAGCTCGCCCGGATCGCTTGCGCGCGGAGCTGAAGGGACAAATCTATCGCCTCCAAATTCGAATGATGGTGTTGATAGGCGCCGGTTTTGCCGCCACCATCGCTATTCTGGGCGCGATTTCGCCTGCCAAACTGATCTACCAAGGAATCCGTCGTTCACAAATTCGTCGTTCACAGTGGATGCGGCCGGCGTCCTGGACTAAAAAGCGAGCCGTGGCGGCCCGACAATTGTTTTGCGCATCGGCCATCGCCGGCGTAGCCTTATGGCACGTGGTTTCGCCGGGCGGCCCTAGAGCGGACCCGCGGCGAGGGGCGTGCGATGGCGGTGCGGAGGAAAACAGCTAGGCGCCGATGGCGCCTGCGGCCTTGGCAATGGGCGCTGGCGACGGCAATGGCCGCCTGCTTCGGGCTGGGCTTCTATTTGGCCGGGCTCTACCAGCAGATCTCCTACCTGATTGAGCAACGCAAGGCGGCGTTAACCTCTAGCGTTTATTCGGCGCCCACCCCCCTGATGGTGGGTAGCGACGTGGAGCAGCTCAACCTGCTCGACCGCTTGGGACGGCTCAGCTACACCCCGGTTGCCGCGGTCACGCGCCCGGGCGAATACTCCCTCGACGCCTCCCACTTGGTCGTGTATCTGCGCGCCTTCCGCTGGGGCGTGGAGCAATTGCCCGCCGCACTGGTAGTAGTCACGCTGGATGAGCGCAACATCATCCAGAGCCTGCGCGATCCCAGCGGCGCCCCGATACGCGGCGCCTGGCTGGAGCCCGAGGTTATTGGGCGGCTGCAAAGCGACGCACCGGCGGAGCGGGTCGAAGTTCCTTTGAACGAGTTGCGGCCCTATGTGGTGCGCGGTCTGCTAGCAACCGAAGATCGCTTTTTCTATTACCATTTTGGCGTCGATCCGATTCGAATTGTCGAGGCGGCGCTAGCCGACCTGCGCTCTCATCGGCTGCAACAGGGCGCCAGCACGATCACCCAACAGCTAGCCCGCACCTTTCTGACCCGCCAGCGCACCTTCAGTCGCAAGCTCAACGAGCTGGCGATCGCGCTGGTGCTGGAGGCGCGGCTCAGCAAGAACGAAATTCTGGAGCGTTATATCAACGACGTACCGATGGGCGATTATCGCGGCGTGCCGGTGTACGGACTGCCGATGGCGGCGCGCTACCTGTTCAACCAGGACCTGCGCGAAGTCACCCCCGCCCAGGCCGCCACCTTGATCGGCATGATTCGGGCCCCCAGTCTCTACGATCCGCGCCGCCACCCCCAACTCTGCGTACGTCGGCGTGACACGGTGTTGGGGTTGATGCGGCGGGCGGGCGTAATCGATGAGGCCAGCTACCGCCAGGCACTGGCCACGCCACTAGTAGTACGCGGCGCCTTCACAGTTCGCCAAGCGCCTTACTTCGTTGATTACGTCGCCAGCCAAGTGGCGGCGATTCCCGGCTTCGATGGCAGCCTGCGAGGAGTTACGGTTTATACCACACTAGACCCCGAGCTGCAGCAAAGCGCACAAAACAGCCTGCTGGCCAACCTCTCGCGCATCGAGCGCACCCATCCGCGCTTGGCACGTGCCACTCGCGACCCCTTGCAATCCTCGATGGTGGTACTGGACGTGGCCAGCGGCGCGATCCGCGCCCTAATCGGCGGGCGCGACTACAGCCGTAGCCAATATGATCGGGCAGTGATGGCGCAACGTCAGCCCGGATCAGCCTTCAAACCGATCGTGTTTGTAACCGCGATGGATCCCTCTCGCTCGCCGTTGCCGCACCCGTTGACTCTGGCTTCCTTGCTGCCCGACCGCCCGATGTCCTTCGGCGGCTGGACTCCGGCCAATTACGAGCACACCTACAAAAACCAGGTGACGGTGGCCGAAACCCTGGCCGAATCGCTCAACGTTCCTACTGCGTATGTGGGCAGTCTGCTTGGTCCTCACCGGATTATCGAGACGGCGTATAGCTTGGGTATCAGCACTCCGCTGCCCAGTGCCCTGTCAATCTCGATTGGGGCCGGTGATGTCACTTTGCTGGATCTGGTCGGGGCCTACCAGGTCTTCGCCAACCAAGGCGTGGCACGACCGCCCTATGCAATCGAAGCGGTGGTTGATAACCACAACCACCTGATTTATCAGCATCAGCCCCAGGCCCGTCGCCTGTTCAGCCCAGCCGTGGCCTATCTGATTACTGGCGCGCTCAAGGGTGTGCTCAGCTTCGGCACCGGCGCGGCCGCGCAAAATCTGGGCTTGGAATGCCCGGCTGCGGGCAAGACCGGTACCACCGACGATTACCGCGATGCCTACTTTATCGGCTACACCCCGCGCCTGGTGGCCGGGGTTTGGGTGGGCCGCGACACCCCGCTCAGCATCGGTCTGACCGGCGCACAGGCGGCGCTGCCAGCGTGGGTAGATTTCATGCAGGAGGTGGCACCAGCAAATTGCCACGACTTTCCTATCCCGGCGGGTATCACGCTGGCCGCAATCGATCCCGACAGCGGCGGGCTGGCCACCCCAGCCTGTCCCCGGCGCGTGGTGGAACCATTCCTGCCGGGTACCGCACCTACCCACGCCTGCGGCTTGCATGGCGGCAACTCGATTCTGACCACGATGGCAGGGGCGATGGGCCTCTCGCCCTCCGCGGGCCGAACTGCTGCCGCCACCACTCCTGCCGCGGCTACGGCCGCAAACGCCAACTCAGGCGGTTTCTTCGGCCATGTCGCGGGCTTCTTCGGCGCGATCTTCCATCATTGATGTCTCGACCTGGTAGCTAACCGTTTTTAAGTTGAGGCTAATGTTTTTCCCTGCTGCTTCTCCCACCAACGGATACGGGAAATCCCTGCGACTGCTTCTCCCCGCTTGGCAGGTGCAAACACGGATCGTCGCTCCCTGGCTCAACGCCTGCTAAATCTCGGCTATGAGTAAAAGGGAGAAAAACCGCACTTCGCTTCTTTCACGCAGCGTGCTGTTCAAGGTGCCAGCCCATCTCACGTAAAGCGCGCGTTTCAGCATCGCGCTCAGGGATCGAAGGAAGGGCCGGCCCAGCGCCTGGTATTAAGCGCCGCACCCATCGCGCTGCCGGTCAGAGTCTTACCGCCAGTGGTCAGGCCGCCGTCCACAACCATCGCAGCCCCGGTAATCCAGGCTGACTCGTCGCTGGCCAAGAAGAGCGCCATCGCGGCGACGTCTTCGGGCTGGCCGGCACGTGCCAGCGGTTGAGCACGGGCGAGGAATTTGCCCACCAACTCTTCGCCGCCCGGGGCGCGGCCGAACAGCATCGGAGTTACGATTCCGCCGGGACAGATACAATTTACCCGAATATTATCTTTGCCCAACTCGCGCGCCGCGCATTTGGTGAGATGAATCACTCCGGCCTTGGCCACGCTGTAGGCAGTCGGACCGTCGGTGGCGCGCAAACCAGCCACCGAGGCGGTGGAAATTATCGCGCCGCCGCCCACCCGCCGCATCGGTTCGACCGCGTGCTTGATACCCAGAAAAGCGGCGCGCAGCAGGATCGCCATCGTGCGGTCCCAGTCGGCGGCGTCAAGCTCGTTCAACGGGCCGATCGCCCCTACCACCCCGGCGTTGTTGAAGTAGATGTCCAGCCGGCCAAACTCGCGCTCGGCGCGAGCGATCGCAGCTTGAATTTCGTCTTCTTGCGTTACGTCGGTGCGCTGGAAGAGCGCACGCCCGCCGCCTTGGCAACATCGCGCAGCCACTTCCTCGCCACCCACCGCATTCAGATCGGCCACCACTACCGCGGCCCCCTCGCCGGCAAAGCGTATGGCCGAGGCCTTGCCGATCCCACTGGCCGCGCCCGTGATTAGCGCAACTTTGCCCTCAAGCCTGGCCATCGCCAACCTCGTCGCGCCGCGGTCCAATTAATCGTTTCGACCGCGGCGCTTTTTTGAAAATTTTCAGGACAAATGCCGTTTAAGGAAGAACACCATCTTCGGCCACAAGGAGAAGGCTGCGGTTTCCCGATAATTGGGCCGATAATCGGCCAGAAAGGCGTGGCCAGCGTTGGCGAAGCTCTCCAAAGTTGCGATCGAAGCCTTGCCTGTTTGCTCCAGCTTGGCCTGCAACTGGGCCATGTGCTCGGGCGACGGATTTTGATCCTCGGCGCCGAATACCGCGTAAAGTGGGCAGTGCAAATTGGCGACCATGTCGATTATCGGCTTGGGTCGATTGGGCGTGGTCACGGCGTCGTTGTTGGCACGGGTGATGCCACCGCCCCAGCAATCCACCGCCGCATCGACCTTGTCGCTACTGCACGCGAACAACAGCGTGCAGCGCCCGCCCATGCAAAAGCCCACGCATCCTATCTTGCCGTTGATTCCCGGCTGCTTGCGCAGGTAGTCGGCCGCGTTCTCCAGGTCGCGCACCACCAGCGCATCGGGCATCGCCTGCATCAAACGCTGAATCTCGGGCATTTCCGCTTTACTCGGATCGCCTACCCGAGTGAACAGATTGGGCGCCATCGCGATAAAGCCCAAGTTGGCGAAACGCCGGGTCAGGTCCTTGATGTGATCGTTGACCGCCCAGGCCTCGTGAATCACGATCAGTCCGGGATAGCTGCCGGCCTCGCGCGGACGAGCCAGGTAGGAGCCGATACTCGCTCCTTCGCTGCTGTAGGATACTTCGGCGGTTTCGATCCGCGACAGATCGTGTACCTGACCGGGGACATACTTGGTCGCACCTGCTGCTGCCATCGCTTGTGAGCCTCCTTTTGATGCGGGCCGTCCAGCCCGTAACGCTTGGGTTGGGGCAGCGAGGCCTTCATGCCGCCCGCCGCTCCTAATCTAGAACACGCCGCGCGAAAGGCAACCGTCCGCTACTCCCAAATGGCTCGAAATGCTAACCACAGAGGCTGCATCTCAAGAAAAAAGGACCTTATCAGAGCGATGGATCTGCAGTTAAGCGGCAAGGTGGCGATCGTGACCGGCGGTAGCAAAGGCATCGGGCGGGCCGTGGCGATGGCGATGCTGCGCGAGGGCGCCGCCGTGCTGGTATGCGCGCGCGGTCAAGCGGCATTGGACGAAACCGCGGCCCTGGCCGCCCCCTTGGGTGGGCGGTTGCTCACCATGCAGGCCGATTTGACCCAGCAGGAAGCCGCTGGCGCTACCGCGGCGCGATGCCTGGAGGCTTTCGGCCGGATCGATATCCTGGTCAATAATGCCGGCAGCGCGCGCCGCGGCCCGTTTCTCCAACTCTCCGACCAGGCTTGGCTGGACGACTGGACGCTGAAGTTCTTCGGGTTCGTGCGGATGGCGCGCGCGGTCTATCCCCACATGAAAGAACGCGGCCAGGGCGTAATCGTCAACGTCATCGGCAACGGCGGGCTGATGCCCTCCGCCAATTACATGATCGGCGGCGCGATCAACGCCGCCCTCAACCATTTCACCAAGGCCCTAGCCGACGAGGGCGTCAGCCACGGCGTGCGGGTGGTCGGGGTCAATCCCGGCGCGGTGCTGACCGACCGCTTCGAGCATCGGATCGGACCCAACGACGACCGGGAGGAGATCTATCGCCAATGCACCCCGATGGGGCGCCCAGCAATGCCCGAGGAAGTCGCCGACCTGGTGCTGTTCCTGGCCTCCGAACGCGCCCGCTTTATCACTCGTTCGAATGTGACGATCGACGGCGGCCACAACAACGGCCTGATGGGCTAGCACCCCCGATATTACGCGAGCGGCTCAGGACAGCGACGGGCGCCGCGACGCACCGCTCAGCGCAGCGCCGCAAAGAGCAGCAGGATGGCCAACTCAACCAGCGCTCCCGCACCACCGACCAGATCGCCGGTCACCCCGCCCATTCTGCGGCGATAAAACCCGCGCGCCGCAGATACCATAATCAGCGCGGCTGCGGCCGCCGCCACGCCTTGCCATCCGGTCGCCAGTGCGCCCAGCATCGAGAGCGCCGAGGCCAGGTACAATGTCTGAGGCCGATTTTCCTCCAGCAAGTTCGATCCAGCCCCTTGCGCGCGCAGATATTTCATCCCCTCAGCGACCGCGACCATGCTCCAGCGGCTCAGCCCGAAAGCCAAATATAGCGCGACGGCGCACCGTGCCGGACCGATCGCGATCAGGGCGGCCCATTCCAAGGCAAGGAAGAAGATAAGGGCCAGCGTGCCGTACACGCCGATGCGCGGATCGCGCAGAATTTCCAGCGTGCGCGCCCGGTCCGCGCCCGCGCCCAGTGCGTCGGCAGTATCTGCCAACGCGTCCAGGTGAAGTGCACCGGTCAGAAGGGTGGCCGAGCCGAGCACCGCTATCATGCTCAACATTGGCGGAAAAAGCCTGGCCAGCGCGTGCGCCCACACTGCCAACATGGCGCCGATTGCGAAGCCGACGAGCGGAAACCATCCGAAGGAGGCAGCGACCAAAGCAGCCGGCGCCGGCCTCCTGGCTCCTACAGGAAGTATAGTTAAAAAACTAACCGCCAAGCACAAGGCGCGCACTTGACGCGCAGCCGCCCTCCGCGCGCGTGCGGTAAACCGCCGCTCCATCAGCCAAGCTTTTCCGCCACGCCCGCGCTGGCGAAGGTCGCCATCCCGGAGTATGCGGCCAAGGCGGCCTGAATGATCGAGATGGCCAACGCCGCACCGGTCCCTTCACCCAGGCGCAAATCGAGATCGAGCAGCGGACGCGCCTCCAGATAGCGCAACACCAACTGATGGCCCCCTTCGGCTGAGCGATGGCCGAACAGCAGATGGTCGCGCAGACCGGGTTTGATCCGATCGGCGATCGCCGCGGCCGCGGTAGCGATAAAGCCGTCGATCACCACCGGGATGTGCACCGCGGCGCCGCCCAGGCACACCCCCGCCATCGCGGCAATCTCGAATCCGCCCAGCGCCGCCAGCAGATGCAGCGGATCGCTAGAGCTAGAGCGATGACGTTCCAGCGCACGTTCGATCACCTTGATCTTGCGGTGCCATCCGGCCTCGTCCAGACCCGTGCCACGCCCGGCGATTTCCTCCGCTCGCATCCCCGTAATGGCGCACAACAGGGCTGCCGCGGCAGTGCTGTTGCCGATCCCCATCTCGCCGATGCCCAGCAGGGTAACGCCACTGGCTTCGGCCTCGCGCGCGGCCGCGATTCCGACTGCCAGCGCACGCACCGCTTGCTCGAGATCCATCGCGGTATCGAGGAGAAAATCCCGCGTGCCAGCGGCAATCCGCCGATAGCTGACTCCCGCCATCGGAGCGGCGCTGGTATCAGTCGCTACGCCCACGTCGAAGACCCTCAGCCTCAGACCCAAATGACGCGTCAGGGCGCAAATTGCCGCTCCCCCCTCAGCGAAATTACGCAGCATCTGCACCGTAACTTCAGGCGGATAGGCGCTGACGCCGTGTGTCGCCACGCCGTGATCGGCAACGAAGACCAGAATTTCCGCAGCGCCCACCCGCGCGCTACCGTCATGACGAATGGCGGCGTAACGGCGTACCACTTCCTCCAGGTAGCCCAGGCTCTCGCGCGGCTTGGTCAGTTGCCCGAGCCGCCGCGCGGCGGCTTGGGCCGCATCGGGATCAGGCGCGACGATTGCGGCTAGTGTCTCCTCAAGCGCCATCCTGTGGTTCTCCTGTTGGCGATCGGCGTTGTGGCCGCGATTCTTCGGGCTCCGATCGATCGCACCATTCGCGCATCGTCTCCAGCAACCGATCGTGATCGGCGCGCCGGCGCAACCCAATCCGATACAGCCCGGGACCCGCGCCCGTCATCGTGGCCAAACTGCGAATCAATATTCCACGCCTGCGCAGGTAATCGGATAACTCGACGCCATCCGCCGCAAGAGGCGCGCGGATAAGCAAAAAGTTGGCGCGGGAAGGAAACACCGCGAGGCCACCGAGCGCGGCCAATTGCGCGCTGAGATAGTCTCGCTCCATCCTTACCTGTCGGCCGACTTCCTCATACCACGCCGCAGGAAGCTTCAGACAGGCCAGCCCTACCGCCGAAGCCGGGGCGCTGACCGACCACGGCTCCAGCGCTTCGCCCAGCGCTCGCGCAACCGCCGTTTCTGCCGCGATGTAGCCCAGGCGCAGGCCGGCGATCGCGTAGATCTTGGTCATCGACCTGACCACCAACAGGCGCGGATAGCGCGCAGTCAGGCCGGCCATCGAAACTGGCTCGTCGGCGAACTCGATAAAGGCCTCGTCGAACACGCACCAGCACTGCCGCCCCTGACATTGGCGCGCGATCTCCTCGGCCTCCGCCAGGCTCAGACAGGAGCCGGTGGGACTGTTGGGACGACCGATGAAGATGGCATCGGCACCCTCTTCCAGGACCGCGCAGATTTGCTCGGGCAACAGCGCAAAGTTAGCGCTCTCGCGCAGGGGTAGCCAGCGCGCCGGATCGCCCGCCAGCGTCAGCCCGTTGGCAATTTCGCTGAAAGTGGGAGTCACCACCACTGGACGCCTGGGCCTGAGCACCCGCGCGATCAGATAGAGCAAGGCGGTCGAGCCGTTGCCAGCCACCAAAGCCTCTGCGGGCAGGTCCAGGTAACGGGCCAAGCCGGCACGCAAGCTGGCAGCGTATGGTTCCGGATAGCGATCGATCTCGGCTATCGCTTCTTGGTAGGCGCGGAGGACTTGGGGCGGCGGGCCCAGGGGGTTGAGACTGACACTGAAATCGACCATCCCAGCATCGGCACCACCGCCGTGGACTCGATCCAGCGCCGAAGTCATCGCAGACCCAGGAGCGCACGCACCGTTGCCATCAGCAAAAACGCGAACAGGGTCTGGGTCCACATCATGGTACGGGCTAGGCGGATATCCGCGATACGCAGCGGCCGCTGCGCCCGCCCCATCAGCGGACGAGGCTCCAGCTCACCCTCGTAATACGCTTCGCCACCGAGCTGAATCCCCAGCGCCCCGGCCATCGCGGCTTCCAGCAATCCGGCATTGGGGCTGCGATGGCGGCGGCCGTCGGCCACCATCGTCTCCCAGGCGAATCGGCCCCGCCGGTTGATAAACTGGGCCGCTACCACCAGACACAGCGCGCTCAGGCGCGCGGGCAGATAGTTGGCCAGATCGTCCAGGCGCGCAGCCGCGCGGCCAAAGTACAGATAGCGGCTGTCGGTATAACCAATCATCGAATCCATGGTGTTGATCGCCTTATACACCATCGCGGCCAGCGGCCCGCCCAGGAAAAGGTAAAACAACGGCGCGATCACGCCGTCGGAGGAGTTTTCCGCCACCGACTCGATTACCGCACGCGCGATCCCCACCTCGTCCAACGACGCGGGGTCGCGCCCCACCAAGGCCGGCAACCGCCGGCGCGCGGCCCCCAGATCGTTCCATCCCAGGGCTTGCTCAACCCGTGCCGCCGCCTGATCTAGTTCGCGCAGTGCAAGCGTGGTCCAGGCCAGGATCAGCGCGACCAACGCACCCAAGGCCGGAGTAGCTTGGGCCGCGGCCCAAATCAGAAGCCACACCGCGCCACCCACCAAGAGCATCACGAGCGTGGCCAGAAGCCCGCCCCGGCGCAAATCGGAAGCGGGTTTAGCGCACCGCAGATGGCGTTCGCCAAAAGCAATCAGCCAGCCGATCAGGCGCACCGGATGGGGCAGCGCGGCGGGATCGCCCAGCGCCACATCGAGCACCATCGCCACGGCGATGAAACCGGTAGGCAGAAACCAGGCGAAGCTCATCGCCGGGAGCGCGCTACCCACCTTGGTGCAAGACTTTCTGAGGTCATCGCTCAGCGACCGGAGCGATCGCGCAAGGCAATGCAGCCGCCGCAGCGAGCGCGCTCGACCCAATCATCAAGAATCGTCCGCCGAATCGGAGTCCGGCTGGCCCTCGGGGAAAATATCCCGCCAGATGGCTGGATCGGCAATCAGCGCGGTGAACTGGCGGCGGCGAGCGAGGTCGCCGGTCCATTGCTCGAAATGAATCAGAGCTTCGGGCGGCAGACGCTCCAGCCAGCCCTCGCTCTCCAGCACCGGACGGTCGGGAAAATCCCTAACGTAGCCCAAACAGAGGTAGGCAATGGGAATAATATGGGCGGGAATCGCGAACAGTTCGCGCAGGGCATCGTTGCGCAGGATGCTAACCCAGCCCATTCCCAATCCTTCGGCGCGCGCTGCCAGCCAGAGATTTTCCACCGCCAGACAGGTGGAGAAGATCTCGACGTCGCGCGATTCGACTCGACCCAACACCGCCGGGCCGAAGCGATCGGGTTCGCAAGTCACGATTACGTTGAGCGGCGCCTCCAGGATGCCTTCCAACTTCAGCGAGAGGAATTTGGCCCGGCGCTCGCCGCTGAATTGCTCGGCGTTGCGCGCGCGCGCTTCCTCGAAGACCGCTTTGACCTGCCGGCGCCGTTCCAAGTCACGCACCAGGATGAAATCCCAGGGCTGGGTAAAGCCCACGCTGGCGGCATGATGAGCCGCGATCAAAACCCGCGCCAGCTTGTCCTCGGGAATCGGGTCAGGCAGGAACTCGCGCATGTCGCGGCGGCGAAAAATTGCCTCGTACAGACCGCGCCGGCGCGCCGCCGAAAACGAATGCTTTTCGGTTGCCATCTGCTATTCGCGTCCTGCCTCGCCCCGGCCCTCCTCTCGCTTCCCGCTCAGGCGGCCTTGCGCGCCGCCTCTAGCGCCGCTTCGAAGTTAGGCTGATTGGCGACCTCACTGACGTATTCGGAATGTACCACCTTGTTGTTCTTGTCGAGCACGAACACGGCACGACACAACAGCCCGCTCTCCTTCATCAAGGTACCGTATTTCTCGCCGAATTCGTGGCTTTTATAATCGCTGGCGGTCGTGACTTTATCCACCCCGGCGGCAGCACACCAGCGTGCCTGCGCAAAGGGCAGATCCAGCGAAATGGTCAGGATTACCGTGTCGGCAGACAACTTGGCCGCCTCTTCGTTGAAGCGTCGAGTCTCGGCGTCGCACACCGGCGTATCCAGCGAGGGCACCGCCGAGATGATCTTGACCTTGCCCTGAAACTGGTCGAGTGAAACCGGCGCCAAGCCCTTACCGGTTACCGTGAAGGCGGGTGCGCTTTGCCCTACTTTAAGCTCCGGCCCGATCAGGGTAACCGGATTGCCGCGCATCGTAACCACGCCTTTTCGTTCCTCTGCCATAAGCCTGCTCCTTGATTAAGTTGGTTAAGCGATACTTTTGCGGGCAGAGCCGTCAGTTAGCCCTGGTCCTGGATGCCCGATTGGCTCACAGTCTCAAAGAAAGCGATGCCGCATGCAACCCCGCCGGCGTAATGTCCCTGCCGCCCAGGCCCGCTCTCGGACACGGCTGGGTCTGTATTGCTGAGTCCGCTATGACCCGGAGCGGTACAGTCTGCTCGCACAAATCCAGTATTAGCGCTTACTTATTTCCCTGGAACACGACTTGCTCCAGGACGACACGACAGCCGGTCCGGGGCGGATAGGCTAAGGGCGCGAGCAGCCAGTCCGTGGATGCGCCGAAAGTTAGACGAGGCGCGCGGAAGGGGGCGGGCGGAGGTGTGGCGAGGCGAACGGTCGATGGTGGCGAGAGAGACTCGGGACTGGGGTGGGCGTAATCGACGCACCAGTGGAGGATGATGGCGAGTGCGAGGCCCCGGACCGGCTCCTAATCTGCCGGCTCATCCTCGGGCGTATACGGGCGAGCGGCGGACGCACTGACCAAATCGGCGCATTCGAACATCGCGATTCCTGCCGCGCCGTCGAGCTCAAGGCTTGCAAAGCCCACTGACAGACAAAGCCGCGCGCCATCGGCGGCCGGCCGCGCCATCGCCATGAAGCATCGGGGCTGGGCCGCGAACGTCTCCTCCTTCAATCCCACCCTCACTCGCCCCTCGATCACTGCCGGTGGCACGCCAGGCAGACGCGGTTGAGCGGTGAGTGCCTGTACCACGCCGGGAATCGCGGCTTGCGCGAAGATCTTGCGCGCGCTGGCACTGATACCGCCGTTGCGCTCGACGCTGACTACTTCCAGGCCGATGCTTGCAGACCCGTCCTCCAGCGCGCCCCACAACGCGCAGCGCCGACTGAGGTCGAAGTCGAGCGGACTTGCCAGCGGCGGCCCGCTTCGCCCGATAGCCTGAATTGCGAGGGTTGATTCTCCCAATTGAAGCGCACCTGCGAGCCGGCCGAAACAACTCCGTTCGGTCTGCCAAAGCGGCGCCAGGCTGCTCGACCTAAAACGACAATCGAGCCCCACCGCGGGCTCCAGGTATGCGCCGGCCAAGGCCTGTTCCAGCCGCATGTAGGTTCGGCTGTCGTCAACTCGCAGCATTGGCCCGTTAAAACGCAATTCCAGCTCGCCCGCCCCCACGGTTAGCTGCAGCGGGCCGCCGCTTATCCGATCGCCCTGGGTGCGCACCGCACCGTCGGCCGTGAATATCCAAAGGTTGGTGCCGATAAGCAAAGCCAGCCGTGCGCCGCCGCCTCCGTCCAGGTCAAAGCTGGCGATGATCCCCACGCCGGCATGCGCATCGTAACACTCCAGACCGAAGCGATGGGCGCTGCGCGCCAACGCCGGTGGCGTAAGCGGCAAACCCTGCGGGTAGCGCGACGCTTTCGGTTCCAACGCCGCATGGTGGTCGCTGAAGCTCCGGCCGAGCAAGTCCAGGATTTGTGCGCGCCGCGGCCCCGGCCAGCGCACCGCCACCGACAGCTCGATTTGCAAGGCCTGGATTTCACCCTGCTCGGTCAGCCGCGCGAGTCGGCGCAAGGCCGGCTCGGGACTTTGGATATAGCGGCGAGTCAAGGCCTGGAGCAGGTTATGCCGACCGCCGGCGGGATAGCGGAACCCCAACGTGGCGCTCACCCCGATTGCCTCCAGGTGGGCGCACAGCGGCGCCAGCGTATTGGCAAGAAAACGTGGGGTTGCGCTCAGAAAGGCGCCACCCGCCGGACGTATCTGCTCGTCCAGCACGCGCGCACCCAAGCCGAAATCCACTCGTGGCTCGATCACGTTCCAACCGTGGATTAGCAGCACCAAGGCGTGGCCCTGGCGCGCGACGATTTGCTCCAAAACCTCGGCCAGGAGATCCAATACCACCGGAGCGCGCGCCAAAAGCTGATCGATACGGTTGCAATCGAGCCGATTACGATCCATCGCCCGGTTAATCAGCGCGCTGGCCTGCAACCGCCCAGCCAATTCGCGGGTAAACTGCGCCGTGTGCAGATCGTTGATGCGCGGATTGGGGCTCGCGTGCGCCGTCGCTTCGGCCCGTCCGCCATGGGGCGCCAGCAAAAGCACCGAGCCCTTTCCAGCGATTGCTTCTAGCCACTCTGGCCGGCTGCACGCAGTGGAAGACGTGTTTTCACTGGCGGCTTTCATGGTGGCACAAGCGCACGACGCCCCTGGATCGAGAAAATACAGGACATGACCAGATAGTAGCCGATAAAGCCGAACGAGCACCAAACCAGCAATGGTTTGGGATGGGGCAGCTCGAACAAAATAATCGCCACCAGGACCGCCCACAGTGCGGCCAGGATAAGGGTCAAGCGACGCAGACGCAGGGTACGGTTGGGGTAGATATACTTGCTCGGCACCCACACCAAAGCTACCAGGACTAGCATGATCACAGCGTTAATCGTGCGACTAAACGCGAAGCAATAAAGATAAAACGCCACCAAGTTCCAGTAGGAAGGAAAGCCCAGAAAATAATTGTCGGCGGTCTTGGCGTTGACCCGGCTAAACCCAAACGCGCTCGAGATCACCACCGCCGTCGCGAGTAGCCAACCTGCCCACCCAACCGGCATTAGTTGCGCGCGCAACATCAAGAAGACCGGAGCGATCACATATGTGAGATAATCGACCAGGTTGTCCAGCAGGGCGCCGTCGAATTGAGGGATCAGTTGCTGGAGCCGCAAGCCGCGGGCAAGCGGCCCGTCGCTGGAGTCGATAACGGTCGCCAGCGCCATCGCGACAAACGCGGCGCGAAAGCGGCCGGTGGCGGAAAATTCGATCGCCAGTAGCCCCAGCATGGCGCCTGACGCGGTATAGCCGTGGACCGCCCAGCCCAGGGCGCGATAAATCGGATGGCATAAGTCGTCAGCATCCCTCATGAAGCTCGATTGCCCCGCTCTGGCTGCTAGCTAGCGGCTACCCCACCGGTGCTCGCGCTTGTACTCTTTTATCCCAAAGCGCGAGTAATTGCAGACCGCGCGCCCACAAATGTCCGATCGTCTCCCCCTGAATCCAGAAGCAGAGGAGATGTAAGCGCTGGCTTGACCGCTCGCTTATCGCCCCCGAATTGGCGCAAGATGACGCTCATGAGTCCCACCCGACGCCAAGCGTGGAAGATTCTCCTCGGCCTGACCGTGATCCAGCTATTCATGTTCGGTCCGACCTCGGGCACGATGGGAGTGTTCATCCTTCCTTTTATCCGGGAGTTCGGCTGGAGCCACGAACAGGCCTCGCGAATCGCCACCGCCTACGCCTTATCGATGGGCGCAGCAGCGCTGGGCTCGGGCTGGCTGCTGGATCACATCTCGGCCCGTTGGGTAGTGGCATTGGGGATTCTATCCGCCGCCACCGGCTGTCTGCTTGGCAGCCATATACATGCGCTCACGCCATTGGTCCTGTGCTACGCGATGATGGGAGTGGGCGCCTCATTTGCCGCCTGGGTTCCGATTTATGTCCTGGGCACGAGCTGGTTTCCCAACCAGCGCGCGATGGCGATTGGAATTGCCGGGATGGGCGTGGCGATCGGGATGGCGCTGGCCCCGCGCATTCTGACCGCAATCATCGCTCATACCGGATGGCGTATCGCGATGCGGGCGGTGGCCGTGCCGATGCTGTTGGTGGCGCTGCCGGTCGACCTGCTTCTGATCAGCGGCCGGCCGGCCGGTGAGATCGCCACCCGCGACCGACCCGCGCACGAACTGCCCGGCTTGGATCTGGGCCCAGCGCTGCGCACCTCCGCTTATTGGCTGGTGGTAGCAGTCGCCTTTTTCAGCGCGCTGGGCCAAGGGGCCGGCTATGTACACGCAATTCCCTTCCTGGTCGGCAGCGGCTATACGGCCGGCGCCGCCGCCAGCATCTTCGGCGTCCAAGCCTTTCTCTCCGGAGTCGGGCTAATCCTGGCCGGCGCGCTGGCCGACCGTTACGGCCCCAAGCTGATGACCGCGCTGACCTTGACCCTGCTCGCGCTGGGCCTACTCAGCATCCTGGCTGTGCGCGATCCGCATTGGCGTCTGGCGGCGACACTGGCTTATATCGTCCTGTGGGGGTTGGACATGGGCTACCGCGGCGTACTACCGGTACTGATGCTGGAAGCGCTGGGGCCTCGGCGCTTCGCCACCCTCAGCGGTGGCTTCTCGTGCGCCGATGCGCTGGGACACGCCAGCGGCCCGATTATCGCCGGCCTGCTCTTTGACTTGACCCGCAGCTATACTCTGGCCTTCGAACTGGCAGGTGGCGTAATTCTGTTGTCCGCCCTCCTCAGCACGCTGGTTTTTCCCGCCAAATGGCGCGCCAGCGCTTCGCCGGCGGTCGATCTGGCAGTTAAGACCGGCTAGGCAAATCCGGCTTCAGGCTACCGGGAACGAGACAAAGCATTTGTCGGATTGGAAAATGTAGGTCTCGATATAGTCATGCACCCGGGGCGTCAGCCCCAGCTCCGCCATCGCCCCGGCCAACACCATCCAGTTAAGCATCTCGTGCTGACCCGCCCGCTCGATCTGGGCGATAGAGCGGGTGCGCCAAAACTCGTAATCGCCGCGCGACAATGCCTCCAGCATCAGGCGGTCGGCCTCGTAGTCGGGCAGCACCCAGCCATTGGTGGGAGTCAGAAAGCAATGCGACCAGCTCGATGACGCAATCAAGGCGACCCGATAAGGGCTTTCGCGCAGCGTTTGGGCCAGCTTGGCGCCCACTTCCATGCACAATGCCGGGGCCGGGCCGGGTGGGTCGGGCTGACTTTCCTCGCTCGCTTCCTTGAACAGATGAGCCCAGCCGCCATGAGATTGGATCACCACGCTGCCGTAGCAATTGACGTCAAAGGGAACGACCGGGTAGGGGAAGCCGCGGCGGTCGCAATCCAGGTAAAGCAGGGTGTTGGTGAAGGCGTGAGCCAGGCCGGGATGGTGCAGCGGGCGATAGGCATAGGGCATCGCGATCCCGCGCCGCAGCAGACCGGTGGTAAGGTATTTGGCCCCCTCGCGATGGCCATGGAGGGGCATGCTCCAAGCGTCGGGCTCACCCCAGTAATTCTTCTGCTTATAAGTGCCACCACGCAGCCAGGGGCGCAGGGCAAAATCGTCATCCAGCCCCAGAATGCAGAAGGGCGGGATGATATCGTCGCGAAAGTTTTCGTACTGGTCGTCGCCGAAAATTACCACGAAGTCCGGAGCAAAATCGTCGATTTGGCGCCGGATGCGGCGAAAATTCTCCCACATCCGCGCCCGGTAGCGGCGCCCCGCGCTCAGCCCCTCGTCCTCGCCCATCTCGGCCGCCATCGGGGCCGGCCAATTCCGGCGATCCTTGTAGCGGTGATCGATAAGGGGCGCGGAGAGGATGTGCTTGAATAGCCACAGCATCCCCTCATCCGCCACCGTCAAGGAGGGGTAGTGGGTCACTCCCAATCCGAGAATCTCACCCATTGCGCGGCCTCCCACGACCGCCTCGCCGGCAAGGCGGTCGATATGGCAATACCAGTCGATATGGCAATACCAGAATAATGCCGCTGTTGGCAAAAACCTTTACCGGGGAGAGCCGGCGAAAGCGGCGTGAAGAAGGGCTGCTGCCGTTATTAAATTTGCCCTCTCGGTGGTAGACTGCGGACAAATGGCGCCGGACTGGGCAGCAGGATTGGAAAGCACAGGCGGACACGACAAAATCAAATCCGAGGATAGGCCGCATTAAACCAGCGAGGAGAAATCAAATGGCCAACGAGCAAGGCAAATACGATGTCGGCGGCGTCCTGATGGATAGACCGTTCAAGATTCGCCGCCTGGGCCACTTCGGCATCAACTTAGGCGATCTGGATGCTGGGCGCCACTTCTACAGCGAGCTGCTCGGCTTTCGGGTCAGCGACGTGATCGACCTGAGCCAATCGCCACGCGCTCAGCAGCTAGGTGCAGTCAAAGACCCACGCCTGATTTTCACTACCTATGGCACCGACCACCACGCCTTCGTCATCGGGCATCATTCCCTGATGGGCGACGCGCGCTATCCCGAGGTCAACACCAATCAGATCACCTGGCAGTTGGGAACCCTCAACGAGGTAGTGCAGGCCATCGATTACCTGCGGAAGCGCGAAGTTCCGGTAGTGCGCACCGGGCGCGACATGCCCGGCAGCAACTGGCACGTTTACATGAAGGATCCCGACGGCCACACCATCGAGCTGTATTACGGAATGGAGCAGGTGGGCTGGAACCTGCAAAGCAAGCCGCGCGAGATGTATTACCGGCGCTTCAACGAGACCCCGCAATTGCCGCAAATCGGCGAAGAAATCGAGCTGGAGGAAGCCTACCAAAAAGGCATCAATCCGCTCTCCGGCCAGCGTTTGGCCGACAGCGGCGAGCGCAAATATAACGTCGGCGGCGTGCTTCTGCCCCGCCCCTTCAAGATCACCCGAATCGGACCGGTGGGGCTGTTTGTCAAGGATTTGGCCGCGGCCGAGGCCTTCTATAGCGACATTTTAGGCTTCATCCGAACCGAAGAGGTCAATTTCAAAGGGCGGCGATGCGTTTTCATGCGCAATGGCACCGAGCATCACAGCCTGGGACTGTTTCCGGTGGAGCTGCGTGCTGGGTTCAACCTCAACCCGCGCGGCAGCCTGATGAGCTTCGGATGCGAAGTCGGCAGCTACGAGCAGTTGCGCAACGCGGTGCGGTTCCTCAAGGAACAGGGCGTACATTTCAACGACACCATTCCACCCGATCTCTATCCGGGGATCGATTACGCCGCCCATGCGTTGGATCCCGAGGGCAACTGCATCCAACTTTACTACTACATGGAGCAGATCGGATGGGACGGCAAGCCACGCCCCAAAGAACTGCGCCGTCCGGTGGCGTCCAATTGGCCGGACCACCTGGAAGCGCTGTCCGACACCTACCTGGACCAGACTTTTCAGGGTCCGTTGGGCTGAACTTGAGCGGTGTGCGGCGCAAACGGTTGCACTTCGCGCCGCACACCGCTCATAATTCAGGGGCGCGTCCCGCAGGATTCCAGGCACGTCTCCCGAAGCCGGGGCGAGCTCGTGGCAACCCCCGCCGACGCTTAGCGCCGGCTTAGCGTTCGAGGTACGACGATGAAAAAGAAAGCCACGGCCATGCCGCCGCGCCCCGCCCCCAAGGCTAAAGCCAAGAGCGGGAGCAAACGTCCCGGCAAAATCACCACGGCGCGACGCGCCGTTCGTCGCCCCAGTCGCGCTCCCGCGCCGAGCGCGGCCAACAGCGCCCTTACCGAGGCGGTGGCCAGCCTCGCAGCGATTGCTGCGGAATTGCGCCAAGCGCTCGAAGCGCTGCGCGAGCTGATCGCGCTGAGCCGCACGCCCGCCGGGGCAAACGCGCAGGTGGGCGAAAGCGAAGTCAGTGCTGTGGTGATTACCGACGAGGAAGCCTAGCGGGGGAGAAAGTCTCCCAACTAACCCCCACGCTATTATCTCGCCCGGTCAGGGGAAAAAGATTGAGGATGCAAGGCTACTGTCATGCAGCCTGCTGCCTTTCAAGCAGCAGGCCGATCCGGCCCAAAGCAATCAGGAGCAGCGCTCTCCCATCGGTAGCCCATCTCGTGAACCTCGGGAGCCCCATGTTTCTTCCACTCTCGTATTGATTCTTCCCTGGCGCGCTTGTCGATGCTCGCGCCGGCTCAAAGGGGGGCGCGGCCTCAACAAGAGATGGAGAGCGCGACGCCTACTCGACCCACGAAATAGCCGATGCAATTTGCCATCATGATCGATAGCCACATCGACAAGTGGCCGCTGATTCGCCACGCCGAAGAGCTTGGCTACGATCGAGCCTATGTCCCGGACTCAGAGATGATTTGGTCGGATTGCTATGCAATCCTCGCGCTAGCCGCGGCCAACACCCGGCGCATCGCCCTGGGCACCGGGGTTTCCAACCCGGGCTCGCGCCTGGCTCCAGTCACTGCATGCGCAATCGCGACTATCAACCGGATAGCTCCCGGCCGGGTCTTTCTAGGGCTAGGGACGGGCCACACTTCGATGCGCCTGGTGGGGCGGCCTCCGGCAAGCTTAGCCAGTTTGCGTGAATACGTCCGGGTCGTGCGCGCGCTGCTCGACGGTGAGGAGGTCGATTACCCCTATCAGGGCGAACCACGTCTAATAAAATTCATGCATCGCGACCGCGCCTATCTCGATCTCGATCATCGCATTCCGATTTATATTGCCGCCAATGCCGCGCAGGCCACTGAGTTGGCCGGAGAAATCGCCGACGGTTGGATTACTCACACGATCGCTCCGGCCGTGGGCGCGGCTGGTTTGCGACGATTGCAAGATGGAGCGCGTCGGGGTGCCCGCTCACTGCCGGCTGCTTTTCATACCACCTTTCAAACCACCACTTGCGTCCTGCGCCCGGGCGAAAGTTTGCGCTCGGAGCGGGTGATCGATCGGACCGGGGCGCATGTCGCCTGCGTTTTGCATATTGCCTGGGAGCTGTGGAACAAGAGCGGGCGCCGGGATGAAACCGTCCCCCCCTTCTTCGCCTCCATTTGGGAGGAATACGTCGCTCATGTCGAGCACATGAGCCTGCCCGCGGTCGCGCGCTTTCGCCAAATTCACGAAGGCCACTGCACGTTCGTGACCGCGCGGGAGCGCCGCTTCATCACTCCCGAAGCGATCGCGGCGATTTGCCTGGTGGGCAGCGCCGAGGAAATCATCGATCGAATCCGAGCAATGGAGCAAATCGGCTTTGCCGAGCTTCATCTCTATCCGCCGGCAGATTGCGACCGCGCCGTGTTCGAGGAATTCGCCCGGCTCATTATGCCCGCTTTCAAGTAGCTTGCGCCACTGCCACGCGGATTGGACCATTCCGACTGGACTGGGGACACCGGAGCAGGACAATATTTAGTATGCAATTCAGCGTTACTTTGGACACCCACATCGATAAATGGCCGCTTGCACGCTACGCTGAGGAGCTGGGCTTTGACCGCGTAGCGATTCCGGATTCGGAAATGATCTGGTCCGATCCCTATGCCACCCTGGCGCTAATAGCTGCCAACACCAGTCGCATTTTGATCGGCACCGGCATCACATCGCCCGCTTTGCGCATCGCGCCGGTATCGGCCTGCGCGATCGCGACTATCAATCGGCTGGCGCCGGGACGGGTCTTTTTCGGAATCAGCACCGGCCATACCTCTGTGCGGCTGATCGGGCGCAAGCCATCCTCATTGGCGACGCTGCGCGAATACGTGCGGGTAGTACGAGGACTGCTCAATGGCGAAGAGGTGAATTATCCCTACAAGGGCGAACCCCGACTGATCAAGTTCATGCATCTGGATCGCCATTACATCAATCTGGAAAATCGGATTCCGATCCTGATCGCGGCCAACGGCAGCAAGGCTATCCGCCTGGCCGGCGAATTAGCCGACGGCTGGACCACCTCAACCAAGAATCCCGAAATCGGGCGCCATCATATCGCCGAATTGCGCGCGGGCGCCCAGGCTGCCGGCCGCCAACTTCCCGACGATTTCTATTTCAGCTTTCAGACCTGTGCCTGCGTCCTGCGCCCGGGCGAGAGTTTGTCCTCCGAGCGGGTTATCAACGAGACCGGTTCCTACGTCACCTGCATTTTGCATCAGACCTATGAAGTCTGGGAGGCCTCCGGACATAAGGAGGAGGTCGTGCCGCCCTTCTTTCGCGCTCAATGGGATGATTATCTCAAGCGGGTAGCCAACTTCAGTTTGCCGCCCCAGGCCCGCTTTCGGCAGATTCACGACGGCCACTGCACTTTTTTACAGCCCGAGGAGCGGCGCTTTGTCACCCCCGAGGCAATTCGCGGCACCTGCCTGGCGGGTGAGCCCGACGAAATCATCTCTCACATTCGCGCGATGGAAAAGGTGGGCTTCAGTGGCTTAAACCTGCTGCCCGCGGCCGACTATCAGCGCGAGGTCTTCCGCGATTTCGCCGAGCAGATCATTCCCGCTTTTCGCTGATAGCACACGCGACCCCTGGCGTTCGAGCGCTCCCAGTACAATGGCGGACTAATGCAAGACCGCGTTGGCAATCCGTTCCGCGATGAGCTTTTTGGCCGCTTCGAGGTCGTCGCCGGGATGGACCACCGCAAGCACTGTGAAGTCGCCTGTGCCGTTACCCAGCACCGCGTGGGCGACCAAAGCGGTATCGTAGGTCTGCGGCTGGTCCCCCACCTCGGGCTTGTAGATCTGCGAGCCCACATAGCGCGGCAGCTCGGTAAATCCGCCCGAGCTGTCAGGCGGATTGCTGAGCTGATAAATCTGCTGGACGGTGGTGGGCGGCCCTTGCGTCATCATGCCATTGCTCATCAAGCTGTTGCCCTGGCTCAAGTACTCCTGAATCGATTTCGACACCGGTTCCTGTGGAGTTGGGCCGGCCGCCGCTTCGTCGGTCAACGGCACCCATCCCGCCGCCCGCAGCAAGGCCGCCGTTGCCCTTACCCCTGGTGCCACCGCATCGGGCGACAGGTCGGGGGTCAACTGGCGCGAAACCAGGGTCACGGTCAAGGCCACATCGGGGCCCGGTTTGCTCTCCCGACGGCGCTGGGCATTGAAATCCTCGCTGAGGGTGTCATGAATCGTAGGATCGGTAGCGATTACCACGATCGAACTATTGGGGGCAGTGGTCAGCGAACCGGCCGATTTGATGGTTGTGGCCGACGCCAACGTCGGCACCAGCATCGCCATCAACAGCATTGCCAATAAGCTCACATATTTTATCTAATGGCGTCCCGCACGCGCTTTCAAGGGGGGACAACCCTTCCTTTCGCGTCCGAGACATGAAGCAAAAGATCGTGGAACAACCTATCGTCGGATTTCATCGGGACGAACACGGCGACTGGGTCGCCGATTTGGCCTGCGGACATACCCAACACGTGCGCCATCGACCGCCGTGGCAGCTACGCCCCTGGGTGGTCACCGCAGCCGGCCGCAAAAGCCGGCTGGACGCCCGCCTAAATTGCAAACGATGCGACGAGACAACCAGCGGCTAGGCGCGCGGAAATTCGCGAAAATTGAGCGCAGCCGAGCTAATGGAATAGCGTCGATGGGTAGGGGGCGGCCCATCGGCAAACAGTTGGCCTACAAAGGCGTCGCATTCCACGCATAGGACTGCCGGATGTCGTACCCCTGACGAAGCCCTGAGCCTGACGTTTTCGGTCGCCACCGGTGCCCAGAAGCTGGCCCATCCGGTTCCGGCCTCGTACTTAGTCTGGGAACTGAACAGGGTATTGGCACAGCACACGCAAGTGTAGAGTCCGCGCCCGCGAAAGCTGGCAAACTGGCCCGCGAACGGCCGCTCCATCACCCCGCGCCGGGTCACCCAGTACTGCTCGGGGGTCAGCAGGCGCCGCCATTGGGCATCGCTTTTGATCACTTTGGGCACCGCTGCTTCCCCCGTCGGCTCGCCGTCGGGGCTGAATCGGACCACCGTCACGAGGTTCGTCGGTTCGGAAGAAACCAATTGATTGGTCGGATTGGCACCGCCCAGATGCCACCAAGCCGGAAGCAGCCAAATAGCACCCAACAGGCGGCGCCGCGGAATCGCATTACCTGTCTTCGCCCCAGCCCCGTTGCTATGTTCGGCGCGCAAAGTCCAGCCACCTCTTGGCCCCAAAGATTATACCAACCGGGCGATGGCCAGCCACCGGCTTGACTTGCACCGTAAAGCGGGCGCACTGTCCCTGCCATATCGAAGCGATCCCAGCGCTCCCGGCTGATCTTCTGGAGATGCCATGACCACGCAACGGCGCGGACAAATGATCGTGGCAACGCTGTTTTTGAGCATGCTCTTTATCATCGGAGGCACGTTCGGAACCGCCGGCGTGTTTTTTACCCCATTGCTCAAATACCTGGGCGTGAGCCGCGCCAAATTATCGGTGATCCCAGTGCTGGCCAGCGCCGGCGGGGTGATTTTCTCTCCGATCGTAGGTTGGTTGCTGGATAGAATCGAAGCTCGATGGCTGGTCGGGGCCGGCGCCGGGCTGGCGGCCCTGGCTCTGTTGATGGCTAGCCAGGCCCATTCCTACCAAACCCTGGTGTACTCCAGCCTGCTGCTATCGCTGGGAATGACGGCTGCCACCACCGTCCCCGGCGGCACGGTACTGGCCAATTGGTTTCGCCAGCGGCGCGGACTGGCGATGGGAATCACCTGGACCGGGATGCCGGTGGGCGCGGCTCTGATGTTGCAACTTTCAAGCTATGTTATACGCCACGAGAGCTGGCGCTGGGCTTACGCCGTACTGGCCCTGCCGATGCTTCTGGTCGTGATGCCGATGGGGTTGATCTTCGTGCGCAGCCGGCCGCCCGAACTTGCTCCCGACGAGGGCGCGTACCGCCAGGCCGCTCAGTTGCCGGGCCTCCAGGTCAGCCAGGCACTGGGCGGCCGTTCGTTCTGGCTGCTGGGCTGGATGTGTTTTGCCTACGCTTTTAGCGCGGGCGCGGTGACAATTCACGTCCCGCCCTATCTGATTGAGTTGGGCACAACGCCAGCGCGCGCAGCCGGAGTGCTCAGTGCGATGTTCGCGGTCGATGCGCTATGTAAGCCGTTTTTCGGCGCGCTAGCCGATCTCATCGGGCCTCGTCGCACCTTGACCATGGTCTATTCGATGATGAGTCTGGGCTGTCTGTCGCTGGTCTATGCGGCCGGAGCGTGGTCGATGGTATTGTTCGTCGTGGTTTACGGTATCGGGGTGGGCGCGCCCGTGGCCCTGACCCCGATGCTGGGGGCCGAAGTCTTCGGCCTCAAGCGCTTTGGTACCCTATGGGGCCTGGTAGGAACCTTCACGATGCTGGCCCAGGCGGTCGGACCGATTGGGGCCGGACGCATCTTTGACCTGTACGCCAGCTATCGCCCAGCTTTTGCGATCTGCTTCGTACTTCTGGCGTTGGCCGCATTGGCGCCGCTGGCCTGCGTCAGCCTGCTTCCCACCCCAGCGGCGACGCCGCAGCCGGCTGTGGTCGGTTGATAGCCAGCAACCGCATTTGCCGGCGCTCTAAGCGGCCGGGCAAAAGCCTCCGCGCCCTGCTCCCGCGGTTTCCACTCCTCCCGCTCCGGCAGAGAAGAAGTCTCGCCGTCTGTTGTGCAAGAAGCGGCGCGCGCTACCCGCCCAGTTATTAGAGTGAGATTCGCCGCGCTAATGGGGGCGGATGGTCAAGACCGGGCAGGAAGCCCCGCGCACCACCGCCTCGGTAACGCTGCCCAGCAACAGATGGCTCAGGCCTTTGCGCCCGTGGGTGGCCAGCACGATCAGGTCGGCGCCATACTCGGCTGCCCGTTTGAGGATCGCGGCTACCGGCTCGCCACTGCGAACGTCGGTTTCGTAATCCACTCGGCCCGCCAGTTTTTGCTCGGCCAGTTGCCTGATTTTGTCGCGGTTGGCCAGCTCCCAGTAGGGGTATTCCTCGATCCCGGAGGCGGCCACTTCGGTTGCACCCAGCGGAATCGCGGCCACGTTAAAAACCAAAATGCGGCTATTCATCCGCTGGGCCAGGTGGGCCGCGAAATCCAAGGCGTGGAAAGAATGGTCGAGGTCAACCGGACAGAGAATTTTGGTGAAGATAGCGTCCATCTTAGTCCTCGACCTTTGCGCAGCGCAGCTTGAGGCTGGTCAAGATCCACAGGCCCCCGGCAAAAATCCACGTGCCGAAAGCGGTACCCCAGGCAAACCAGGAAAAGCCATTGAGCAAGGCCAATACGAAGATCAAATAAGCGAAGTCTCGCCCCGCCACCCGCTCGACCAGCTCAATCCAGCGCTTGAATTGTTCCTTGCTGAGCGAGACCGCGCGATTGACCGAAATTGCACAAAAACCGAACCCTCCCAGCAAAATGGCCAGCAGGTAGAAATAAGCCTGGTTACCGCTGCCTCGATAACAGCCCACCAGCAAGCCGATGAAGATCGCCACCTCGACCAGATTGTCGGTAAGCACGTCCAAGCGGCGGCCAGCTTCCGACTCCGTCATCTTGAGCCGCGCCAGCTCGCCATCCACACCGTCCAAGGTCACCGACACCAAAAGCAGCAACCCGCCTCCTACCCGATACCAGTAAGAGGTCGAAGCCACCAGCGTCGCGATCAGTAGTCCCAATGCGGTGTTGAACCAAGTCACCTGGTTGGGCGTGATGGGGGTAGCAGCCAGGCGACGGCTGATGCGCCAGGAAAGACGGCGATCCAGCCAGCGCGCCATGAAGCCGTCGGTATGCGCGGTTTCCAGTCGCATCGCGCGCGCCAACCGCAACTCGGCCTCGCTCTTGGACTCCCGGCCATCCATCGCGTAGGGCAGGTCTGCGCCGATCGAGCCAGGGCGGTGGGAGGTCGCGTGCCGGCGGTCCAGCAAATCCGTCAACGGGCCAGCGCACAGCTGCGCCTCTGCCGCACCCGCGCCAACCGCCAGCGCTACGACCTGACCGGGCTGCGCGCGCTGGAGCGCCAGCAAGCGGGCTAGATGAGAGGCCGCGAAGACCAGGTTGCCACAAACCATCACACAGGCGGTATTGGCAGGGAGACCGGGCACCCCGTTTTTGCCGATTTCTACCAGCAGGAGCCCTGGATCGGCCGCGAATTGGCCGGCTGCCTCGCGCATCAAACCCCGTTTATTGGGATCGCAGTCGACCACGAAGCGTGAGATTCCTGCGCGCTGGCAGTTCAACAGAATTCGCTCCAGTAGGGGGCGACCGTAGATCTCAGTTGCAGCCTGCGACAAACCAAGGATCACAACCGTCGCCGGCGCCGTTGGCACCGGTGTGACCTCGGGCCGCGCCGCCCAAGCCTGACCACCCTGCGACCGCACCTGCATACCCGCGCTCATCCGCGTAGGTCTCGTAACATAGAATTGCTAAGATTACTGATATTCATGCCAACAAGCCAGAGCGCAGCTGTGTCAAGCGATACCGTCGGGCCCGTCAGCGCATCCGCCGCGCCAACTCGGCGCATCGATCCAGGAGCGGGAAAATTTCGTCGGCGCCTGCACTGGGCAGACGAAAGAGAAAATTGTCCAGGCCCAGTTCAATCAACGGCTCAAGCTGCTCGCGCGCCGGGGCCAACCCCGCTACCACCACCTTGAGCTCGCTGGGGTCACGACCGATGCGCTCGGCACTCTCGCGCAACAGCTTCAGGCCGCCCGCTAGATCGGCACGCGCGGCGGTGGGCATCCAGCCGTCGTAGGGAGGCCGTGCGGCGCGGGCGATAAAACGCGGATCGCGCACACCCAACAAGATGGGCGGACCGCCGGGCTGGACCGGTTTAGGATTGGAGATAAGCGGTGGAAAGCGCACTAACGCGCCCTCGAAGGTCGCCTTCTCATGGGTCCAGATTTCGCGCAAGGCCATCAGCTTCTCGCGCATCATGCGCCAGCGCGAATGGGGCGCCACGCCGTGGTCGGCGTTCTCCTCGCGCAAACCGCCCACCCCGACCCCAAGCAAGACGCGTCCTTTGGACATTACGTCCAAGGTTGCGATCGCCTTGGCCAGAGTGATGGGATCATGCTCGACCGCCAACAGTACGCAAGTGCCCAATTTGATCCGGCTGGTGACCGGGATGGCAGCTGCGATTCCCATCAAAGGGTCCAAGGTGCGGAAGTAGTCCTCGGGCAACGGGCTGGGAGTAGTATGTTGCACGGGAATATGGGTATGCTCGGAGAACAGCAGCGCATCCAAACCGCGTGCCTCCACCGCCTGCGCCACCTCGGACGAGCGCAGCGTGCGGTCGGTTAGCATTATATTGGCGCCGAAACTCAACATCGCCTTCTAATCCTTTCCCGCTGGAGAGGGCCTTTCGCTCCATCCAGGCACGGCGAAACGCGGTCCAAACAGTCGATAACCTTTGACCTTTGGCATCGCCTGACTCTTAGCATCAGCACAGCGCTGGTGCCATTGCGCAGGCGAGTCTGTCCGTTGTCCTAAGACTCAATTTTAGTTCGTGCCCGGTCGGGTGCCAGCTATGCTCTTTAGTTGAGGTACCCCCCATAGAAACATGCGAGGTCGTAGTCGTAACCGGAGCCTCGGCCTGAGTGGGCCGGGCGGTAGTGCGCCGGTTCGCCAGGCCTGGAATACGAATAGGCTTGCTGGCACGTGGGCGCCAGGGGCTGGAGGGGGACCTCAGGAGGTCCTGGCAACCGGCGGGCAGGCACTGGCAATTTCGACCGAGGTCGCCAATCACCACGGTTGCAAGCGCGGCGGTTCAAGTGGAACAGGAATTGGGGCCCATCGATATTTGGATCAACGATGCGACTAGTCGATGCCGAAGCGCTTGCGCTTGCGCCACAAGGTCGAAGTGTTGATCCCTAAACGCGCCGCGGCGTCCTCCAGCGTTGGGGCTTCGGCCAGCACCCGCACAATATGCTCGCGCTCCAATTCCTCCAGGCTGCCGGTGGGCGCGGGCCCCTCGCCTTGGTCGCGAAACAGGGTGTCGGGTAGGCAGTCGGGTGTGATTTCCTCGCCGCGGGCGAAGATGACCGCCCGCTCCATCGCGTTGCGCAACTCGCGCACGTTACCCGGCCAGCGATAGCGCGCCAGCGCGGCTTGGGCCTCGGCGCTCAACCGTGGTGGGCTGCGATGATTGCGGCCGGCGGCGGCAGCTAGCAGGGCCTGCGCCAGCACCATCAACTCCTCCTTGCGTTCGCGTAAGGGCGGCACCTGCAGCGCGACCACATTGAGGCGATAGTACAGATCCTCGCGGAAGCGATGGGCCGCGACTTCAGCCGCCAGGTCGCGGTTGGAGGC
>Ga0070737_10000940_pt1 | contig 49092 bp, 37 predicted proteins | sample Coa_R1_10_FD_66438 | JGI IMG/M metagenome (GOLD analysis project Ga0070737, IMG submission 66438) | Surface soil microbial communities from Centralia Pennsylvania, which are recovering from an underground coalmine fire - Coalmine... | ecosystem: Environmental > Terrestrial > Soil > Unclassified... | reverse complement strand
CATGCGGCGCTTGACAGTTTTGGCTCCCTGTATAGCGCGCTGGCAAGTGTTGGCCCTGCGCCCGATGGCGGCTTCAGCGCCACCGTCGCGCAGATCACCTGGGCGCCTGGGCAGACAGGGCAGGCTCGTAGCCCCCAACCAACACAGCCTACCTTACCTGTGCCAGCGCCTCAGCCATCCGGCGAAGGCGCCGAGCAGACGCTTTCCGTCGGCGCGCGCGCCGACCTCGAACGCGCAGTACGCGAGGAGTTGCGCCGTTCGCTCGAAGATGAAGTGCGTGAGGAACTGAGCACCGAGCTACGCCGTGAAGAAGAACAACGGCTGCGCGGTGAGCTTGAAATTCAAGTGCGGCGCCAGATGTTGGCCGAGCTTGCCCCCGGCCTTGGCGAAAGCTCGGTCACGGTGCGCGATGGCTCGGTGCATGTGCAAACCTCCGGCCCGTTCATTGCTGTGCGGCCGCCCAAACAGGTGCAGGTGACTGACGAACAATCGCCCGAAGCGTTGGAGGTCTTCCGCGACGAGGCGCAGGAACATCTGCAAACCATCACCGACGGCATCAAACAGCTTGAGCAATATCCTGGCGATATGAGCGCCGTGCAGGCGATTCGCCGGGCAATGCACACGCTGAAGGGCGCAGCGGGCATGATGGGCTTTACGCTGATTCAGCGATTGGCGCATACCTCGGAAGACCTGCTCGATCAACTGACGGACGGCGCATTCGCCATCACCCCAGCGATGGTTGGCCTGACGCTCGATACCGCCGAGGCGCTTGATCAACTGGTGTCGGGCGCCATCCCCGATCCGGCGGATCAGCAGCGGCTTGTGCAGGCGCTGATCGTGCGCTATGCGGCGATCACCGGCGCGACGGATGTGCCCGATCTTACGGCGGATGAGCCAGGGAATGAGGCCATCGCCATTGCGCTTGGTGAGGAAGAAGAAGCCTCGGCGGCCCCAGCCGCAAGCGATGGCTCGGACTTGAGCGTGCGGCTGCAACTGAGCAAGCTCGATGAATTGGTGAGCATCTTCAGCGAACTTGTGCAGCGGCGCACCATCGCCGAAGAACGTATCACACGCCTGGCGCAGAAAATCACCGAGGCAATGGGGATCAGCGCGCGCGTGCGCGATCTTGGCGTGCAGATCGAGGAACGCTTCGAGACGGTGATGTTGCCAAGCCGCGCCTCGGCAGGGATGATCACTGGCCCTAATGCGAATGCGGTCAATGCGCCGCGTGGCGCGCCTGGCGCGCGGAACGCCAACGGCGCGAATGTCGGGTTCGATAACATCGAGCTTGATCGCTACGACGAGTTCCACTACCTCTCGCGTGGCCTCACCGAGGGGGTAGGAGATCTTATCTCGCTGAGCCGCGAGATGGAACGGCTCGTCGGCGAACTTCAGTTCTCCTCGACCGTTGAGAACCGCCTGAGTTCCGACTTCCAGGATCGCCTGTTGCGTGCGCGGCTGGTGCCGGTGCGTTCGCTGGCCCCCCGGCTCTATCGTGCGGCGCGTACCTCGGCGCAAAAAGAGGGCAAAGAGATCGAGTTCTTCATCGAGGGCGGCGATACCGAGGTAGACCGCAAGGTCGTCGAGGCAATGGAAGGGCCGCTGCTACACCTTGTGCGCAACGCTGTCAACCATGGCATCGAGCGCCCGGCGGATCGCCAGGCTGTGGGCAAGCCACGCGCCGGGAAGATCGTCGTCTCTGCTGCGTATGAGGGCAACCAGGTGGTCATCTCCGTGAGTGACGACGGCGCAGGGATTGACCCCGAACGCATCCGCACAACGGCTGCCGCCCGTGGGCAAATCGATCCAGAGGCGCGGATCACCGAGCGTGAGGCGGTCAATTTGATCTTCCAGCCAGGTGTTTCGACGGCGGCGACCATCACCGAGGAAAGCGGACGCGGCGTCGGGCTGGACGTGGTGCGCGACGCAGTAGCGCGCCTGCGTGGCACGGTAGAGGTTGACCCTACCATCGGACATGGCGCCACCTTCACCATGAAGTTCCCCATCAGCTTGCAGATCGCTCGTGCGGTGTTGGTGCGCGTTGGCTCGCAGACGCTGGCGATTCCAATGGCGGTGGTAGAACACATTGGCCGTCTGGACTACTATCAGCGGGTGAATGGGCCAGCCCCGGCGGTTGAGGTGCGCGGGGAGCGGTATCCGCTGGCGCGCCTGAGCGACTATCTTCAGCTTCCGCCAACGCCGGTGGAAGAACGCTCACCAGTGCTATTGATCAACGTCGGGCGGCATCGTCTGGCAATGCTGGTTGACGCGATTGTGAACCAGCAGGAGGTCGTCTCGAAGCCATTGGGCGCGCATCTGCGCGATGTGCCAGGGGTGGCGGGTGCGACAGTGCTTGGCAACGGCCAGGTGGTGTTGATCCTCGAGATGCTCGATCTGCTGGCGCAACAGCCCTTCAAGCCGGTTGCCCTGCCAGCCCCAGGCGCGCGCGCGCAGCCGACCTCGGCGACACAGCCTGTTTCACCCAACCAGTGGGCGGCGGCTTTCGGTGGGCAGCCTTCAGCGGGATCAACGCCACGCCAACAACTGCCGCAGCCTCCCATCCCACCGGGTATGCCAGCGCCCAACACACGGCCTGCGCAGCCACAGTCCTATGCACCGGCTGCACCAGGCGGCCAGATGGGGCAGATCAGGCCCGCCAGCCGCCCGAATATGTCAAATCAGCGACCGGCCGCCCAACCAATCTCACCGTGGCAAGGGCAGCGCATCCCAGAGCAGACGCCATTTGAGCGTCCGCAGGTCCCCTCTACGCCCATCGGGAGTATGCCAGGAGGGTCGCTGGGTCAAATGCCAATGGCAAACCTGCCGCCATTCATGCAACGTCCTCCACAGCGCCCACAGGGTGTGTCTCCTATGGGACAATCGCCAACAAGCGGCGGGCAGGGTGGTCAGATGAACCAACAGGCGCGGCAGCGGCTGGGGCCACCCCCAGGCGCGCGCAACGCCTATGTGTTGGTGGTGGACGACAGCCCAAGCGTGCGGCGTGTGGTCAGCAATATGCTGAAGTCGTATGGCTGGGAGGTGCAGACGGCGCGCGACGGCATCGAGGCGCTGGAGGTGATGTCGCGCCAACAGCCTGCGGCAGTCCTGCTGGACATCGAGATGCCGCGCATGGATGGCTATGAACTGATCGCCACGGTGCGCAGCCAGGAGCATGATCGCCATCTCCCGCTGATCGTGCTGACCTCGCGCGCGGCGGCCAAACACCGCCAGCGCGCCGATCAGCTTGGCGCCAGCGCCTACCTCGTCAAGCCGTATCAAGATGAGGAGTTGCTCAAGCTCCTTAATGATCTGATTTCGGCGAATATGGGCTAATACGGGCTAATACGGCTGATCGCCGGAAAGCGAGCGGCAAGTTACATATGCGATATGGGCGTGAGCGGGGCGTCATCCGCTGGGACGCGCATGCGTGGATGCTGAGTGAGCGGCTTGAACAGGTGGAGGCAGAGATCGCCACGCTGGAGACTCTGCCTACGCAGGGGGAGCCTCATGCAGCCAGTGGGCGGGTCACGCAGCAGACATCACGTCCGCGCGAGCGGCAGGTTATGGCCGAAACGCTGGCGCAGCTCAACGCCGAACGCGACGAGTTGCTGCGTCAGTTGCAGGCGCTTGGGCCATCGCCACGCGCGAAGATGGGGTGACCTAACCTTCCCCACCCTCCTTCCCGTGAGGGGAAGGAGGGTGCCTGGTGGGTGATAGGGCTGGCGCGAGTGGCGAGGAGAAAGCGCCAAGCAACTCCCCTCCCCGTTTATGAGGAGGGATAGGGAGAGGTCAAGGAAGCTCCACATTGAGCGTGTCATCGGCAATCCAGACGCGATAGGTCTCCACAGGCTCGGTCGCGGGGAGCGACAGCACCTCACCGGTGCGCAGGTCAAAGCGCGCGCCATGTAGCGCACACTCAACACAATGATCGTCTATATCGCCCTCGGAGAGCGGATACTCTTCGTGGGTGCAGATGTCGTTGATGGCGTAGAGTTCGCCGTCTACATTAAAGATGGCGACGGGCGTATCGTTAGCCATCACGCTGATCGCCTCGCCGGGCTTGGGCGCATCATCAGCGCGCCCAACCTCCACTACAGTTCCCATAGCGATTGTCTGCTCCTCACTCCGCTGCGTCAGCCTCGTCAGTCTTCCGCCTGAACGGTGTTGACGCGCTCTTGAATCTCCTGGCGAAGTGAGTCGCGCAACGAGGCAATCGGCGTGACCTCAACGATGGGGTCTACGAAGCCCTCGACGATCAGGTGGGTAGCTTCCAGGCGGGTTAGCCCACGGCACATGAGGTAAAAGAGTTGCTCTTCGTCCACCTTGCCAACGGTGGCGCCATGGCTACAGCCGATGATGTCGTTCTCGGCGATCTCCAGGTTGGGGATGGAGTCAGCCCGCGCGTGATGGCTCAGCAGCAGGTTGCGGTTCTGCTGATAGGCGCCCGTGCCCTTGGCCTTGGGATGCACACGAATCAGCCCGGAGTAGACGGAGCGCGCCTTGCCCGCCAGCACGCCCTTGAAGAGCAGATCGCTGACGCCATGCGCGCCGATATGATCTTGCAAGGTATAGCGGTCAAGATGCTGGTCGCCGTCTTCGATATAGAGGCCAAGCAACTTCGCGTTGGCGCCGTCACCTTCGAGCCGCGCCTCCACTCGCCCTTTGGAGAGCGCGCTGCCAAGCTCAACGCTTTGCAGGACAACATTGGTGTCACGTTCGAGGACGGCGCGCTCGGTATGGAAGTCGTACACGGCGCGGCCCCAACGCTGGATGCCAATATAGTGCAGCTTGGCTCCCGGCTTGAGGATGATCTCCAGAACGCGGCTGCTGAAGCCCTGGCGCTCACCCTCGGAAGAGATGAAGTCTTCGCCAAAGGTGGCCTGGCTATCAGATTCCAGGACAATCAGAGTGTGCGCCAGACTGGATCGCCCTTGCAGGTTGGCCTGGGTGACGGCGCGCAACGGCTCTTCCACAGCGACGCCACGCGGCACGTACAGGAAGACGCCGTTATCCCAGAAGGCGCCATGCAGCGCGGCGAACTTGCTATCGCTGGCGGGCACGCAACATGTCATGAAATACTTTTCCACCAAGTCGCTATGTTCGCGCACCGCCGTCTGGAGGTCGGTGAAGATGACGCCCTTGGCCCGCAGGTCGTCGCTCAGGCGATATTCCACCCGTGCGGCGTCGCGCAGGCCAATGAAGCCGCCAAACACTTCGTCTCGCTCGGCGGGCGGCACAAGCGTTTTGCCCGCGTGGCCTGTATGACTTGCGTAGCTGCCCTCACTGTATGGCTCAACGTCGTCGAGCTTGAGACGCCGCAGGCTGGTACGCCGCCACTCTTCATCCTGCTGGGTGGGCATAGGGATGTCTTGATAGGTTTGCCAGGCGGCGCGCCTGCGTTCCCGCATCCATTCGGGTTCGTCGCGCCGCTCGATCAATTCGCCAAGCGACTCCGCAGAGAAGCCGCGCCGCGCAACCGGTGCTGTCATATCTCTTTACAACCTTTATTCTGAACATGAAAAAGCGAAGGTACTAAGGACGTTGGCGTCTGGCAATCAAGCCGCACCAAGAGGATAAGTCCGCGAAGGCGGCCTTTGTGGCCGTGAGACCCCTAGGCACGGCTTGAGCCGCCCGCCCGATCATCCGACCGAGCCGGACATCTCCAACTGGATCAGCCGGTTCAGTTCGACGGCGTATTCCAGCGGCAACTCTTTGGCGATTGGCTCGATGAAGCCGCTGACAATCATAGTGTAGGCCTCGCTCTCGCTCAATCCACGGCTCATCAGGTAGAAGAGTTGCTCTTCGCCGACCTTTGAGACGGTAGCCTCGTGGCCCACCTCAACATCTTCTTCTTCGATCTCAATGTAGGGGTAGGTGTCGGTGCGGCTGGTCTCATCCAACAGGAGCGCGTCGCAGCGCACGTTCGACTTGACGCCACGCGCGCCCTTCTGCACTTTGAGCAGGCCACGATAGCTCGAACGCCCCGTCCCCTTGGAGATCGACTTGGAGACGATCTGCGAGGAGGTATTCGGCGCGACGTGCACGACCTTGCCACCAGCGTCCTGGTGTTGCCCATCGGAGGCGAACGCAACCGAGAGCACCTCGCCGCGCGCATGCGGCTCCATCAGCCAGACGGCGGGGTACTTCATGGTCAGCTTGGATCCAAGATTCCCATCGACCCATTCCATCGTCGCGCCCTCATAAGCGACCGCTCTCTTGGTCACAAGATTGTAGACATTCTTGGACCAGTTCTGGATGGTGGTGTAGCGCACACGCGCATTCTTGTGGACGATGATCTCGACCACCGCGCTGTGCAGGCTGTCCGTGGTGTACGTCGGCGCCGTGCAGTTATGCGAGATAACCCCCTCGGCGACGTAGGACTCATCCTCTTCCACCGAGAAGTTGTAGACTGTCGCCTCCATCGGCTCGATCTCAATCGCACGGATAGGCACATAAAGATACTGTTCATCGAGCGCGAACGGCGAACCTTCTTTTACTCCACCTGGAGCGTCGTAGCCAACAATCTCACCAAATCGCTCGTTCCAGGGTGATGAGATCACCACATGGTAGAGCGGCTGGCGTGGCGCCCCACGTTGATTGAGATTGACCGACGCAGCGACTCCCAGACGTAACAAGGCATCACGGAAGGCGTAGGCCAACTCCTGTGAGACGCTTGAGAAACGGAACATATTTTTCCGTGTGTCATAGCTGCCGTCACCCAACCATGCGCCTCGCACCCACTGGGCAAGACACTCTGTTGGAGCATTGCGGATAAACTCAGGCACATGCTTGTTATACACCGTTGACCCAAGAGTACGCGCAAACGCACGAGCCATCTCAGTTGACGCGAGAACCAATGTCTGGCCGTTCTGACGAGGCTTGTTTTCAATCGGCGCTTTGCCAAGATACCGCTCGATCAAGTCGTGAGCGTCATTAAGCAGATCTGTCTCTTCCACATGGAATGAGAAGCTGATGTAATGCTCATTGTCAACGTGACCCTCGGCATGATAATAGCCAAGCAGGCGAAAGAAGTCAGGCTCCAAGGGGAAGGTGACATCTCGTAAGACTGGTTCATGGCGGCCATGGCCAAGTGGGATCGTGATGGTATGGCCTGTCTCGCTCTGATTCTCTGGCTGCGGGACGGGGATCATCAGGTAATCGCCTGGCTTCACCTCAGAGATTGGCAGCCATTCGGGCTTAAAGGTCTCGTTGCGGTACTCTGACTTCTTACGACGCGCAACCAGCAACGGATGCTCTTCGGTGATGTGCAACTCGCGCCAGCTATCGCCGAAGAAGCACACGCGATAGATGTCGCCTTTGTATGGGCGCTGCATCGTGTGATACACGCGGCGGTAACGGCCCTTGTGGGTCAGTACCTCATCGCCCTCGCGAATCTCTTCGATCAGTTTCTCGCCATCGCGTGTGCGGACACGCGCCCCGGCAAGGAAGCACCCTTCGACATAATGAACGTAGCTATCCTCGTCGGCGATGATCAGCGTGCGCTCGAACTGCCCCATGTTCTGGGCGTTGATGCGGAAGTACGCTTGAAGCGGAATCTCTACCTTGACACCCTTCGGTATGTAAATGAACGATCCACCGGACCATACGGCGCTGTTGAGCGCGGCGAACTTGTTGTCGTTGGGCGGGATGACGGTGGCGAAATACTTGCGGAAAAGCTCCTCGTGCTCGCGGAGGCCCGTGCCGGGGTCGACGAAGATCACGCCCAACTTCTCCAGGTCTTCGCGCACCTTGTGGTAAATGACCTCGGAGTTATGGACGATCAGCCCTTCGGCGACGAAATTGTGTGGGCCTTCCACTTCGATGTCATACACCATCGCGACGCCAGCAGGCGTGATCGCCTCGATCTTGGCGTAGCCGTGGAACTCGGTAGTGTAGGTCTCCTCTGGTCGCTCAAGCGTTTGTACGTTGCTGGAATGGTGGGCGTATGTGGTTGCGGCGCCAACCAGCGCCTCTGCATGAAGCGTGGTAGCCGTCGCCACAAGATCGCCAACCGAGAGATCGCTGAGATATGTCCACTGTGGGCTATTGGGGCGCTCGTCGCGAACTGTCAGAAATGGATGATTGGCAGTCGCCTTGATGCGGCGTGTCCCAACGCGCACCTCAAAGACTTCGCGCTCACCCTTCTCAGCCGTGGCGCGCACCTTCGCTGGAATGATGCGGTTGGCTTCTTCATCGAAGGAGAACACCGTATCACCAGGCTCGATCTCGCGAATGGGAACCAGGCCGCGCGCCGTATAGACACGGGTATCGCCAGTCAAGCACTCGTACTGCGCGCCAACGCCTGCGAGATACTTGCGCTCCGCTTCGGGGATGCCAAGCTGCTCGAACGTATCCTTGATCTCGGTGGGCAGCTCTTCCCAGGTCGTGCCAGCCTGTTGTGTTGGCTTGATGTAGTAGTAGATGTCGTCGAAGTCAATCTCGCTGAGGTCGCCGCCCCAGGTGGGCATGGGCCGCTTCAGAAAGTAGTCCAGGCTCTTGTGGCGGAAGTCGCGCATCCACTGCGGCTCGTCCTTCATCACCGAGATCTCTTCGACGATCTCGTGCGAGAGACCCTTCCGCGACTTGAAGACGTAGTTTTCGGGCTTGCTAAAGCCCCATTTGTATTGATCGAGCTGTTCGAGGCCAGTCTCGGTTTCCGCGCTCATGGCTCTTCCTCCCACATGCGACCGGCATGCCCTCTGTAGACATGAGTCAGACATGATATATGCCATACATGGCGTTTCGGGCAATCGGAACACTGCCTGTAAACGGCCATATCCGACCATGCCACTCGGATATAGTATGCCACGAAAACGCCGTTGTGATCAAGGGTTGGCAGCACGTCGGCGATCCATCGCTTGCGCTTGCAGGCATAGCATCGTACCATATAGCAGCAAGATGGCAGTACGAGCAGCAAGAACGGATACCGGCACGCATGGAAACACCTGACGCGCAGCCTGATACGCCTGGACAAGAGACGCCCGCGCCGACAGAGCAGAGCGAACCGGCGTCGCAAGAGCCTGCCAGCGACAAACCAAAGAACGATGCCTCTCGTGTTCCTGCGCGGTTACGGCCCATTCTCAACTACCTGCTGCACCCCTACCCGGAGTTGCCGCCCATGCCCACCGGCTGGCTGGCGCGCATCATGTTCGGGTTGACCATCCTCGCGGCCTGTACGTTCGTCGCCTTCTTCTCGGCCTATCTCTTCGCCCTGCACGACGCCTACCTGACGCACGCCGAAGACCTGGGCATTATGGATCAGGCGTTGTGGACGACCACCCACGGCGCCATCCTGCACCAGACGATCTGCAACGCCGTCAGCGATACCAACTGCTTCGGCGACATCTCGCGCTTCGCCATCCACTTCGAGCCGATTCTGCTGCCGCTCTCGCTGCTCTATGCGCTCATTCCCTCGCCCAAAACATTGCAGTTCGTGCAGGCGCTTGTGGTAGCCAGCGGCGCGCTTCCGGCCTACTGGCTGGCTGGTCGGAGGCTGCGCAGCCCTATCGCGGGCTTCGTCTTCGCGCTGGTCTATCTGCTGTTTCCCGCGTTGCAGGCAGCCGTGGTTGACGACTTCCACGCAGTCACGCTCTCCGCCGCCTTCCTTATGTTCGCGTTCTACTTCATGCTCGCACGCAACGATGTCGGATTGTTTGTCGCGTGTCTGCTTGCCCTCTCGACCAAAGAAGAGATACCACTCGATGTGATCATGATTGGGCTGAGCGTGGCGCTGCTGCAACGCCGCAGGCGTGCGGGGTGGTCGCTGGTGGCGCTGTCAGTCGTCTGGCTGGGGATCGCTTACCTCACTATGAGCCTCGTCAGCCCAACGGGACATCCCGCGCTGGCCGGGCGCTACTCGGACTTCCTGCATCACCCGCTGTCGGTACTCGGCCACAACGTCTTCAGCCAGAGCGGGCTTTTCTACTTCCAGACGTTGCTCTCGCCGGTGGGCTACCTGGCGTTGTTCAGCCCGCTGACGGTGCTGATCGCCATACCAGCGATGGCTATCAATCTGCTGAGCAGCGATCCCTCCATGCGTATTGGCATCTATCAGTACAACGCCGAGATCGTGCCCACGCTAGTTTTCGCAGCCATCGAGGGGGTGGCGCTGCTGACGGTGGCTGGGCAATGGGTACTGAAGAATGCGATTCACGATCTGGTCGGGATGGGCGGGCGAGCAGAGGCGGCGGCGACCTGGCTACGCGCTCAACCGCTTGGCCGCTGGGTGATGCTGGCGCTGGTCGTCTACGCGCTCTACTTTGGCATGTATGAGCAGCAGACGCGCGGCTACCTGCCGACGGTGCGCGGCTTCACCTGGCCCCAGGTAACGGCCCATGCGCTGGAAGCCAACAGCATCATCGCGCAGATTCCACAGTCAGCCAGCGTCTCGGCGCAGTCTGACCTTGTGCCCCATCTGAGCGAACGGCGGTACGTCTATATGTTTCCCGATGGCGACGACAGCGCGGACTACATCTTCCTGGATGTGACAGGCAACCTCTATCCGCTGGCCACCACGCCAACGGTGTATTACGGTGAGGTGTATAGATTGTTGGGCGGAAGCCAGTATCATGTGATCGTCGCGCGCGACGGCTATCTCTTGCTGAAGCGTGGGGCAGGGCCACCGCTCAATCCCCACGACATCAACGGCCTGCCTGCGTCGTTTTATTCCTTCACTCAGACGCACGAGACGCCGCCGCATCCGCTGGCCGTGCGCTTTGGCTCCTCGCTCGAACTGGTAGGCTATAGCGTCTCGCCAGCGTCCACGCTGTATCTCAACGCGCCGTATCTGACCATCACCACCTACTGGCGTGTGACGGCGACGCCGGGGAACTACTATCCACAGCTTGTGCTGACCCGCCAGGATGGTTCGCAGTATATCGCAAACGGCTTCCCGGCGACGCAATTTCTGCCGATGGGCCTCTGGCGGCCTGGATATACCTATGTCGTGCGTTCGGAGCCGCTGCTGATGACCAGCCGCGAGGTAGGAACACTGCGGCTGGGTGTCGGGGTCATTATCGCGCCCATACTCGATAACCAGCCGCGTTATGTGCCTGCCTCGCTCGGCGGCAATCCAGGCGCTGGCGCCCAGCCGCCCTATTTGCTGGATAACAACACCATCGCGGTCTTCGCCGGTGAGCAGGTGGTGGGATAAGAAGGGAGCAAGCCATGCAAAGAACTCGGATGAACCGGCGGGCGTTTCTTGGCATGTGCGCACTGGGAGCGACAGCGGGCGCGCTTGCCGCCTGTAGCGGCGCCACAACGGCAAAGAAGCCTTCCGCTACAGCGTCGCCCAGCCCATCGCCAACAGCGATTCCAGCGCCCACCGACGCCGATTGGGCGGCGCTGGCTAATACCCTTCAGGGGACACTCATCAGGCCCGGCAATTCGCAGTTCGCCAGCGCCAGCCAGCTCTTCAACACGCGCTTCGATGCTGTTCGACCGGCAGCCATCGCCTATTGCGCGTCACCTGCGGACGCGCAGGCGTGTGTGGCGTTCGCGCGGCGCTTCGCCCTGCCGGTGGCCCCACGTTCGGGCGGCCATTCGTATGCGGGCTACTCGCTACCCGCCAACGGCCTGGTGATTGACGTAACGCGCATGAACGCGATCAGTGTAGATACCAACGCAGGCACAGCCACCATTGGCGGCGGCGCCTTTCTGATAGACGTCTACAGCGCGCTGGCGAGCTATGGCGTGATCATTCCTGGCGGCTCCTGCCCAACGGTGGGCATCGCCGGGCTGGCGCTTGGTGGCGGGGTGGGTGTGCTTGGGCGTAAGTTTGGCTTGACCTCCGACAATATGCTCTCGGCGCAGGTGGTCACTGCGGGTGGTCGGCTGGTAAACTGCGACGCCACGAACAACAGCGATCTCTTCTGGGCGTTGCGTGGCGGCGGTGGGGGCAACTTTGGCATTGTCACCTCATTCACCTTCCAGACACATCCGGTCTCGACGCTGACGCTCTTTACCTATGACTGGCCATGGAGCAAGGCGGCAATCGTTTTCGACGCCTGGCAACACTGGGCGCCCACCGCGCCGGATGAACTCTGGTCGAACTGCCTTATGCTGGCGACGACCGATAAGGCAAGCGATCCCATCGCGCGCGTGAACGGCGTCTATGTCGGCTCCCCCGGCCAGCTCGACCCGCTGATTCAGCGCCTTGTCTCGGACATCGGTAGCGCGCCGTCGTACAGCATCATCGCCGCAAACAACGTCATAGATACCATGCTGATCGAGGCGGGCTGCTATGGCAAGACGGTGAGCGCCTGCCATCTCCCCGGCCAAACGCCCGACGGACAGGTACCGCGCGATACCTCCTATGCGAAGTCCGACTATTTCATAAGTCTGTTGCCTCAGAAAGCCATCAACGCGCTGGTGAATGCGATCAGCGCGCGGCAAGCGTCGTCACAGTTTGGCGCGGGCGGCTTTGGCTTCGACGCCAATGGTGGCGCGATCAACCGCATCGCCTCGGACGCGACGGCGTTTGTCCATCGCGATGCACTCTTTTCCGTGCAATATTCGGCGAACTGGCAGCCGAGCGATCCTTCTTCGCTTGCGAGCGCCAACGAAGCCTGGGTAACGCAGATATGGCAGGCGATGCGCCCCTATGCCAGCGGTCAGGCATATCAAAACTATATCGATCCCTATCTGAACGACTGGCAGCAGGCATACTACGGCGCCAACCTGCCGCGCCTCCGCCAGGTAAAGGCGACCTACGATCCCCACAATCTGTTTCACTTCGCCCAGGGCATCGCGCCGGCATAACATCGTCGCGAAAATACTCAAATGTGTATCCCAACAGGACTCTTCGCATAAGTGTTTGACGCAGCTCTGTCTACGGATTTATGGTAACTTTGGCGCCGGAAGGACGTATACATAACGCTGACCTACTGTAGAGCGCCGACAATCGGCAAGTATTCATCCATATCTGTCATATCTGTATATGATGACCTGCGGGGCGAGCCTCAGAGAAGCCCCAGGAGAGAGACAACGATGGCGCAACAACGAGCGCGTGTGGGTGTAGTCATTGAAGAAATCCCAATGCCACAACAGCCGCAACAGCCGCAACAGCCTGTCCGCCGCAAGGCAGCCGCGCCGAAGCGATCCGCATGGCGGACGTTTCGTCTAAACTCCCCAAAGAAGCCGTCCACTCCTGAAGCTGGCTCCAACCTGCAATCCTACCAGACGACAGTTACCTGGGGCATTTTCTTCGTGCTTGTGCTGGCCGTGATGACCGGGCTGATCGCCCAGGCTGCGCTTGCCCATCCACATGCGCGCGCTCAGAAGGTTGCAAGCGCAAACGCCTTCTCTGCCATCCCAATTGACGCTTCGCTCAGCCAGACGGTTGGTGTGCCACCCACTGTGACCGCGCAGGCAGCCTTTCTGTTCAATCCCGAAACCGGCACCGTCTATTACTCTAAAGACGCCAACCAGGAGCTTCCGCAGGCAAGCTGTACAAAGGTGATGACGGCGCTGGTCGCCGTGGAGCATGGCAATCTGAATCAGATCATCACCGTTGGCGCAGACGCGCATGCGCTGGTTGAGCCGCAGAGCAGCTTTATGGGGCTGGATGTTGGCGAGAAGCTGACGTTGCGCGATCTGCTCTATGGGCTGCTGTTGCCCTCCGGCAACGACGCCGCTGTGGCGATTGCCGACGGCGTGGGCGGCAACGTGCCCCACTTCGTCGCCATGATGAATCAGGAAGCTCAACTCCTGGGCCTGACGCATACCCACTTCGTCAATCCGCATGGCCTCGATGCGCCCGGACACTACACCTCAGCGCGCGACCTGGCGCTGCTGGCGGCCTACGCCATGCGCAATCCTATCATCCGGCAGATCACCTCGACCTATAGCTACGACATTCCCAAGACGGCCAGCCACAAAGCCTATCATCTGGTGACGGGGAATGACCTCCTGCCCTTCGCGCGCGCGCCCTATCCCGGCGCGATTGGCGTCAAGCCGGGGTTCACAGGCAACGCGGGCTTTTGCATGGCGTTCGCCGCCGTGCGCCGGGGCCATCTGATCGTTGGCGCGGTGCTGAACGATCCCTCATGGCAGGTGCGCATCGTAGATATGCGGGCGCTGCTCGATTGGGGCTATACGCAGTTCGGCTATCCAACTGCGCCGCACCCCACGCCAGGAACCAACCCATCACCGAACCTCTAGGAGCCAGGTGTTTGCTCGCAGCGCGACATATCCCCACATGGTACCAGAGCCTTGTGGAAAACACAAAAAACGAGTAGGCTTGAACCATTATCTGGCGTCTGGCTCTGCGTTTGTTTCCATGTGCGAACTATCTGTTTCGCTTTCTTTGCGTATGCTGTATACTGGAAGCGCCCAGGCAGACAAGCCGTCGGTTCCCTGAAATTGCCAGGCGGTATGCGGGCGTGAAGAGCCGCTCTATCAGCGCCAAGGGAGAAATTATCATATGACCACAATGCGCTCTCCATCAGAACTACCAGAAGACTGCGCTCCTGACAATACGCCTGTACGTACTGATCAAAGTATGCCCGGCGAACAGCCTGACACGCCAGCCGGATACTTCTCCGGGCAGCGTGGCCAGAGCCTCTTTGAGTATGCGTTGATCATCCTGTTTGTCGCGCTGGCTGTGGTGGTGGCGCTTGCGCTGATTGCCCCTGCGCTCAACAACATCTTTCACCAGGTACCCAACGCCTTCTGAGCGCCTAAGTATAACCGGATTCTCACCAGGCTCTTTTTTAAGGGTGTTGAGCGCAATAATTAGGATGATTGGGCCATAGAGACGACACAAATAGGCTACCTATGCAGGCGCATTTCCGCTTTTGAGGAGAGTTGTAGGAAATACATGTTGGACAGGCGCTCTTCCTGAGCGTTTTACACTTTGCTTACTTACTGGCTTGCTAGCAAACAATGGCAACCGCTGGCAAATGGGGGGAAAGTTGCGTGCACTGTGAAGCAATGGTATACTGTGTTGGTGGCGTTTTTAGGGCCTCCGGCGTTTCACCTCTCACAGAAACTTACTTCACCGGATGCGCCCTGACCCGCCAGGCCTGCGCCAACAGCGCATTGTCACAATGCGCGCAGAGGTAAGCAGGCGCATCTACCATCCTACTCCTGCCTTGCCCGATGTGCTCCAGCGATTCCGGAGCGTTTCGGCGCATGCTGGCAGGAGCCATCCCAGAGGATATTCAGGAGGAACTTCCGCATGGCGCGGGACTATGAGCTAGGGATTGTGATCAATCCCGAAGTGGGCGACGACCAGGCGCGCGCAATTGTCGAGCGTATCACCCAAACAATCGCCAACAACGGTGGCGAGGTGGTGCGCGTCAACGCCTGGGGGCGTCGGCGGCTTGCCTATCCCATTGAACATCATCGTGACGGTCTGTATTTCTTCTTCGATCTGATCCTCGATCCTCAGTCGGTGGTTGAGATCGAGCAGACGTTGCGCGTCAACGAGCAGATCATTCGCCATTTGATGAAGTTGCGCGACTCCCGTGTAGTCGCCCAGCAGCGCACCCAAGACGCCCAACGCGAAGCTGAGGAGGCTGAACGGGCAGCCAACGCGGCAAACGTGGCCAATGAGACGAACGTCGAGATGGCTGAAACGGCTGAAACACCAGAAGTTGTGGCGGAGGAAGCTCCTGCGGACACCGAAGAAGCTGAGGAAGCTGGGGAAGCCGACGAGGCGAGCGATGAGGCCGAGGAACCCGACGAGGCCGACGCTGAGGAGCCGGTGGAAGCATAACAGCGCCAAACCAACCGGGCCAACCAAAGCGGCGCCAGGCGAATTGCGGTGAAGAATACACCTTACCCATTGTTGTCGTGACATTTCGGAGGCCAGAGATACCGGAGATACCCAGGCAATCAAGCTGCCTGGGCGGCGCATCGGGCAGGTGGGCAGAGACCCCGCAGGCGATGCGTAGCACACAGGAGGGCAATCGCTCACTATGCTGAACAAGATTATGCTCATTGGCAACCTCGGCGCTGATCCGCAAATGGATTACACACCAAGCGGCAAGGCGGTCACCAAGTTCAGAATGGCGGTCAGCCGGAGGCGGCGCAACCGCGACACTGGCGAGATGGACTCCGAGACGCAGTGGTTTAGCATCGTCGCCTGGGAAAGCCTCGCCGAGACCTGCCAGAAGTATCTGCACAAAGGGTCAAAGGTCTATATCGAGGGCCGCATAGGTTCGCGTAAGTATACCGACAAGGACGGCATCGAACGCACTGTCTGGGATGTCACCGCGACGGACATGGAGATGCTTGAGCCGCGCGCGGCCAGCCAGGGCGGCGAGTCAGGCAGCTATGGCGACGAGATGTCGGTTGACGAGGTACCATTCTAAACCGAGAAGCGCATGCTGCGTATTGGTATGGTATCAATACGCAGTGACGTACCGGGCGTGTCGGTTCTCTCTGGGCCTGAGCGCGCCCGGCAATCCCATACGTACAAGGAGAACAATCATTCATGCAGAGGCGTGACACGACAGTTGGCGGCGCAGCGAACGCTACGGCAGCGCCGACCGGTGAACATGGCGAGCGTAGCGGCGGGGAACGCGGAGAACGAGGCGAGCGTGGCGACCGCCCAATGGGAGGCGGTCGCCTCAGCGGCAGGGGACGCGACTTCCGTTCCCGGCGAAAGGTCTGCGCGTTTTGTGTTGATCAAATTCGCGAGATTGACTATAAGGATGTTGGCCGCCTCAAGCGGTATATTTCGGAGCGCGGCAAGATCGAGCCACGCCGCAAGACGGGAGCATGCGCCAAGCACCAGCGTCGCCTGAGCGTGGCGCTCAAGAACGCGCGTCATATGGCGCTCCTGCCGTATACCGCCGCTCATGTGCGCGGCCTGTAACCTGTAACCTGTAACATGATCTCTAACTGCGGCGTGGCGCCAGACGTAGCAGAACCGGCGACGGCGCACACACCTCAGACGCCATATCGTCAAGATGGCAAACACGCAGCGGAGGCGCCTCGATGGGGCGTCTCTCGCTGTTTTCACAAGCTCTCCATTGGCTTCAGGTGGCTTCAGGTGGCTTCAGGTGGCTTTAGGTGGCTTCAGGTGGCTTTAGGCAAGCCCCATAGGCTGTTTCAGCGGGTCGCGCGTGACAGAACGCCGGGCACATTCGTTCTTGTCATGAGACATCCCTGCACAACGTAGCATCTATAGCATGTGGAGCCTCTCTGGCAGATGCAGCTTTCTGACGAGCGCGTTTTTGTACGGGAGAGCAGCTGGAATATTCCAAACATAGGACGCACAAACGCATGAGCAATTCAACCTTGCAACGACCGAAACAGCAGAACCGGCAGAACCGGCGACGGCGCACCGCCACAGCGAGCCGCACGGGAAAACCCGTAGCTTTGAACAAGCGTGGCGGCCAGACAGCTCGTTTTGAAGGGCTACGCGACGGCAAACCATTGATCTTTGGCTGGGGCAAACACCTCACCCGCTCGCAAAAATTGCGCTACCAGAAGCTCATGGTCTACTCCTTCGTTGGGCTGGTCGTTCTCGCCATCATCGGGACACTCGCGTTTGGCTGGCTGAACGAGAATGTCATTATCCCGAACAAGACAATTGTCACCGTGAACGGGGTAAATATCTCGCAAGACTCATATCGCAAGGAGATGGCCTACGTCGCGCAGACGGTGTGGAATCGGCTGCAAAAAGAGATCACCGAGTACAATGCGATCCAGGCGCAGGTGCAGCAGGGGAATCCGCAGGCTGTCAATGAGAACGGTATCCTGACGCCACAGATTCAATCGGACGAGAGTGCCTTTTCGCAGACGCAACTCTCGCAGACAGCGATTGGCAACCTGATTGATGATCAACTGATCATGGCGGGAGCGCACAAGTTCGAGAGTGAGCGACATCTCTCCTCCTCGGTCTTCGAGCCAAGCGATCAGGCGGTCGCCAAGGCGCTCGCCGCATTCAAGGCGGCCTTTCCCAAGAACGAAAGCTATAGCAGCTTCCTGAGTGGCGACAATATCACCGAGGGCGATCTGCGCAACTCGATTCGCATGGATCTTCGCAGTCAGATGATGCAGAAATATCTGGCTTCACAGCTTGTCTCGCCCACTCGCCAGGTGCATCTGCGCTTCATCGAGACCAACACAATGGCCCAGGCGCAACAGGTGAACGCCCAACTGAAGGCGAAAAAGTATAGCGACGCCGCCTGGAAGACGCTGGCGGCAAAAGATTCGCTTGACCCCAACACCAAGCAGGTGGGCGGCGACGCCGGATGGCTGGCCCCAGGACAGGGCGACGCGGCAGTTGAGCTGTGGGCATTCGCTTCGGGGCGCAAGGTAGGGGATGTAACCGTTCTGCGCGACTCAAACGGTACATTTGACGTTGAGCAGATTCTTGGCTTTGATCCGCATCGCAAAGTGGACGCTTCTACGCTGTCTGCCGACCAGAACAACGCGCTGACGCACTGGCTCAATGGGCAGAAGACGCCAGGCATCAATTCGATCTCGACGCCAGACAGCGGGATGCTCTCGGATAGTCGCAACATTCCCAGCGTGCCAAACCTGAACGCGACGTTGCCACAGGTGGGTGGCACACCTGGCGCGGTACCGAGCCTCTAAGGCTAAGGCTCTAAAGGAGAAACCGGCGAACGACTACGAAGGGGGTAGGCTCCATGCCTGCCCTTTTTCGCGGGTTATCTGTCCTATCTCATGCGAAATTGGCAAGGAGCAAAAATTGGGGCTTGACAATCGCCTGGGCTATGGGGTATGCTAACAACGCTGACAACAGCACGCGGTACTCACCCCAGGCGGTGAGCAAACGCGGGAGTGGCTCAGGGGTAGAGCGTCTCCTTGCCAAGGAGAAGGTCGCGGGTTCAAATCCCGTCTCCCGCTCCCTTTGGTGACGTGGCCAAGTGGTTAAGGCGAGGGTCTGCAAAACCCTTATTCGGCGGTTCGAATCCGCCCGTCACCTCCAACGACGGTGAAGGCCCACAAAGCCTAAAAATATTCCATACTTCCCTCTGAGAAGTAAGCTTCCCTTTCTCCCATCAAGCAGTGTAAACCCGTAAACCAATAAATTCACATAATGTCCTTGCCATCCCTCTCCTCCATACCTATGGCATACCTCTGGCGCAAACAAGATCACGCGCTGAGTAGCCATAGCTGCAAGGCAAGAAGCAATAGGGATAGCGAAGGAATAATTACTGCGCGCTATTGGACACTCACCTCTGAAGCGACCGCACGCTGCCGCCACGTCAGGAAAGCGACGACCAGCCACATCAGCGATCCTCCGAGCGTCAGGACGGCAGGGATCGCGTCGTCGAGGTTATGGACGCCGACCGAATTGGGGTTGGAGGTTGAAATGCCCAACAGGCTCAGCACAATGCCGCCCAGGCCCAAGAAGAGGACGGCCAGCGTTGCAATCACCCCGACGCCAATGTAGGCCCAGCCAACGCGGCGCGGTTGGGCGGCCAGCAGTGCGCTGAAATAGCGCAACCCGAAGATAAAGAGCAGGATGGCAGGGACAGCATGCAGGAAGTCGGTTAGCGCATCGGCAAAGAGCGGCTCCTGTGGCTGGGCGAAGTTGCCAGCGATCCATCCCCAGCCAACCAGCATAATGAGCAGCGCCGCCAGTTGCGCTGTGACGAGCGTATTCTTCGTGGTTGTCGTCTTCATTTGTATAGCTCCTATCTACAAGACCATATGTCGCGTGGTGTTCAGGCTGAGCCAGCTTGTTACTGGCTTCTGTATACATTGTCAGGTAGATATAGGAAGCGCGGTAGTGAAGAAGATCAGAAAGTTGGGATGACAAATGTCATCGAACTGATTCCTTGACGACGAGCAGACAATTGAAACATGATAGTCATATTCATCAGGTAGCCATATTGATGGCAAGTGACCAGAACGTATTGCAAGCCTTGAACGCTTCGACAGGAGCGCTGCTCTGGGAACACACCGTGGCAGGGTCAATCCAAAATGCGCCAGTGTAGGAACACACTTTTACCGTCCAGATACCAGAGAAACCTTTCCTGGAATCTTTGCCTGGATTGCGTATTGGCTAGCCTGCTTGCCAGGAATCTTTGCTGTCTTTTTGGTTGCCTTGATGTTCAGCTTCATATCCGATGCGATAAACAGCAATAGTAATAGGGATTGGGAGAGAGAGATATGATTCACGAAGAAACCGCTGGTGGTAATATCAGTCAGCGCCACAAGGCCAATAATACGGGAGCGTGGGCGGTTCGCTCCAGCCAAACTGGCTGTAATGCTCCGGCGCTTTACGCAGCAGATTCGAACGGTGGGAGGCATGCAATGTGGGGTTTCCCAACCAGGGAGGCAGCGGAACGCTGGGAAGCGGTTGGGTGATAGGATACCGCTTCATTGTGTTTCTAAAGCCTCTGCGTTCCCATTCATCAATCATCGCATTCAGATAGAGACCGAGCGCATCCTCATATCCTCGCCACATCTTGACGGCAGGATGATGACGCCATCCCTGGCTTTCTCCCCTCAGCACACGCAACACTTGATACGCTTCAAGACGCTGCTTGCCGAGGCGGCGTGTATCGAGGACAGCAGCGCAGATGGCAAAGTCTGGGGAAGGAAGAAAAGTTTGCATGCTAGCAGCGTCCTCGCTTATTACCGCTTGCCTGTCACTACCATCGTCTATCTGGCGCTTCGCGGCGTTTACGGGGCGCGCGGTGGCCATTGCCTTTGCTACGGTCGGGTGGTATATACTCGCCATCGGCTTCGGCGGCCCACTGTTGGCGCAGGAACTGCCGATGCCGCGCCTGCTTCGCCTGAAGACGTGGCCCTTCGCGCATCCGCTGTGCAAGTTCGCTCGCTCGCGCAGGCGTCGCCCCGCGTAGCGCCCCATCCGCCCGTACAGCATAATCGTCGCTCACCACGACGATCTGTGATGATATATGATCGGCTTCGTTGGCGCACTGAGCAGCCAGCCGCGCGATAGCCGCATCAGCCGTCTCGCCGCGCCGCGTGTAGATCACCTGCCCACGCGATAATCCTTTGAGCTGTTGCGTACTTTCAGTCGGCCCATCGCCATCGAAGACGACCACCACACGATGCGGCGTATGGCGGTAGCGCGCCACCAGCCGGGCAAGCAGCGCCTCGCGGCCATGCGCCAGGCCCAGGCGCTCGGCGCGGGCAAGCTCCGGCGTCGTGCGGATGACGTTATAGCCATCCACAAAGATCGTCTGTGGCCCTGTGACCCCCATATTTGCCGCTCGCTTTCAATATGCAGCTATAAGCGGCTAGACGCGCTCGAGGCGGCGCAAGGTGGTATTGATAGCGACACGCAGACTCTCGACGACGCCGCGTCCGCCGACGGCCACTGCCTCAAAGCTGGGCGCGCGATAGGGATTGAGGTATTGTTCGAGAACTGGGACGGGCAGAATATCGGGGAGGTCGCGTTTGTTCCACTGCAATACCAGGGGGAAATCGCCGGGGTTCTTGCCCATCTTGCGCAGTTCTTCGCCAAGCTCGGTGAAGCTCTCGATGTTTTCTTGCAGCTTGCTGGCCTGGGAATCGGCGACGAACACCACGCAATCGGCTCCCTTCAATACCGAGATGCGCGTCTGCTGATAGAGTACCTGGCCGGGCACGGTATACAGTTGGAAGCGAATCTGGAAGCCATGCACGCGCCCTAGCTCCAGCGGCAGCAGGTCAAAGTAGAGCGTGCGCTCCGTCTCGGTGTCAATCGAGACCATATCACCGACATCCGCCGGATTGACCGTGCGGTGAATATAATGCAGGTTCGTGGTCTTGCCACTCAGACCAATCCCATAATAGACCACCTTGCAGTTGATCTCGCGCTTTGCCATATTGATTAACGACATATGTGGCTCCTGCCTCTATCTCTCTATCGCTCTGTCTCTATCTCTCACAAACTCTCTATGCGCTCTCAGGGCGCCCGCCAGAACCGTGGCGCCGCCGCATACGTATTGTATCGCATTGTATCGCATCGCTCATAGTATGCAAGTCCCATCGAGATATATGCAAGCCCAGATTATGTCGAGATGGGGTCGTGTCGCGTTGACGGATACGGGATTCTGCGGCATAATAGCTTAGGTATTCTGCCATGTTATGTCATAGCGACAGCGACGGCAAAATTGGCTACAGATTGGCTACTCAATGGGACAAAGACGTTTCCTTGAGGGGCGAAACGATAGAGCGACAGTGACAGAGACAGATAGGCGAAGGGGATACGCCATGGCTATGCAGGAGATCGAGCATGCGACGCCGGAAGCGCCAGCGGAACAAGCGCCTGTGGCGCCGCGTGGAGCGCCGACGAGAGGGATGACCACACCTGCCAGCGCATGTGCTGAGGCGCCATCTCTGGCTCCTGTGGCTTCTACGCTCCCTGCTACGGCGGATGGCGCACCCACAGCGCAAACCGTCACACCGCCTGCGGTTCACAGCGCGCCCGAAACTCCCGCCAGTCAGCCAACGGAGATCGCGATCTCCGTTGTGATTCCGGTCTATAACGAAGCGCAGAGCGTACAGCCGTTGTATGAGGCGCTCCATGCCGAACTGGAACGGCTGGGCAAATCGTATGAGATCATCTATGTGGATGATGGCAGTCGCGATGGCTCGTTCGAGGCGCTCAAGGCGCTGCACGAGAGCGATCCACATGTGCGGGTGGTGCGCTTCAGGCGCAACTTCGGCAAGACGCCCGCGCTGGTGGCAGGCTTCGCGCGCGCGCGCGGCGAGATCGTTTTCACGATGGATGCCGACCTGCAAGACGACCCTACCGAGATACCGCAGTTTTTGGCGAAGCTGGATGAGGGGTACGATCTGGTCTCCGGCTGGAAGTATCCTCGGCTCGATCCGATCACCAAAACATTCCCCTCACGCATCTTCAACGGCATGGTCAGCATGAGCACAGGCGTCAAGCTGCACGACATCAACTGTGGCTTCAAGGCATATCGTCATGAGATTCTCGACGACATCAAGCTGTATGGTGAGCTTCACCGATTCATCCCCGTGCTGGCCCATCAGCGTGGCTTCCGCGTCACCGAGGTGAAGGTGCGCCATCACAAGCGCAAATTTGGTAAGTCGAAGTTTGGCGCGCGGCGCTTCCTGCGCGGCTTCCTCGACCTGATGATGGTCGTCTTCCTGATGACCTATCTGCGCACGCCGCTTCGTTTGTTCGGCACGCTTGGCATCCTGACGCTGATCGCTGGCTTTGTGATCGATCTCTACGTGGTACTGGATCGCTACCTGCCGTTTGGCTCACATACAGAGATTCATAACCGTCCTATCCTCTTCGTCGGCATCATCCTGCTGGTGTTTGGGGTCAGCTTCATCCTGACGGGCCTGCAAAGCGAGATGATTCGCCACTTCGCCTATCGCCCAGAGGAAGAATACAGCATAAAGCAGGCGCTCGATTGAGTATCAAAGACACCCCTACACCACAGGCTTCCAGCGCCTCAACGTCGGATAACCGGCCAGCCGAAATGTCTACACCGATGACGGGCTGGCGCAGCATGATTGCGCAGGCGATGGGGCTCGCCAAACGCTACAAGCGCATCATCCAGGCGGTTGTGCTTGTTGTGATCGTCGCCGCGCTTGGCTATTCCCTCTGGAAGAGCGGATCGCAACTGGCGCGCTATCACTGGCAGGCACAGTGGCCGCTGTTGCTGGCGGGTTTCGCGCTGCTGATCTGCCAGGAGCTGTCGTTCGCGCTGATCTGGCGCGGCATTCTGGCGCGGCTGGGCAGCCATCTCGATGTCATCTCCAGCGAACGCATTTACCTTTCGGCGGAGTTCGTGCGCTACATCCCCGGCAATGTGTGGCATGTGATCACGCGGGTGCTGCTGGCGGAGCAGCGCGGTGTCCCCAAGACCATCGGTTTCGCGAGTATGGTGATCGAGCTGGCGACGAAGGTCGCCTCGGCGGCGCTTGTCTTCGCAGTTACGCTGCTCTTCTGGCCCGACATTACGGGTCTGACAGCGCACCTCTCGCGCGACGCCGTGGTGACGGTGGGCGTGGTCGCCATTCCGTTGCTGCTGCTTGGCCTTTATCCGCCGCTGCTGGAATGGCTGCTCAACCAGGCGATGCGCCTGACCAAACGGCAGCCCATACACCTGACCGTGCGCTACCGCGATCTGTTGCTGATCACTGGCTACTGGTCGCTGAGCTGGCTGGTCGCAGGCGCTGGCTTCTATCTGCTGACGCGCTCACTCGTCACGACGCCGCTGCCAGCCGTCACGCTGATCATCTGCATCGGCGTCTATGCGATTGGCTGGGACATCGGCTTTCTCTCGTTTGTCACGCCAAGCGGGTTGGGCTTCCGCGAGGTCGCTATCGCGTTTTTGCTGGTGGCGGCGGGCGTCGTAGTCGGCCCGGCTGGCCCCGTCATCGCCTTTGTGATCGCGCTGATCGCGCGCGTGCTTTCCAGCGGCTCCGAGATTGTGTGCATCTCGGCGGCCTATCTGGCGTCGGGAGCAAAACGGGAGATCGGGAAGCGGGCGGAGGGTCATTAGGCGAATGAGCGCCGACGGGCGGGCGGCTTCAGTCGCCCGCCTGCCATCCGCCACAACCATCTTTAAGTGGGAGGAACCACCTGTCATGACATCCCAGCCTCCCATACATACTCGCCAGGTACGCTTCCCACTCATGTGGCTTGCTCCTTTGCGTCAGCCATCCTTCGCGCCACAGCGCCAGCGCATCATCGAGCGTATCGGCTTGGGGGTCATCTTCCTGCTGGCGCTGGGCGTGCGTATCTTCTATAACCTGACCGTCGCCCGCAACTATGTCCCCATCCACGACGCCGCCGACTACAACGCGATGGCGCTTCACCTGCTGAACGAGCATTGCCTGTGCATCGCCCCACACGTCCCAACTACCGTGCGTCCGCCGCTCTTCCCACTCTTTCTGGCAGGCGTCTATGGGCTGACCGGCGCCGATCCGCTGCATGCGCGGCTGGCGCTGAGCGTCGTCGGCGCGGGAACGTGCGTGCTGGCGGCGTTGATTGCGCGCGAGATGGCTGGCTGGCGCGCGGGCTTACTCGCTGGACTGATCGCCGCAACCTATCCTCAGTTGTTCATCTGGGACGCCTGGCTCTATAGCGAATCGCTGGCGGTCTTTCTCTTCGCCGCGTGCTGCCTTGTCTCGATGCGCCTCATGCGTCCACTCATTGCCCCACAGGCTTCAGACGTTACCCCTTCATCGGATGGATCCGGCGCGCCTACAAACGGCATTCGGAGGATGATGGGTAGTCTACGGCGCGAGGGATGGCGCTGGCTGGCGGCGGGCGCGTTGTTTGGGTTGACGGCGCTCGTGCGGCCCAACGGCGTCTATGCCTTGCTGGCGGTGCTTGGCGCGCTTGTCTTGCTTGCCGTAGCACGGCGCTCCGTCTGGCGAAGGCTCCGTACACAGCCACTCACCAGCGCGCAAGGCTTCTGGCGCAGCCAAACATTCAGGCGGATGGCATGGCGCGGCGGGCTGCTGGCGCTGGGCTGCGCGCTGATGCTGGCGCCGTGGGTGGCGCGCAACGCAGCGGTGACGGGCGGCGCATTCGTTCCCTTCACCACAGTGGATGGCATTGTGATCGCCGGTTCCTACAACGACATCTCCTACCGCGATCCGTATTATGCTGGCGAGTGGGTGAACCCAAAGCTCGTGCCAGCCTATGCGCCGACGGTGGCGAGCTTTCCTTCGGTCTGCGACGCGCGCTGCGAGGTCAGCCGCGACCATGCGCTTGGTCAGCTTGGCGAACACTGGGCGCTGTCGCATGTCGGCGAACTACCGCTGCTGGTGTATCGCCGGATGAAGGCGCTCTGGCGGTTCGCCTCGCCAGTGGATGAGGAAGGCATGCCCATCTGGCGCCCCTTTGCCGAACTCTATCCCATGCTGGTGATTGTGCTGGCGTTTGTGGGGGTGGGCATGGCTGCCCTGCGGCGCTGGCGGCGGGCGCTGGTTCCGGCGCTGTTTATTGGCGTAGTGACGCTGGGCGCGGCGGCGTTCTATGGCACGCCACGCATGCGCGCGCCGATGGAGCCGATGCTGGTGGCGTTTGCGGCGGTGGCGCTGGTCTGGCTGTTCGACCTGGCGTATGACGCGCTGAAAAAAACACTATGATTGATAGATTGACTACACTTTCGCTGGCAATGTTATCTCTTCCTGAGTAGCGCGTTGAAACGAGTAAGCGTACTCGTCTCACATCGTGACCAAACGGTACTGTTCAACTTCTTGTGATGTGTGATGACGCGCTACTGTTTGTCTCACCCTGCCCGATGGTGGGCAGAGGAGTAGGTTGTGGATTTTGGGGAGACACTCATGAAAACTGCTCTGAGAAAACCTCGTCTTGTCGTATTGGTACTCTTGCCTGCGCTTATCATAGCCGCCGCAGGCGCCACGTTTGGCTTGTTGTATGTCAATCGTGCGCATGCGACAGCGGCCACCTGCACGCCAACCGGCTTTGTGCGCGATAGCATGAATCTCACCGCAGCGGTCATCAACCCCGTGGGGACGTATCATGGGAACCACGGCGTGCTCGACGCGACCGGCTGCAACATTGGCGTCTACTACTCTCCAGGGCATACAGGGACAGTGAGCGGCGTCAGCATCTTTGGCGCGAACTACTTCGGCGTCGTCAACAACGGTAGTAAAGTGACAGTCACGAAGAACACCATCTACAACATCGGTGAAACCCCACTCAACGGCGACCAGCACGGCGTCGGCGTGTACTTCGCCTATGCCAGCGGCGCGACCGGCTCGATCACGTACAACAAGATTTACAACTACCAGAAGGGGGGCATCGTTGTTGACGGTACCGGCGATTCGGCGAAGATCGAGCACAACACGGTGCTTGGCCAGGGGCCGGTCAACTACATCGCCCAGAACGGTATCGAGATTGGCTTGGGCGCAACCGGCACGATCATTTCCAACTATGTGTCCGGCAACTCCTATACAGGCGCATACGGCGCGTCGTCCGGCGGCATCCTGCTCTTCGGCGGCGCCTGCTATGGCGATGTGTATAGCGTGAACGTGCAGATCGAACACAACACTGTGATCGGCAACGATGTGGGCCTCTACATCTCGCAAGCGCAGGCCGATTGCATCACGCCGCCCGCAAGCGTGACCCGCATCTACATGTATAAGAACACCATCGAGAACAACGCCATCAACAACACGACCGGCTACGGCGACGGCACGGCCTACCAGGCAGGCATCTCGGACGTGGGCAACCAGGATCACATGATTGACAATTACATCTGTGGCGCCGGATATGTGACCAACCCCACGCCTCCACCACACATCTACTACATTGACGATACCGACACCACGGCGCCCGTCGAGACTGGCAACACGGAATCGCCAATCTGCACGATGGCGTCGCATCCGGCAGTGGGGACGCACGCCGCGAAGGCGCCGCTGCATACGACGCACGCCATCAAGGTGGCTGTGTACAAGTAATCGTAAAACGTACAAAACCCCCTCTCCCGTCGTGCGGGGGAGGGGGTTAAGATGAGGGCTTAATGCGTCTTGCCGCCCGACTCCTGTACCTTCGCCTTCAGCGCCTTGAGGTACTTCAGTGCGGCCAGCGTATCGGCGTCTCCGTAGGCCGTCAGCGCGATGGGCAGGTTATGGAGATTGTCGTGCCAACTCTGCACCATCTTCCGCAGCGCGTGAATCTGCGTTACATGAATGTTGATCGCATGCAGGCCACCATCCAGGTCGGCCAGCGCAGAGTTGAGGCCATCGAGCAGGCCATCGCCAATGAAGGCAACGCCAGTGGCAATTGGCTTCACAATGAAGTCAACCGCCAGCTTTGTCCACTCGGCGATCTGGATGGCGTCGTCGAGCGCCACGCCTTCGAGGACGGCAAGATCGTTGATGATGGCCTGCTCGCCCTGCGCGATGCCATCGGTAAGCGCCTGGTGCGCCGCGTTTGAGGCGTAGTTTTCCAATTCAGAGACGGCCACCGGCACAAGCGCGACGCCCACCGCGCAGGCGCCCACTCCACCAGCGGCGAGCAGCGCGCGTCGTCCGATCTTACCTTTCTTCAATTGGTCGGCTGCCGCCTGTGCGGATGTTGTTGGTTGGGTGGCCTGCGTTGAGGTACGCTGCATCTCGCTCGATTGCGCCATTGCGCTGCTCCTTTGCCTTGAAATGAAGTGCGATAAAGGGTGTGTGCTGTCTACTCGTTCGGTTCCGGTTTTCTTCGGTGCTTCAGGGCACTTTGCGTTTGCGCGCCATGTTGTGCGCGCTTGGTCGCGCATCTTCTTGTACGCTCTACGGATTAAGGGGGGTCTGGGTTCAATATTTCTTGCAAATTGATTTATTTTCTTGCAAGTTATTTTGAAGTCTCGTATGGCATCAGGATTCCGTGTTCAGGCGGACTTCCCGGCGCAGCCCTTAGGCGCGGGTTCACCCGCCATCCTCGCCTGCCTATCCAATTTGCCTTTGCCTTGCCATGATCATACAACACAAGAAGAACAATCTGTGTATGTCTTGAATTGACAATAAAGGCAATGGCGACCAATGGGCAGACAACACCTCTTGAACACACCCGCCGATGGCGCGACGGATACACCTGCGGCGCTGACACCCGATCTAGGCAAGTGGTTCGCGGAGCAGGGGCTACTGCGCACAGCCATCGAAGGCGACGAGGTGGGTACTATTCACGAGGTGACGCGCGGGCCACTGGTGGCGCTGGGCAGTGGGGATAGCGACTTCGCGCTGGCGCCGCATCCCGATCTGGTTGGCTATCCCAGGCCATTGGCTGGCATGGCGCTCGACGACTACAACGTTTTTATTTTCCGCTGGTACGAGGCGGCCGTTGCGGCGGGCGATGTACGCTGCGCGCGCTGCGGCAAACTGATTCTATCGGGCGACGACCTGCCTGATCCCGATACCTGGGACGCCATCTTCATCGAGAAAGAGTTGGTCGCCTGGATGCTCGTCCACTTCGACTGCAAACGCTGGCTGGCAAAAAAACTCAAAGGGATGACGCCCTTCGAGCTGACACCGCGCCAGCCGCCAACCTATGACCTCTCGTCGCTCACCCTCGTCGAAACAGAAAGGCAGACACCGCATGACGAATAAAGAGCCTCCTGACCAACAGCCCTCACCCACTGTCACTTCTTTAACCCCTCGCCCTTTACGGAGAGAGGGGGATCAGAACGCAGGCGAACCATCTCCGTTGGCGACAACACAAACTCCCCTCCCCCGCAGCGCGGGGGAGGAGGCCAGCGAAGCCCTCGACAAAGGCCAGATCGTGGCGATCCTCAACGAGATGAGCGATCTGCTGGAACTGGATGGCGCCAACTCGTTCGAGGCGCGGGCCTACGCCAACGCGGCGCGGGCGCTTGGCAGCCTTGAAGGCGACATTGGCGAGGCGCTGCGCGATGGCCGTGTGGCGCGTCTGCCGGGGATGGGCAAGACGCTGTTGGCGCGCGTCAACGAACTGGTGACGACGGGCAGGCTCGCCCACCGCGACGAACTGATCGCGCGCATCCCGCCCGGATTGCGTCAGATGGTACGCATTCCTGGGCTTGGCCCCAAGCGCATCCGCCAGATCAATCAGGCGCTCAATATCACCACCATCCCTGAGCTACGCCAGGCCGCCGAGGATGGCCGCATCGCCGCGCTGCCCGGCTTTGGCGCGAAAAGCCAGGAGAACATCCTCAAAGGCATCACGTTTATCGAGCAGCACGGCGATCACTATCGCTTCGATGTGGCCGAGGCGCAGGCCGAAGCTATCGCCGCAGCGTTGCGCGCGCTACCCCAGGTGAAGCGACTGAGCATCGCGGGGAGCCTGCGCCGCAAGAAAGAGATCATCGGCGACACTGACATCCTGGTGAGCGTCGAACGCGACGAGGATCGCGCGCCCATCATGGAGCGGCTGGTTAGCCATCCCCAGGTCGTCTCCATCACCGGCCAGGGCGACACCAAGACCAGCGTCGTCTTGCAATCGGGCATCGCGCTCGATCTGCGTGTGGTGCGCGACGACGAATACCCCTATGCGCTGCACCACTTCACCGGCTCGAAGGAGCATAACATCGCCATCCGTAGTCGCGCCCACGCGCAGGGCATCAAGGTCAACGAGTACGGCCTCTTCAAAGGCGATCAGCGCATCCCCTGCGCCGACGAGGCCGACGTGTTTCGCGCGCTGGGCATGACGTATATCGAGCCAGAGCTACGCGAGGATCGCGGCGAGATCGAGGCGGCGCTGGAAGGAACACTGCCACGGCTGCTCACGGTAGACGATCTGCGCGGCATCCTGCACGTCCACAGCACATGGAGCGACGGCAAGGCGACCATCCGCGAGATGGCCGAAGCGACGCTGGCGCTTGGCAAAGAGTATCTGGGCATGTGCGACCACAGCAAGGTGGCCGCCTACGCCAACGGCCTGAACGAGAATGCTGTGCGTCGGCAGCACGAGGAGATCGACCGGCTCAATGAGGAATTCGCAGGGCGGCTGCGCATCCTGAAAGGGACGGAGTGCGACATCCTCAAAGACGGCTCGCTCGACTACGACGACAAGACACTGGCTACCTTCGACTTCGTGATCGCCTCGGTGCACAGCAACTTCAACCTTTCGCCCGCCGAACAGACGCAGCGATTGATCCGCGCAATGGAGAATCCCTATTGCTCGATCCTGGGGCATCCCACCGGGCGCATCTTGTTGGAGCGCGAGGGCTACCAGCCCGACCTCGAAGCGGTCATCATGCGGGCGGGTGAGCTAGGCGTCGCTATCGAACTCAACGGCGATCCCCACCGATTCGATCTTGATTGGCGCTACCTGCGTTTCGCCACCGAGCGCGGCGTCCGCATCCCCATCACACCCGACGCGCACAGCCCTGAGGGGCTACGCAACATCCGCTATGGGGTAGGCATGGCGCGCAAGGGCTGGCTGACACCTGAGCAAACGCTCAACACACTCAGCGCCGACGATCTGCTGGCGTTCTTCGCGGCCCAACGCAAGCGGCGTGGGGTGTGAGGGAGTAAAGAAAGGGCAAAGTAGAGGTGGGCGCGGGTTGGCGGGCGGGTGAAACTTCTTGACACCCAGGTAATCACCGTGGTATATTCCTTGTCAAACACAAACCAGGTAAATACCTGGGTGATGTTTGACAAGGAGCATGCGATGCCATCCAGCAAAGACCGCCGCGCGGTCGAAGTTCCCGTCTATGTGTATGACCAACTGGCGCAGATTGCTCAGACCGAAGATCGCACCATCACCAGCGTTGTGCATCAACTGCTTTTCACGGCGCTGGGTACCTACCATCCCACCTGGATTCCCAGCAAACATCTTAGCCGCTTCAATGACCACGCGCAGCATGTCCTCTCCCTCGCTCGCGAAGAGGCGCTCTCCTTCAATCATAATTATATCGGTACCGAGCACCTGCTGCTAGGGCTGGTGCGCGAACAAGATGGCCTCGCGGCCCTGGCGCTGGCAAAATTAGGGGTTGCGCTCGATGCCGTTCGTGCTGCCGTAGAAGAGAAGATTGGACGCGGAGACCAGCCTGTACAGGAGGAGATTGACTACGTGCCCAGAGCGCGTAATGTCCTCTCGCTGGCGCTGGACGAAGCGGAGCGGCAGGGAAGCGGCTACGTGCGCACCGAGCATATCCTGCTTGGGCTGGTGCGCGATGGTGGTGGGGTTGGCGCGGATATTCTCGATACGCTTGGGGTGCTGGGCAAGGTACGCGCGCAGGTGTTCGACCTGCTCGGCGCTTCACCCGCTTGAAAAAGGAGAAACAGCATGACAGACGCCAGCAATATGTGGACGGGAGCCGCCAGCGCCTATGAGCGTGCGCGTCCGACGCCGCCACAGGTGTTGCTCGATCTGCTGACACAGATGATCTCCCAGCGGCGCCCCGCTCTGGTAGTGGATCTGGGCAGTGGAACCGGACTATCTACCGCGATCTGGGGCGAGCGGGCCGAGCAAGTGATTGGGATCGAACCCAACGCCGACATGCGAAACACAGCCATCCACAACATTGAGAACGCTCCCTACGCGGCGCATATCGAGTATCGGGAAGGGCTTGCCCAGCAGACGGGCCTGCCGGATGGATGCGCTGATATTGTCACCTGCGCCCAGGCGTTCCACTGGATGGAACCGACAGCGACTCTGGCCGAGGTCGCGCGGATTCTGCGCCCTGGCGGACTCTTTGCGGCGTATGACTACGATGCGCCGCCAACCATCAATTGGGAGCTTGACCGGCTGGCCCAGGAGCTCACGTTGCGCTTTGTGCAGCTTATCCAGGAGCGCGGACTGGCGCATACCATCAAAATATGGCCGAAGGACAAACATCTCGACCACATGCGCGAGAGCGGCCACTTCCGCTTCACCCGCGAGGTCACGCTACACGCCCTCGAACAGGGAGACGCGGCGCGCTACCTTGCGATGATGCGGAGCAGCGCGTTCAGCCAACAGTTTCAGTTCACCGAACAAGAGACTGGCCTTGATCGCCTCAGCAGCGCGGCGTCCCAATTGCTCGGAGCCGAACCCGTCCCCTGGTACTGGAGTTACCGCGTTCGCATCGGGGTCAAATGAGTAGTCACGCCAGCGAGGCAATCCCTAGCGGCTGCGCTGGCTCCCCTCGCAGCGGCGTGATCGCGCCTTCCCACCAGCCGACATCGTGCCATTTGCCAAACTTATAGCCCACATGGTGGTAGACGCCGACCGGACGCATGCCCATCGCCTCGTGCAGCGCCACGCTTGCCGTGTTTGGCAGTGAGATTCCCGCATAGGCGTTGATGTAGCCAAGTTGATCCAGCAGCCCATAGAGCTTCGTATAAAGAGCTTTGCCGATACCACGACCGCGCCAATCGGCGTGAATATAGGCGGAGAGGTCAACCGACCAATCATACGCAGCGCGTTCGTTGTGCTGGCCCGCATAGGCGTAGCCGACCGCGCGCCCGTCCTCCACCCAGACCAGCCAAGGATAGCGCGCCGTCACCTTCTCGATGCGTCGCGCCATCTCGTCTACCGAAGGCTCCTCATACTCGAAGGAGATGATCGTCTCGCGCACGACGGGCGCATAAATCGCGTGGATGTCGGCGGCGTCGGCAGGTGTCGCCAGCCGTATATGCGACTCATCGCTTGCCATCATTGTACACCTCGCACAATATTCCCCTCTCCCGCGCTGCGGGAGAGGGGCAAAAGATCAACTATTCACTCGCATGGCAGGATACAAGTCCGCGCAGGCGGACTTCGTGGAGCCGCTTCAGCGGCTCCCTTAGACGCGGTTTCAACCGCCAGCTAAGCGTCGTAGTACAGTACAAACTCCAGCGGGCTGGGGCGCAGGCGCACCTCGGCGGCCTGTTCGCGCTTCATCTCCACGTACTTTTCGAGCAGGTCGCTTGTGAAGACATCACCCGCCAGCAGATACTCATGGTCGGCCTCAAGCGCGTCGAGCGACTCATCGAGCGAACCAGGCACCGAGCGAATCTCGCGCTTCTCAGCGGGGCACATCTCATAGATGTTGCGATCCACCGGCCCGTAGCCACGCTCTTCGGGGACAATACCGCGCTTGACGCCATCCAGCCCAGCCATCAAGATTGCCGAGAAGGTGAGATATGGGTTGGCAGTAGGATCTGGCGGACGGAACTCGATGCGCTTGGCTTTGGGGTTATCCGAGTACATGGGGATACGCACCGCCGCCGAGCGGTTGCGCTGCGAGAAGACCAGATTGACGGGCGCCTCATAGCCGGGCACCAGACGCCGGTAACTGTTCGTGGTGGAGGCCGCCAACGCCAGAATACTTGGCGCATGGGTGAGCAGGCCACCGATGAACATGCGCGCCATCTCCGAGAGGCCCGCGTAGCCCTCCTCATCGGCAAAGAGCGGCGTCTCGCCCTTCCACAAACTCACATGCACGTGCATACCGGAGCCATTGTCGCCAAAGATCGGCTTGGGCATAAAGGTGGCCGTCTTGCCTGCGCGCCGCGCCACATTCTTGACGATGTACTTGTAGAGCAGCAGCTTGTCGGCCATGCGGGTAAGCGAGTCGAAGCGCATGTCAATCTCGCATTGCCCTGCTGCCGCCACCTCGTGGTGCTGCGCCTCTACCGGAATGCCACACGCCTCCATCGTCAGGGCCATCTCCGTGCGCAGGTCTTGCAGGGTATCGTTTGGCGCCAGGGGGAAATAGCCTTCTTTGGGGCGCATGCGGTGGCCCAGGTTTGGCGCGCCCGCCGTGCCCACACGCCCGCTGTTCCAGTGCGCCTCGTCGCTATCCACAAAGACGCTCTGCTCATTGGCGGTGGAGGTGAAACGCGCCTCATCGAAGATGAAGAACTCGGCCTCAGGCCCAAAGTATGCGGTGTCGGCGAGGCCGATGCTCTTGAGATATTCCTCGGCCTTGCGCGCGACGTAGCGAGGGTCGCGTGTGTATGGCTCACGGCTGGTGCCCGGCTGGGCGACATCGCAGACCATCGTGAGGGTGGGGACGGCGGTAAAGGGATCCATGATCGCAGTGGTGGGATCGGGGATCAGCAGCATATCGCTCTCGTTGATCTGCTGGAACCCTCGAATGCTTGACCCGTCAAAGCCAATGCCCTCAGTGAAGGCGTCTAGTCCGAAGGAAGAGAAGGGAATACTAAAATGCTGCCAGGTTCCCGGCACATCACAAAACCTGACGTCTACCATCTTCGCGCCTTGCTCGCGCGCAAATTGCATCGCATCTTCGGGGGTCATCGCCATGATCGTTCGTCACCCATGCTTTCGTTAGCCATCCCCAGTAGGGATGGGGAACACTACGCCATACGGTCTATCCGCATTGTAGGGCGCATGTTCCCAAGGAGGTAGTGACGAATCCACCGAAAAACCACGCCGACAATTTGGGCGCCTTGCACAAACCCCGGCGCCAGCGTATCATTGCTCGCCGATGTCCCACGCCTGCTCGCGGTCTTCGCGCGTATAAGCACGGAAGGCCATCAGCGTCTCCGTGCGGGTGATGCGGTCTATCGCCATCATGCGCTCAGTTACCACCGTCGCCAGGTCTTCGTAGTTCGCCAGCCGCAAGACGGCCACGAGGTCATACTCGCCCGTCACGGAATAGACCTCCGCCACGCCGGGGATGGTCAGCAGCGCCTGCGCCGTCTCGTTCACGCCGCCGCGCTGCGTGTTGATCAGTACCAATGCGTTAATCATAGATAAACCGCCTCTCTGCCACTCGGCCCCACCCCTGGCCCCTCCGCAGCTGCGGAGGGGCCAGGGGAAGAAATCTTATCGCCTGGAAATCGTTGTTCCCCCTCCTATAGATGGGGAGGGGCTGGGGGAGAGGCCACGCCTACCCTTGTGTTTGCGCCTGTGCCTGCGTCAACTCTTTCGCGCGGTCACGCAGCTCACGGCGAAGCACCTTGCCTGTGTTGTTTTTGGGCAGATCGTTGACAAACACGATCTTGCGCGGACACTTGAAGACGGCGATCTCGCTGCGGCAGAAGTCTATCAACTCCTGCTCGGTCGCCGTTGCGCCCTGCTTCAGCACGACGAACGCCATCACCGATTCGCCCTGATAGGGATCAGGATACTGCACCACGGCGGCGTCGGCCACGGCGGGATGCTTGAAGAGCGTCTCCTCCACCTCACGAGGGTACACATTGTAGCCGGAAACGACGATCATATCTTTCTTGCGATCCACGATGGTGAAGTAGCCGTCTTCGTCCTCGGTCGCAAGGTCGCCGGTATAGAGCCAGCCATCGCGCAGCGCCTCGGCGGTGGCTTCGGGCTGCTTCCAGTAGCCCTTCATGATGTTGGCGCCCCGGCAGATCAGTTCGCCAAGCTGGCCGCGTGGTAACTCATTGCCATTCTCATCAACAATCTTCGCCTCCACGCCTGGGATCGTTGGGCCAACTGTGCCGGGCTTCGTCACTGGCCCCGCCACATTCGTCGTCACCACAGGCGACGCCTCGGAGAGGCCATACCCCTCGCTGATGGGCACACCGGAAAGCCGCTCGAAGGTGTTCATGATGGCGACGGGCAACGCGGCGGCGCCCGACGCGATGTAGCGCAGGCTAGTCAGATTATACTCGCTCAGGTTGGGCAACTGCGACCACGCGACAAACATCGGCGGCGCGCCATAGAGCACTGTGCAGTGATACTTCTGCACGGCGTCCAGACTCGACGCCGGCTCAAAGCGGTCAATGATCACCATCGTCACGCCGTGCATCACGCTCATATTCATGCCGACGTTCATGGCGTAGCTATGGAAGAGCGGCAACGCCAGCCAGGTGATGTCGGTCGGCTGCACACGGATACGCTCGATCTGATCGCACTGCTCACAGTTGGCGATCAGGTTGTTGTGGCTGAGCATCGCACCTTTGGGGCGGCCCGTCGTGCCCGATGTATAGCAAAACACGGCGATGGATTCCGGGTCAACCATGACGGGCGGTGGCGTAGTCGGCGCCTTGCCGATCACCTCGCTCCACTGAAGCACTCCAGGCGTTGGCTGTGGCACGGCGGCAATGATATGGCGCAGTTCAGGCGCGGCGGGCGCGGCAGCCTGGGCCACCTGAGTAAACGGCCCAAAGGTCAACAATGCCTTCGCGCCGCTATCCTGCATGATGTAGCCCACCTCGCCCGGCTTATACAGCACGTTCATGGGCACAACCGTTGCGCCCGCCTTCAGGATGCCGTAGTATGCCTCGACGAAGAGCGGCATATTGTGAATGAGCACCCCCACGCGATCCCCTGGCTGGATGCCCAGCGCAATCAGCCCATTGGCGACCTGGTTGGCGCGCTGATCCAGTTCAGCGTAGGTGGTCGGCTGGTCGTGAAAGATCATCGCGGTCTTCTGTGGATTCTGCGCGGCGCTGCGCGCGAGCATCTGGCCGAGATCCATAGCGTACTCCCTCCATTGGCAGCAGCAATCACACAAACAATCAAGACACAATCAATTCAAGACACCAACAGGGCCGCCCGCGATGTAGATCACCTGTCCACTGACATAACTGGCGTCATCCGAGGCAAGGAAGGCGATCACGCTGGCGACCTCAGAAGGCTGACCAACCCGGCGCAGGGGGATATGCTGCGAGACGCCCGCCTGAAAGGCTTCCGGGGTGAGGCCAAGCCGCTTGGCGGTGGCGCGCGTCATATCGGTGTCTATGAAACCGGGGGCGACAGCGTTGGCGGTAATGCCAAACGGGCCAAGCTCGATAGCCAGCGTGCGCGTTAGCCCTTGCAGACCCGCCTTCACGGCGGAGTAGTTTGCCTGCCCACGGTTGCCCAGCGCCGAGGTGGACGACAGGCTGATGATGCGCCCGTACTTCTGCTCCACCATTGGCTTTTGCGCCGCCCGCGCACAGAGGAACGCTCCGCGCAGGTGGACGTTAACGACCTGATCCCAATCATCATCGCTCATCTTGAAGAGCAGATTGTCGCGCAGGATGCCCGCGTTGTTCACCAGGATGTCAAGCCGCCCAAACGTTTCCAGAGTACGATCCACAGTTTCCTGCACGCTCTGGCTAGTGCTCACATCACATTTGAGCGCCAGCGCGCGGAGTTTGCCATCTTCGGACAGAGCCGCGTCAGGCAACTCCAGCTTCGTGATCTCCTGTGCGACGCGCTCGCAGCCTTCCAGATCGAGGTCCGCCAGCGTCACCCGCGCGCCCTCTTCAGCCAACCGTTTGGCGGTCGCCGCGCCGATACCACGTCCCGCGCCGGTGACGAGCGCCACCCGTCCGCTGAGTCTTCCCATGCTGAGTATGCCTCCATCTAACATTGATTTATGTTGATGGCAGCATAGGACGCCCAGCGCGCAATGTCAAGGCATAGCAAGCCAAGCGCGCTTACTCATCCAGCCAGCGCAGGTCACGCCCGATGAGCAACTCGGACATTTTCGCGTGATGCGTATTTTTCATAGCAATGGCGCGTACCTCAAAATGATGCTTGCGCGCCAGTTCGTGCACTCCCTCGGCGTTGTCATAGGTCATAAGGAAGTCACCGTGTAGCTCACCTGCCAGGGCAAAAAGTGCCTCGTGATCCAACTCTGAGCAGGAATACAGGCGGCTACCAGCCTTCTTGCCCGCAGCGGTATAGGGGGGATCAAAGAAGAATGCGACATCATCGCGATGAACATACTGCTTGGCGATACGAAGGCCATCGCCCTCGATAAACGTGATGCGCTCTCTGATGGCGATAATATCGAGAATGCGGCGCTTGAGGGTTTCAGGATACCAGCGCGAGGCAACACCGCGACCGGCCTCGCCCTGCTTGATGAGACCTGCGCCAGGAGCCAGTATCCCGCCTCTCTGTACACGGTTGCGCACAATTGTCTGAAAGGCGCGTGCTTCAAGCGTGGTGGGTGGCATCGTCAGTGTTTTGGCAATGGCGGCAGGCGTAGGGGTAAAGCATAGGATGTCTTGCGCCAAGAGAGTTCCATCACCTTCGAGGACGGTATGCCAGACCGCCGCAACCTCAGGATCAAGCTCTATCATAGTGACATGCCCGGCCAATCGCTCAAAGGCGACCAGCAGGCTCATGCTGCCTCCTCCGGCAAACGGCTCGATGAACTCAGTGGGACGCTTGTCCTGACGACCGAGCCAGCGTAGCCATTGGCGCATACGAGGGGCCAGCCATGTCTTTCCGCCAGGGTAGCGAAACGGGCTGTGCTGGGGAACAGTGGCCACATTGACTATCCCGCCGATCACGTTGGATTGACTTGGAGATGCAACATCTTTATCCAGTTGAGGGAAAAGCGCCAGTTGTTCCATACACCACTCTTAACCACTCTACATGGCATGCCTATCTCGGTATTGTTCTTACTTTCTTTGACGAAAATGTACATGAAAGCAAGTCAAAAGCGGAAAGTGTTAGACCAATCTGCGTAACCGTTCGGCAAGCCGTGTTTGGAGACGAGCCACAAACTCCTGCTCCTGACCTGCCTCGGCCTGAGTGATTGTTGTCAGCGCCAATTGAAACATCGTATACACTGTGCGGCGAAGCGATAACTGGTATTGACTTTGTTCCGGTTCCCGCAGTAGCTCATAGACAAAGATCGCCATATCAGCCTCAGACCGAACAACCGCTGGCAAGGGAGGTAATGATGAAAAAAAGCCAATGTCAACAGCTATAGCGAGTTTCTTCTTCCAGGCGTTGAGAATGCCACCTTTATAGAGCAGTTGCGGAGCCAGCCGCTTGCGAGAAGATGACAGAAAGTCGGGTCGAATGACGCCTGGCCAATTCATGCCTACGCGATTGGAAGGGTCTTGCATGTAATACTCGAACGGCTGACGCACATTGCCAGTGATATACACCGCCTGCACTTCCAGCGCGCCAAAGTCAGTTACCCGGTTGTTCTCGTCATATGCCACCAGCGCCAGATCGATATTTCCCGCTGGGCGCCCTGCTTTATCGCTCAGGCGTACTTCTGGAAGAGCTATCCAGGTGGTTCCTTTAGGAAAGAAGAATGTTGCGACATCGCGTGTGATCCGCCAGTCCTGGCGAAAGCGAATTGGGCAGGTAATGATCGCTTCAGAACCGCTAAAGATGCTGCATACGCCAAGTGGATCCTCAACTTTGTCTTTTGTGCAGTTAGGAACGCCGTTGTGAAATGGGCAAAGATGGTTCTGGCGATGACGCTCTGCTTCTTGCGAGAAGTCATCCACAGGGAAACCGAACACTTCAGCGAGGGGTTGCCCTGACATCGTACGCCTCCATCTACACATTGATTTGGGTTGATGGCAGCATAGGACGCCCGCTGCCCATTGTCAAGCCGCACGCCCATTGACAAACGATACACGCCCGATACATCATATGCCACAAGATAAAGATGTACGAGCCGACATACACTATCACGTATGCTAAGCTATGCGCATTCCCCCTTCCCGTCCGGGGAAGGGGTCAGGGGATAGGTTTGTGAGAGATGCGCGCCTCAGGCGCGCCGGAGGGTGAAACGATGACAGAGACCGTTGTCGAGCAGGCGCCGGTAGCCAACACCGACCGCAGCGCCGTCAAGTGGAGCTATGTGAGTGGAACCAGCGATACACCCTTGCTGGGCATGACCATCGGCGATCTCTTCGATCAGACCGTGGCGCGCTACACCGACCACGACGCGCTCATCTCGCGCCACCAGGGCATTCGCTATACCTACGGCCAACTGCGCGAACAGGTAGACCTCTGCGCGCGCGGCCTGATGGCGCTGGGCATTCGCAAAGGCGACCGCGTGGGCATCTGGGCGCCCAACTGTGTCGAGTGGGCAATCACGCAGTTTGCAAGCGCCAAGATCGGCGCGATCCTCGTTAACATCAATCCGGCGTATCGCCTGCACGAACTCGAATACGCGCTCAACCAGTCCGGCTGCGTCGCGCTCGTCACCGCGCCCAACTTCCGCGCCACCAGCTATCTCGAAATGTTGCAGACGCTCAGCCCTGAGCTTACGCGCAGCGCGCCCGGCCAGCTCGATTCCCACCGCCTGCCGCACCTGCGCCATATCGTGCGGCTAGGCGAGGAGCGCACCCCCGGCATGTGGGTCTGGGGCGAGATGCTTTCCCGCGCGCAGGAGGTCAGCCTGGAGGCGCTTGCCGAGCGCCAGGCCGATCAAGAGTTTGACGACCCGGCGAACATCCAGTATACCAGCGGCACCACGGGCAACCCGAAAGGCGCGACGCTCAGCCACCACAACATCCTCAACAACGGCTACTTCGTCGCCCACCTGCAAGGCTTCACCGAGAACGACCGCCTGTGTATTCCTGTTCCTCTCTACCATTGCTTTGGGTGTGTCATGGGCAACCTGGGATGTATCACGCATGGAGCGACGATGGTCTATCCCGCTGAGACGTTTGACGCCAAAGCGACGCTCGACGCCGTTCAGGAGGAACGCTGCACCGCGCTCTACGGCGTGCCTACTATGTTCATCGCCGAGCTTGCCCACCCCGACTTCGACACGTATGACTTCTCCACCCTGCGCACTGGCGTGATGGCTGGTTCGCCCTGCCCCATCCAGGTGATGCGCAATGTGATTGACAAGATGCACATGCGCGAGGTGGAGATTTGCTACGGCATGACCGAGACCAGCCCCGTCTCCTTCCAGACGCATCTCGATGATCCGCTGGAGAAGCGTGTGGGCACCGTCGGGCAGATTCACCCGCATGTGGAGGTGAAGCTGATAGACACCAATGGCAAGGTGGTTCCCGTGGGCCAGCCCGGCGAGTTACTGACACGCGGCTACTCAGTGATGCTTGGCTACTGGGACAACGAGGAGGCCACCCGCCGCGCGATTGACGCCGCCCGCTGGATGCACACCGGTGACCTGGCGACGATGGATGAGGAAGGCTATGTAAACATTGTCGGACGCCTGAAAGACATGGTGATCCGTGGCGGCGAGAACATCTATCCGCGCGAGGTGGAGGAGTTCCTGTATACCCATCCGGCGATCAGCGATGTGCAGGTAATCGGCGTGCCCGACCCGAAGTACGGCGAGGAGCTGATGGCCTGGGTGAAGCTGCGCGACGGCATGACGGCCACGCCTGAAGAGCTGACCGCCTTCTGTCGCGGGCAGATCGCCAGCTATAAGATTCCGCGCTATTGGAAGTTCGTGGATAGCTTCCCGATGACCGTGACCGGAAAAATCCAAAAATTTCTGATGCGCCAGCAATCCATCCAGGAGCTTGGCCTGCAAGACGCCGCAAATATCCAGACGGCTTAACGCAGACAGCCCCCACCCCTGCCCCTCTCCCGCTGCGGCGGGAAAGGGGTGGTAAGGCGAGCGGGGTTGCCGTCGGCAAGCAGTATTGCCTGTATGAAGGGTTCCAGGTCAAGTAGCGCCGCCATCCGCGCAGAGACGTCCTCACGATGGCCACTGTGCGGGTTCGAGCTGAATCTTTGCGAACAGATCAGGCAGCAACTCGTTGAGAAGCGCATCTATTTGGGACGCTCGTGGGGTCATGTTGAACGAGCGCCGTGGATAGATGCGATCATTGATCCAATATGTGCCCCAATCGCGCGTCTCCTGGACGAACATGCGCGCGTAGTCCGCCTCTTTCGCCAGGGGATACAATGTTTCCATCTCGAAGCAGCCGTTGAGGCAGACGTCAACATATGATTGCACAATGGGAAACTTTGCGCTGGGACGATGGTCTTGCGTGGGGGAACCTTCCTTCAAGGCATAGACCCATATCTTCGCGTCCTCTGGAGGAGAACGGCGACCATCAAGAAAGGTGATCGCATGCGTATCCAGCGCGGTACGTTCGTAAAACCACTCACGCCGGTCGGTCTGCTCTAATTCCGCTGTTGTGACGGGATAGACCACTCCATTACAACGCCCTTTCGGATCGATAATGGCTGAGAGAAAACAAGTGCTGAACCCCACCTGAGCGCCGGTTCCCCACCATCCACGCGCCACCCCCTCGACAATCACCGGATAGGCTGCCCAGGCGCTGGGCGTGGTTGATGTACGCGAAGCGCGTTCGATGAGAGAACCGTATCCAAAGATAAAGTTCGCCGAGCCATGCTGCTGAGCCATGTTATGCCTTTCCAGGGCGTGTACCCTGCTACGCCGAACCACTTTACTCATAGCCATTTATCGGCATTCATTCATCGGCGCCAGAACCAGAGAAAACCCCTTCGCTGCATCTGGTTCAAACGCTGCTCAAGTTCTTTGGCCGAGACGAACCCATGCCCGCTGCCTAGCTGCTTCTCGGCCAGTAATTGTAATGCGCGCTTGGTCATCTCTATCGCACGCTCACGCTCCTTAAAACCCGAAAAGAGAATCCAGGCGTAGTCACCAATGACCCCTGCCTGTGTGCGGTTGTCAACCCCGTAGCCCGCCTCAATCAATTTCAGCGCCTGCTCATAGCATGAGCGCGCATGATCAGGCTGCCCTCTCTCCCACGCCAGTTGTCCTGCATGGTGAAGGTTCCAGACCTCCTCGCGCTTCGCGCCGATCTCGCGGCAGATCGCCAACCCTGTATTGACGGCTTTTTCGGCCTCGTCAAACCGTTTGAGGTGGCGGAGACCCGACGACAGGTTCCCATACGAGATACACTCTACACGCCGGTCGCCAACCCGCTGGTACAACTCGATGGCATGGCGCAGATGAACTATCGCCTCTTCATAATGCTGGGAACCCAGATTGGCGGCGCCTAGATCGTTTGAGTTCTCCGCCTCCCAACGCGCGCTATGGACTTGCTGCGCCCGCGCTAGACCTTGCTCGAAGTACACAATGGCGCGCCCGTAGTTGCCCTTGACGAAGTACGCCGACCCAATGTGATTGAGGGTACCGGCGCTCAGTTGTGGATTCAGCTTCGACGCTTCCTCATAGAACTGAAGCGACCGATCAGCGTCAGCCATCACCCAGTAATCTCTGCCAAGATTGATCAGCGTCTCGGCGACTTCCTCAGGAGTCCCTAACTTGCGCTGGAGGTTCAAGGCTTCGTTGTGGAGTTCGATAGCCCTCTGTACATCGCCTTTCTCGTTTCTGAGCGCCGCCGCTGCCCCTTCTTCGCTCAGCGAACGCGCCAACAGGCGGCCGTCGTGCAACTGGCGCGCCAGCTCAGCCGCTTTTGTGAAGTATGCAAGGGCAAGCGCATACTGGCTGCGGTGGCTATACCACCCACCAAGTTCACTTTCTCTCTGCGCCGCCTCATCATACTTGCCGAGCAGCCTCGAAGCAACCAGTCCCAACTTTAGCCAATCCGCAACCACCTCTCCCAATTCCTGCCGCTCGCGCGCCAATGGGACAATTGCGCCAGAAAAGGCAATGGCCAACTCCAGGAAGCCTGAATCTCGAATAGACATGACGGAAGGGGAAAGTGATGCGCCCTGCTCCGGCTTGCTCAACTGATCGAATGCGCCGACGCCAATCGCAAGCTGAAGATCACTCACGAGCAGGCGCCCAACATGGGCTATCTGGCGCAACAGCGTTGGATCGGCGTCCCAACGATCTTGGGGAAGCGCAAACGTCTCGGTCGCTTGATGCACAACCGCATGGACATACAGTCTCCGGCACATCTCATATGCCTCAGGATCGGCATGCAAGAGTTCACGCGCATAGGAATTCACCAGTGTAGGGACGCGATAGTGACTGGGCATGTCCGCTTGCCGAATGACAAAAGCACGATCCGTCAGCGCGCTGAGTGTGTCGTTGATGACGCGCGGTCGTTGTTCATCCCAGGAGACCCCGTACATACTCCGATCAAGCGGGACATTCCCAGGCAAAACGCCAAGCGTGCGGAATGAGCGCATATACTGCGTGCCGTGCTCCTGATCAAACGTATCGAGCGCGCGCACGCTTCGATCAAAGCTGAGCGTGACGCTGGTGCTGGCGTTGACCCGCGCCAGATTGCGATAGCGCAACGCACTGACACCTTCAGCAAGATCATTGGTCAGCTCGTCAACAATGTCGCCGAGGTCGCCGGTGTGCTGGCAGCGCGCGGCAGAGATCTCTAGCGCCAGGGGATGCCCATCTACAGCATGCGCCAATCGCAACAACTGCTCATCCGAGGGCATCGGCCCTTTGCCCGCAAGACGATCCTTGAGGAAGAGCAGCGCATCGGGGTCTTCCAGTTTCTCAAGCGGATGTTGAACAGGGAAGATTTGGCAACCAATCGCGGCGGCCTCCTCGCGCGATTGCGTGGTCAGGATGCGTGTCGTATCGGGCGGAAGCGCCTCGAGAAGCCGTTGTACCTCAGGAAAATCCTCCGCGCCAACATCATCAATGGCCACCATCAACTGACCAAACCTCAGCAATTGATGACGAACCTGCTGTGGCGTGATCTCCTGGCTGAAATCGCGATCAAGGTCGCTTCCCAACGCCCGTTGCATCCAGCGAGTGAGCACAGCTTGTGATGAAACCCTGCTCTCTCCGCGCTGCTCATAGATCACTCCACCTGGGTAGAGCCGACCTAAACGCCGCGCTAATTCATTGAGGAGCATGGTCTTGCCGCTCCCAGGCAATCCATAGATAGCAATCGGCGGGCGCGTCTGTGTAGCATCTAGGTCTTCCGCTGTGATCATAGCATGGAGCGTCCGCAATTCCTCGCGGCGTCCAATAAAGGCGCGTTCCACTGCTGGCGCCTCATCGAAGAGTCCGCCGCCAGCGCGCAGCCTATGCTTCTCGATTGCACGGAGAAGCTGCTGAACAGCCCTGTCATCAAACGTCCGCACGTCAATGTAGTTGATGCGCGCCAGCCGCTCCGGCAGGTTGCATTGTTCATAGAACAGCGGGATGATCGGCAGAAAGAGGTCGAGCGCCTGGCGCTGCTCATACTGTACCCACTCGCGCTCTGGAGCGACCGCATCAGGTGTCAAGATGGACACCATCACAAAAGCCTGGCGCAGGCCGCGATCGATCTCGAGTTTCCAGTTATCGGAGCCTTCGAGTACCTTCCGATCCATCCAAACATGATAGTTGCGCTTTTCAAGCAGATCACTCAACGCGGTGGCCTTGTCCTGGTCAACCGCAGCATAGTTAATGAATACATTCTGTCGAACCTCTACCGTATGGAATGTCACAGGTTCGACTGACACCACCGTCGGCTGGCGTTCCATATTGACGCCCCTCCCTATATCTTGCTGCTATGTATCCTACAGCATATATCAGTGGGAAGGAAATTAGCAAATCTGTGCGAGCGGACTTTGTCGGCTCTAGTATGCTTACAAGAATCGGCAATTTTACTGAAAAGCGCCTCATCACTTGGTGTGTTGACGCAAAGCTCAATCCGCCTGCCCTCCGGCGCGTTTCCACTCCACAGATTTCTCTCCACACAAACTACCCCCTTCCCATCGATGGGAAGGGGGCAAGGGGGTTAGATGTGTCCTACGACAGCACAGCCTCCGCCTCGGTAACGCGCGCCGCGAACTGGCTGTTGTAGAGTTCGGCGTAGAAGCCGTTCTTCGCCAGCAGTTCCTCGTGCGTACCTTTTTCGATGATGCGCCCATGGTTCATCACCAGGATCAGATCGGCGTCGCGAATCGTGCTGAGGCGGTGCGCAATCACAAAGCTCGTGCGCCCCTTCATCAGCGCGGTCATCGCCCGCTGAATCAAAATCTCGGTGCGTGTATCCACGCTGCTGGTCGCCTCGTCGAGAATCAGAATCGCCGGGTCGGCCAGGAACGCACGCGCAATGGTGAGCAACTGTTTCTGCCCCTGCGAGAGGTTCGTCGCCTCCTGGTTCAGCACCGTCTTGTAGCCATCGGGCAGCGTGCGGATGAAGTGATCCGCCTGCGCCGCCTGCGCCGCCTGCACGATCTCCTCCTCGGTGGCGTCCGTGCGCCCATAGGCGATGTTTTCACGGATGGTTCCCTCGAAGAGCCACGTATCCTGCAAGACCATCCCAAAGATACGCCGCAGATCACCCCGCTTCATCTCGCGGATGTCCACGCCGTCCACCATGATCGCGCCGCTGTTGACATCGTAGAAGCGCATCAACAGGTTGACGAGCGTTGTCTTGCCTGCGCCCGTCGGCCCGACGATGGCGATGGTCTGCCCTGGCTGCACGGAGATATTCATATCCTCGATCAGCGGAACATCCGGGCTATAGCTGAAATCAACATCCGCGAACACCACCGCGCCTTCAGGCTCGGCGATGGTCTTCGCATTGGCGGCGTCGGGCGACTCCTCCGGCTCATCAAGCAGTTCGAAGACGCGCTCGGCGGAGGCGATGGTCAACTGAATGGTGTTCGTCAGGCTGGCAAGCTGCGTGATCGGCATGGTGAACTGGCGCGCGTACTGGATGAACGCCTGCACGTCGCCGATCGCGATTGTCCCCTGCGTCACCAGGATGCTGCCCACCACGGCTACGAAGACGTAGCCGATGTTGCCGATGAAGTTCATCAGCGGGAAGATCATGCCGGAGACGAACTGCGCGCGCCAACCGGCCTCGTAGAGGTCTTTGTTGAAGCTATCGAACGTCTCGTTGGCCTCGCGCTCACGCCCAAACGCCTTGACGATCTTATGGCCGTTGTAGGTCTCCTCGACATGTCCGTTCAACTGACCCAGATGCCGTTGCTGATCACCGAAATACTTCTGAGAGCGTTTGGCGATCAGCGTTGTAACCAGAATGCTCAACGGCAGTGTGATAGCGACCACCAGCGTCAGCAGGGGGCTGATTGTCAGCATGAGGATGACGACACCGATCAACGTGACGACAGAGGTGATCAACTGCGTCAGGTTCTGCTGAAGTGTAGTGCTGATGTTGTCCAGGTCGTTGACGGCGCGGCTCATCACGTCGCCATGTGTGTGCGTATCGTAGAACTTCAGTGGCAAACGCCCGAGCTTCTCGTCCACCTGGCGGCGCATGGCATAGACCGTGCGTTGCGCTACGCCTGCCATGACGTATTGCTGCACAAAGCTGAAGACGGCGCTGATAAGGTACAACCCCGTCAGGATCAGCAACACCTCTCCAATGTAACCAAAGTCAATATGCGCCCCTGGAATGTGTTCCAGCTTGGCGACAAACCCCTCGAAGAGCTTCGTGGTCGCCAGACCAAGAATCTTTGGGCCAACGACGTTGAAGACCGTGCTGATGATCGCCGCCACCAAGACGACACTCAGCGCGAACCAATGTGGGCGGAAATAGCCCAACAGCCGGATGAGCGTGCCACGGAAGTTCTTCGCCTTCTGCACCGACATCCCCAAGCCTGCCGCCGGGCCGCCACCCATTGGGCCACCCATCATGCCGCGCTGGCCGCCCGGACGTTGTGTTCTCTGTTGCATTATGACGCTACTTCCTCCGCCGAAAGCTGCGAGAAGACGATCTCGCGGTAGACCGGGCTGCTTTCCAACAACTCCCGATGGGTTCCCACACCCACCAGGCGTCCTTCATCCAACACCAGGATTTGATCGGCGTCCATCACCGTGCTGACCCGTTGCGCCACAATGAGCACAGTCGCGTTTGCGGTCTCGCCTTTCAGCGCGGCGCGCAGTTTCGCATCGGTCTTGTAGTCAAGCGCCGAGAAGCTATCGTCGAAGATATAAATCTCCGGCTGGCGCGCCAGCGCACGGGCAATCGAGAGACGCTGCTTCTGCCCACCGGACAGGTTTGTGCCGCCCTGCGAGACCATCGAGTCGTAGCCATCGCCCAGTTCGTTGATGAACTCGCTGGCCTGGGCGACCTCTGCCGCATGGCGCACCTGTTCGTCGGTGGCGTCGGCCTTGCCATAGCGAATATTCTCGCTGACCGTCCCTGAGAACAACACCGCCGTCTGGGGCACAAAGCCAATTTTCGAGCGCAGTTCGTGCTGTGTGTACTCGCGCACGTCTTTGCCATCCACCAGCACACGTCCGCTATCCACATCGTAGAAGCGAGGGATCAGGTTGATCAGCGTGGACTTGCCCGCGCCTGTGCCGCCGATGATCGCCGTCACCTGACCGGGACGAGTCCGGAAGGTAATGTGCTCAAGAGCCGGAGCTTCGGCGCCCGGATAGCTAAACGTGACATCCTCGAACTCGACGGAGCCTGGCTCGGCGAGCAGTCCATCAAATGGCCCCGCCTGGCGCTGTTCCGTCTCAGGCGCATCCACAATGGCCGGCTCAATGTCCAGCACGGCGTTGATGCGGGTCGCAGCAGCAGCGGCGCGCGGCAGCATGATGAACATCATCGAGAGCATCAGGAAGGAGAAGAGGATGAGCATGGCGTATTGCAAAAAGGCGATCAGCGTGCCAACCTGCAACTGCCCCGCGTCAATCCGTATGGCGCCGAACCAGAGGATGGCCACGGTCGTCAGGTTGAGCACCAGCATCATCAAGGGGAACATCGTTGAAGTGAGACGGTTCACTATGGTGGCCACGCTGGTCAGGTCGCTGTTCGCGACATTGAACCGTTCCTCTTCGTAGGCGGAACGGTCAAACGCGCGGATGACGCGCACGCCGGTCAGCCCTTCATCAAGGATCAGGTTCAACCGGTCGAGCTTTTGCTGCATGATGCGCGAGAGCGGTATCGCCCGGCTCATGATCAAGTAAATGGCGATCAGCAACACGGGGATGGCCGCCACCAGCACCCAGGTCAGCGTGGCGTCCTGGCTAATGGCCAGGATGATGCCACCAATCGCCATCATCGGCGCGCTCACCATCATCATCAACATGAGCACCAACACCATTTGTATCTGATTGGTGTCGTTTGTCGTGCGGGTGATCAGCGAGGCCGTGCCAAAAGTATCGAACTCGCGCAGCGAGAAGGTCTGCACATGGGCAAACAGCTTCTTGCGGATGTCGCGCCCAAAGCCAACGGCAACCCGCGAGGAAAAGAACGCCG
>Ga0070737_10000938_pt1 | contig 49186 bp, 35 predicted proteins | sample Coa_R1_10_FD_66438 | JGI IMG/M metagenome (GOLD analysis project Ga0070737, IMG submission 66438) | Surface soil microbial communities from Centralia Pennsylvania, which are recovering from an underground coalmine fire - Coalmine... | ecosystem: Environmental > Terrestrial > Soil > Unclassified... | reverse complement strand
ATATCGAATGGAAGGAACACTGCCTTGAAAGGCTCAACGGCATGTGGGCATTCATAGTCCTCGACCAACTCACCGGCGAGTGCTTCTGCGCACGCGATCGATTCGGGGTGAAGCCGCTGTATTACCACCTCGCACCTGACAGGCTGCTGGTTGCTTCGGAGACGCGCGCAATCCGCGAATCCGGCCTTTGCGACGTGGCTACGGACATGTCGACCGTCGCCAATTATCTGCTGCTGGACGAACTCGATACCACGAACGACACGTTCTACTCCGGGGTAAAAGCGTTGCCGCCGGCGACTTACATGAGGGTGACCTCGGACGGCAAGGTCGCGCAGACCCCCTATTGGACACTCCCCAATGAGCGCTCGAGCCGCGTGGATCCGACGGCCGTCCTGGGCATCTTCCGGGATTCGGTAAGGCTCAGATTGAGAAGTGATGTTCCCGTTGGGGTGTTTCTTTCGGGAGGCCTCGATTCCACGAGCATCATCTGCGCCGCTGCGCGCGAAATCGGCGGGGGCAGCACTCTCCGTGCCTATTCCTACATGTCTGAGGAATTCGACGAGCGCCCCTACATCAACGCAACCATCGAACAAACGGGTGCGACCCTCGTTCCGCTGAAGGTCGGCGACGAAGACCTCTGGACGAAGCTGCTGTCCATGCTGGAGTACCACGATGCGCCGGTCCACACCCCCTCGGCCCTGATTGGATATGCCTTGGCGCGGGCGGCGAGAGATGATGGCGTCAAGGTCGTGCTGAACGGCCAAGGCTCAGATGAAACCTTTGCCGGGTACCCGAGCTACCTTGAAAATTTCTGGTACTCCCTGCTTGCGACCGCCGAGTTTCGCAGGCTGCTCAAGCAACTGAAGCGCTATGGTGCGTTTCACGATGTGCCGGTTGCAAGGCTCCTAAGAGGAGTCGTTCTAAAGTTCATCAAGGTACATTTGAACAGGATACGAACCTATAGGAGGCTGGCGGAACTTCGCCATCGCCAGATGCATGGGAAAAGTCTCTTCTACAGTGACGAGCTCGTGCGACATCTGCCTCCCCGGTGGGAAATGTTTCAACCTTTTGACCTGGATTCGGCCCTTGACCGCGCGGTCAAGGTTCAGCCCTTGCCGCTGTATCTTCGGATCGAAGACCGGAACTCCATGGCGAATTCCGTTGAGGCAAGATTGCCTTTCCTGGACTACCGGCTGGTAGACGCGATCATGGGAATTGCGGGCCGTGTCAAGATCGACGGCGTGCTGATGAAGATCGTTTTGCGTCAGGCCATGACTGGAGCCATACCTGATGTGGTCAGGAACCGGACCGACAAGATGGGCTTCCCTACGCCGGATGCTTTTTGGATACGCCAATGGGCGAGCAAAATCGAGGATGTTTTTGCGAGCAGGTCATTTGCCGAGCGCGGCATCTTCCATGTGGATAATCTCTTGCGGGCGCTGAGGCTGCACGCGCAGGGCAAGGCGGATTACCAGTGGGACATATTCAAGGCCCTGCAAGTGGAGCTGTGGCTGCGATCATCGGGTATCCACGGTCGGAAGTGACAGTTGCCACGCGCCAGCCGCGCCCCATCGTGAGCATTGCAAGGGCGGCGGAGGATGCAGAGCTCGCGACCTGACCGAACAGACCGGATACTAGAAAGCTTCGGTACGCGAAGGGAAACATCCATTCCGCGTGGTGAAGCGGCAGTTCCGTTACTTGAAGTGCGCTACGCGACCTCGCGAGGAATGCTGCGCAGGCGACGTTGTTCGCGCTGGACAACCTGTAGATGGTGCGACGACGCGTGCTCGCTGTAGGTTAAGTACCGACAGATGAGGAATGGCTCGCGCAGATCCACCCGGTGACCGGATCACTGCAAGACGCCGGAATGTTATCAATCCGGCCGGTTCCGTGATCACGATTGCCCGGTGTACGCAGACCAGGATTGGCCAGTCCTTGTGATCGGCTGACCGCAGTGCACCTTGGCTGCAATCGCAGAGCGGTCCCTACTGTCCTGGTCAGCGCTTGCTGCTCAGGCAGCATGCCTGGTCAAACCGTCTCCGCCATTCATCGAAAGCGGCAACAGTTCTCCACCGATGGCCTGCATCCTCGAAGTGATCTCTGCCTGGCCCACCTTGCTGCTTCTGCGGGCGACGGTACCAGCAACGAAAGCGTTGACCTCAGGATCGTCATCGAGGCCAATGAAGGCCAGCATTCGCGCCACGGTGGCCGCTGGTTCATCGACAAAATGCTCGTAATTGACTTCGACGAATGCGTTGCTGGGCATATTGCGCAGAAAGCCAACGACAGACTCGGTGCTCAATCTCCACTCAAGCAGGCCCTTGTGGAAGGCGTCCGTACACAGCGGCGGCAGTCCTTCCGTCTCGCTCTTGCCGCGGGCATATTCGACGAGCCTGTCCCATTTGTACGAGTTCGCCCCAAACCAGTTTCCTCTGTCAACCAGCCGCTGAATCGACCGGGCGACCTCCAGCCCATTACGATAGATATGGACATAGCGCGCCGCGGGAAAGATCTTGTGGAGAAAGGACAGCCGGAAAGTATTGATCGGCAGCTTTTCGATCAAGACAGGCCGCCGATGCCGCAGGGTTTCGAAACGAAGCAATCGCGCCAGCTTCCTGCTCCGGACCGGATCAGCGTCATCGGCCGTCATCCACAACTTTCCACCACGTGCAGGCGCGGCCGCAGACCAGATGTCGGTGTTGGGGTAAGCAGACACCCACAGATGTCGTGGTTCATCCAAATAGGTAACGTCTCGGTGCCTTGACAGTGCGGTCCCGAGGATCGTCGTGCCCGAGCGTCCGCACCCGATAATGAAAATGGGGTTGGCAATTCCCGGAGAGGGAAGAGCCGCGTAAATCTTCCCGCAGGCTGACGTTCCTGTCAGCAGCAACCATCGCCGAAAACTCGTCAGAATTCCGGGAACCGGCTCCGGACCAGCTGTTAAATCGGCTGGACTATGGGATTGGACCATGCTTTTCACGGATTGCGACCAACCACGATAGTACCGTTAGACCTGTCTGCGCCGCGAGTGGACTCCAGAACACCGCGGTCCGACTCCTATAAGAGCAGGTTTGCTCCGCAGATCGTCGCCGACCTATCATGGCGACTACGCCTTCCGTGCAAGCGAACACAATTATGAGACCGCCTGAGGAATTGGCGCTCCAGCCCGCAGGATTGGACTCCTGCCGCATGCCATCGGCGAATCGAGCAACGATGAAGCAACGGCTGCTCGAACTGCTGCCGCCGCGGATATATCTCGAGCTGAAACGTTGGGACTACAAGCGAACCCGAAGGGAACGGTTCCTGGATCAGCAGACACGTAGGCAGGTCGTAACGGAAGATGGCTACTCATACAAGCCATTCGATGATACGGGGTCCATCTTTGTCCATATTCCCAAATGTGCCGGGGTGTCCATGTGCAGGGCGCTGTTCGGCGGTTTGGCCGGGGGTCATACGACTCTTGAAGAGTACTTGACCATCTTTGAACCGAAACGCATTCGGAACTATTTCAAGTTCACGGTTGTTAGGAATCCGTGGGATCGGGTGGTTTCGTCCTACTTCTTTCTGAAGAGCGGTGGCTTCAACGAAAAAGATCGGTTGTGGTCGGAGAAAGAGTTGGCCGGTTTCTCCAGCTTCGATAGCTTCGTGCGGAACTGGCTGAATCGCACCAACATCTGGAAGTGGGCGCACTTCAACCCGCAATATTTCTACATGCTCGACAAAAGGGAGAAGGTACATCTGGACTTTGTCGGCCTCTTCGAAAATCTCGAAAGCGACTTCTCCCACATAAGCCGGCAACTGGGTCTGGGTCGCACCCTCACAAGGATGAACAAAGGCGACCACCGCTCTTACATGGATTATTACGATGCAACCACCCGTAGGATCGTCGCTGAGGTGTATGCCGAGGACATAAACATGCTTGGCTATACATTCGACAACTCGAGCCTGAACGATCAGATCCTCAGTCGCAATCGTGGCAAGGTCTATTCGTTACGCGCGTGAGGCCGAGGCTTTGGCTCGCCTACCCCGCAACCCGCTCATAACTCCGGTACATATCCGCCCACGTAAACCTTTCTGCAACGTCCTTCCGGAGCCGAGCGCCGACTTCAGCCATCGTTGGATCATCGAGGATCCTCAACAAAGCCGCTGCTAACGCACCTGCATCCTCTGAGTCGACCAACAGCCCGTTCTCACCGTCCACGATCAGCTCCGGCACGCCCCCAACACGCGTCGCAACGACCGGCAGCGCAGCGGCCCCTGCCTCAAGCAGTGCCAGTGGAAAGCCCTCATCCCGCGAGGGGAGCACGAAAACATCGGCCTGCATCATCAATTTTGCCACTTCGTCCGGCGTGGCACCGCACCTCCACTCCACGTGCGGTCCTATCCCCAATTGCTTCGCCATGTCCATGAGTTTGTCGTCGTCCCCCCCTGATTCCCCCACGATCATCAACTTCACGCCGCCATGCGCGGATACGACTTCACTGAAAGCCCGCAAAAGAACATCGAGTCCCTTCCTCAGCTCGAAAGCGGCAACGCAAATGATCGTCTTTTCATCCTTGCGCTGCTGTACGGCATCTGCGTCAGGGTTCCTCGCTGGGAACCTTTGCAGATCGACTCCGTTGTAGATGACCTCCACCTTTGGCGCAATTTCCTGCGTTCCATTGATGATAGTCTCTACGAGCTGCCTGGAGACGGATACAATGACATCCGACCTCTGCAGCAGCTTCTTGTACAGATAACGATTTACACCTCGCAGTTTCAGGTTTTCCGTAGCATCGGAGTTGTGGAAGGTGAGAATCAGCCTTCCATGAAACAGCTTGAATTTACGCAGAACGATAAAAACTACTGAATCAACCGACGGATAATGCACATTGATTATCTTTACGCGAAATTCCGCGACAATTTTCCGTACCTTGTAGAGCACAAGCGGTAGCGTCAGAAGATACGTAATCAAGCTGCAAATTGTGCAACGTCTCTTCGCGCCAGGCGCGACTGGCGCACGCAATCGCATTCGAAACGTCGGAGTCCCACTCCATGGCTTGCGGTATGAACCAGCACGATTCCAGTCATTTTCCAGCAGGACTGCCGTGTATTTGCCCTCCGCATCCATTTCACGAATAAGGTGCCTGACCACACCGTTCACGCCACCTTGCTCGGTAACCTCCCAAGGCATGACGATCAAATAGCCGGGTTGACGATTCATGGGCATATCAGTTGTTCGCTAATGGTTTGAAAAATCCAAATCAAAGCAATCGGACCCATCGCTACCACCCACAATCAACCACTCGCCCGGCTCGGCCTGACCTCCTGCTGGGCCACCCCAGACGCTTGCAGTCGCGGTGTGCCGCTCGGCTGTCAAATTGGTCCAGTACATCCGACCAGCTATACTTTCACCCATCAACGGATGCACGTAAATACGTAACCGACAAAGGTCGCGCGATGCCTCGCAAACGCATGTTTTGGCTTCACGTCAAGAAATCCGCGGGGATGAGCACCCGCGCCTTGTTACGTCCCTATTACACGGAAGTCGACAGAGGAATTAAACCAAAGACATTCATTCAGGCAAGCCCAGACGAATACAATGATATCCTTAATAACTACCGCGTAGTCCTTGGCGATTACCAGTTCAAGCGGTGCCTGTTTGCCAAGACCTACCTTTACCCTGACTGGGAGGACATCTACTCGTTCGCATTCTCCCGAGAGCCTGTCGACAGATGCATCAGCATGTTCCGTTATCTATACTGGAAAGATGTCGGCGTTATAGGGAGACTGCTGCGCTCATTCAAAAAAGGACTCGCCTCAAGAAGAGTATTTACCACATCTTATGCGTTCGATGTCTTCCTGGACCACGTACGGGAAGCACGTTCAAGCGCGTCGATATATGAGCCACTTGGGCTTGTCTTTACCACTCATACGGCGCCGATGTGGGACGATGTTACTGATTATGACGGAAAGATTCTTCTTACACAAATATTTCGCCTCGAAGCAATGGTTGAAGGGATCAACAAGGTGTTCAGGGAGTGTGGTATCGATCACTCGATAGAGCATTCCGGCGTTCGGATCAACGCAAGCAGGAAAGACTGGACCTACGCGCCCACGAGACGACAAATCGGAATCATCGAGGAGATTTATCCAAAAGATTTCGAGCTCTATGAAGCTGCCGGCCGTAGTTGTCCGAGCAAAATCTGATTCCCCTGCTTAGGGCAGCATTATCTTGTCGAGCGAAGGATTCATGAGTTTCGGCGAGAATTGCAGGGCGCGTGCGGGTACGATGAGAACGGCTGGAGTCAATGCAAAGCATCGATTCGCGGCGCCCTTTTTCTCCCCGCGCCAATCATTCTTGGTGGCAACATGATGGCACTGATTTCGACGTCATCCATGTCTTCGAACAATACGTCCCTAAAGGCTTCCGGACTGAAACGGTAGAAGTCACCCGGTTCGTCATGAATCTGGAAGGTTATTGTTGCCGTAAAGAACATGTTGAGGTATTGATTGGACTTCAGGTTTCTGATTAATGGCGTTTTACCAAGGATACGCTTGACTCCTTCCGCACGAAAATAGGTGTATCCGGGCGCACCGATAACAATGAGTCCGCCCCGCTTCGTGACTCGTTTGATTTCTTCTATTGTTTTCCAAAAATATTTGTCGTGCTCAATCACGGCATTGCAAATGACTACGTCAAACCTCTCATCTTCAAACAAACTCATGGAGTTTGCATTGCCCTTGTGAATCTTGAAGTCCCTGTAGCTCGTCGGGTCGGCAAGATTCAATCCAACCTTTTCGCTGGCCCCTTCCAATGATTTCATACACAGAAGAGTTTCATCGTCCGGCTGGGCACCCACCTCCAGAACGGAGCCGGTAATTTTTCTCTCCGAGCAAATCCTCTCGAATTCGGTGCGTACTCTAGGGTGCATGGCTTTCTCTCATCCGTTACCTTCAACCACACGTCGTACCCATTGCCAATTTTGCTGCCGCTTGACTCGTCCAGGCAGGCGGCAGTGTCGGTGCGATGCTCGCACGTGAGCACATCCGTAGCAAGCACTGGAGTCGCGGAGCGCTTGCTCAGTGTTCGCCGTAGAGGGTGTTGGACAGGGCCTGCTCCGCATACCGCCAAGCAGTACGTAATGGATTGTGCGGCAGAGGACGGCAGCCAGGCCCCGCCGTAACCGCTTGCGGTGGGCGGCTCGTATACGTCGCGGTTTCCACGTCATGCATGGCTTGCAATGCCGAACACACGCGCTCGAAGCGGCGCTTGACGACCTTGTTAATCCGCAGCCTGTCACGGCTGAGCAATTCGAAGCTGTGTGAAACAAGTGTCATGGCAGGCTCGTTCAGGCGCGACGCATGGCGCAACGCCGCAATGATTTCGGCACCGCTGATCGCCGTCAGCTGGAAGTGGCGCAACCTACCCCAAGGCCCGGCTATGCAGCCCACGGGGACTTCGATCACGCCACAGCACGAGACCGGCTCGCGATCATTTGGTCCCAACGAAATGGCGCAGTCTGATTCGGCAATGCCGGGACAGTGGCTGCTGTCGAATCGCATCCCGATCGAGGAGAGCGCCCGCAGGGTATCGTCGTTGGCGCCATAGTTGCCAGCGCGAAACGCAACTGGAGGTGATGCTCCCGCCGCGACGAGCACGCCCCGTGCGTAGTCGAGCAACGTGCATTGCTCATCCAGCGTGAAGTTCTTGATGTCGCGCCCGGTACGGCCGGGAACAGGATTTTCTGCGCCTGCGAACGCCAGCCACTCGCAGTGCACATGCAGCTGCACATCATGTCCACGAGCCGTGATCGGACCGACAATATCTGCCACAGCCTCGACTCCCCAGACGAGTGCCGCCATGGGATCCACAAAAAAAACCGCCTTGAGCCCATGTCGCTCGAGCATGTCCATTTGATAGAAGATGCCGGCTTCGCCGTCCGGCGTCCGCCCCGCGATCGACCGCAAGAAGTTTTCTTTGCGCGCCTCCTTACCGCGATTAGCAAAGTGGCCTGAAGAATATTCGGTATCGATCGTAATGTAGAGAGAAGTCATCGTAGTTGATTGGGTAGCACGGCGTTGGACCTATAACCCGAGGCCAGTGCGCTGTGGAAGAGGCAATATATTTATTCGTCAGCAACAGGACCGCGTGCGGAGTGAAAGGCGCGGCCAAGTACTCGGTGTGACAATAGCGATCTGAGCATCGTTTGTTCACTTCCGCCCTCAGATCCCTCGTACTCGCCGAAATGCAAATTCGTCGCACGCTGAGCCCAGGAAGCCAGGAAAGTAGCGCCTCGGCTTCCTGACGAATTCACGCTCAATGGCAAACCCGAGAGTCGCCAGCAGCGCGTGGCATTTGTCGGGAGAAATTGATTCATACGGGTAACCACCGAGCCAATCGTGCACGTCGTTATAGAAATCCATTCCCCGCTTTCCGCCGTAAGCGCGCACATTGTCATCGAAGTTGCGCCCCTCAATCATTGCCGAAACGCGAGTAAGAAAAACATACAAGTGGAACGCTCGTCGTTGGCTTGTCGTGCCCGCACGTGAATACCAGCGCTTGATGATGCGCCACATGCCGCAAAACGGGGTTTTCTTGTATAACGCCAGCAACAATATCCCGTCCGGGCTTACAAGGGAGCACGCACAAGCGATTGCACCACGCATGTCACCTGTATGATGCAGTACTCCCCATGAGTACACGACATCGAAGCTGCCGCATTTCTCGGGGCTTATGTCGAAAACGCTTCGAACTTCGAAGATCGCCGGTCCAGCCGGTGCAAACTTCGCAATCGTCGAACGCGCGGCCGTGACCGAGTCAGGGTCGATGTCATAACCGACAACGCGCGTAGCCCCCATGCGCAGCGCGGCCAACGCGTGCAGTCCGGAACCGCAACCGATGTCCAGAAATGATTTCCCGCGCAAGCTCTGCACTCCGCTCAGACGCTGCAGGTCGGCAACTGCCTGGTCGATTCGGCCAGGGTCGATTTTGCTCGCGTAGTCGAGCCAGTTTTTACCAAAGGCAAAATGTGTCTTCTGATCGAGCAAGTTCTCTGCGTTCATGCGCGCTCCGCTCGCTTTGAAAGAAATCGGCTGGATCAATTGAACCTAAGTGTGGATCGTACCCGCTCGTGCAGCATCGTTGCAGCGTTCGTTATTTCGAGGGACAACGGATGCTTCAACAGGAAGAGTCCCGCCAGCCACGACACGGCGGCTCCCCCTGCTGCCACCAGGAACTCGGAAACGTAGTGCTGACCAGGAGTTCCAGGCCAGAGCACCAACACCGCAACCGGAATGATGCTGCTGACAACGGTCAATGCCGCACTCGGCGCAAGTGAAGCGATCAGCACGCGGGGCCGCAGGGCGTCATGCCGGAAGAGTTTTCGGTAATAAAGGGTCACTGCCACCACGTAGACCAGGATCTGGGAGGCCGCGACGGCCTCGAGGCTGTAGAAAGCGGCCAAGATGGCCAGGACGACCCTGACGAGCTGGTACTCCACCTCAATCCAGGTGACCTCGCGATAGTTGCCCATTGCCGTCAAAAGGCCATTGACCTGATAGATCAGCGAGCCCACGATCGCTGCGCAACACAACCAGCGCATGAGGGGTACGGCAGCCATCCATTGACTTCCGAATGCCAGGTGGATCAGGGGGGCGGCCATCAGCGCCGCAAATGCGAAAAACGGCCATGCAACACCCGTCAAATACACCACGGATTTCCTGAAAAGCGCGGGAGCTTCATTTCCCTCCCGGTGCTCTCGCGCGTAGGCAGGAAATGCCACGGCGGCTACTGCGCGTACGAAGTTCACCCGGAAAATATTGACAACGCCGTAGCCCCTTGAGTACAACCCGGCAGCCGCCATGCCAAGCATTCTTCCCACGACGATGTCCGCAGATTGTTGACCTATCTGGGCGGCGATGTCGGCGATCGTCCGGTTTGAACCGAAATGCAGGACGCGTTTCCACTCCGCAACTCCCAGGCCGCTGACGCGGTACTCCCCGCCCCAAATGACGCATCCGATCACGACGACCCCCATGGCGGCGACAGAGCCCCAAGCCATGCTCATGTAGGAAAAACCCAGATAGGCGAGGGCGATCGTCGTGATGCTTCGCGTTGCGGTTTCGGCCGTCTGTATCCTGACCAGCAGGCCGAACTGCATATCCCGTCTCATGTAGGACTGAGTGGTAGTGCCGAACGGCATCAGCAGAAACACCAAGCTCAGTACCTTGGCCACCTGGGCAACGCCAGGATTTCCATAGAACTGCCCGATCAAGTTGCTGAACCCGAATACGGCTGCCGCCAATAACCAACCGATGATCAGGTTGATGGTGAACGCGGTGCGGACGACGTCGTGACTGAGGTTCCTTTCCTGCACGATGAATTCGCTGACCCCGAAGTCCCGCAGCATCTGGACCAAGGCCACGAATGCGACGGCCACAGAAAATACCCCGACTTCGGACGGTGTCAGCAAGCGGCTGACGATCGTCACCGTGGCGACATTGAAAGCAAAGGTGATACCGCTGCGCGTGAAAGACAGCGAGAGCGCCCTGCGCACGCTGGGCTTCGCGCGCTTCATGCGGCGAATTCGTACAGATGCGGGCCGGGCAACCCGCCACAGCGGCCAAGGCCGATGCCGACCCATGGAAGCTCATTGCCAGCACGCGACCAGCAGGGTACGGCGAAGTCCAAAATTTGCATAGGCAGAAAGCTCACTGCGCGCATTCTCGTCTGGCGAATCACTGCTGCTTCAGCCTCAAATTGGGCCCACTCAATGTCCAAAGCGACGCCGGCTCCGCCGGAGGCGCCATTTGATCGCAGGAGTGCTGCCCACCTCTTCCGGTAAAGACGCACAGTCACATTACCCCCACAGTCGGCGCATCACCTAGGCCGAGTCATCCCGCTCTCGCCGTTATCCTCGGCACCACCTAGACGGACTGCCACAACCATCAGCACTTTCATGTATTCGCAGCAAGAGGGCATTGGTCGTGAGGTGTTCTCGTGTGCAGCAATTCCAGCTCTTTAGATGATCTGCGCCAGGTGTAGCAGCAACAAATTTGCCGCAGGCTGAGGCCAGTATCGCTGCGGGTCAAATGTCACCCAAGGGAAACGCTCGATTAGGTCGCGGTCAGTAAGGCCGTTGAGGTCGCATCGTAGCCGTAGTTGAAATCGCCTATGGGGGAGTGCTCCTATCGATGCTGCGGGGAATCACCGCATATTGCGGGTTGTCCGCGTAGTCGGGCTTCACCGACCGGTCCATGAATATCTCCCAAGCTTTTTTCGCATTTGGGATATCGGAATCAGCGGCGACAGCCAACCCAATCTGGAAAACGGCCGGGTATCCGGACGGTGATCGCGGAAAGCCAACCATGACATTTCTCGGGTACCGGTATTTGCCCCGCTTGCTGATTGGCGCTGTCATCCGGTCGCTGTTACACTCGACTCCCTGCAATTTGGGGAAGGTCTTTGCGTAAACCGTCGCCAGCGAGTCATAGAGGGGACTGTCCTTCGAATCCCTCACCTGCAACTCGTAAGCGGAAGCCTGGGTCCAGCAGAAGCCTGGACTGGTCATCAGGTTGACTTGGAACACGCCGACCCAATTCAGCAACTTGTCCGCTCCGGGGAAACCAAGGTCCTTCAAATTGCCTACGGCCCATGTGAAGTAGGACTCCTGCCACGTGGCAATTCCCGTGTCGGGTATGCCGTGGTTCGGATACACAACGGCGCCTTGCAGGATGATGTGCAAAGCGTTCGCTGACGGATTGTCCGCATAGTTCCGGTTGTACCAATCAATGTTGTTCTGGACGACCTTGTTCAAATATGCCTTCAGTGGGTCGTCATCGGGAAGTCCGTACGCGGCGAAGCCGAGCGTGCGCAGTGCCCAAGCCTGTCCCCGCGGGTTGGCTTTGTCGATCAATCCCGTTCGGTAGCCACGGTAGACCGGGTTTTGCCTGAATACCACCCAGTCGGCCCAGAACTTCAGTTCCGTCAGGTAATACCAGTCGCCGGTGACAAGGTACGCTACGTATGCTGGCGAAGGATGATGCGCCTCATTCGGCCTCAGCGGCGATTTGCATTGCGCAGCGCAGTGCGGGAAGCTGTCCTTCGCGTGCGGTGCAACCGGGCAGCGCGAAATTTCCGCATCTTCGAAAATCGTGGCGCAAGGATGCATCTCCACCGAAACGGGCTGGCCGGTGAGCTGGTCGCGGTAATGGATACCATACGAACCCAGCGCATCGCTGTTGGCCAGCATCCAGTCATAGGCTTCATGCGACGGATCGACAATATAGGCACTCGTCCAGCGGGGCAGTGGACCGATCCCGGGTTGCGAACCGGCGTCCGACATGTTTTTGGTCTGATCGCAGCGCTGCATGGGACCACAGTGCTGCTGCAAATGTTGCACCGCCGCCTGCAAGACGCGCGGCGATATCTTCACGTTCTCGTAGCGCGGCACTGCCCGGGTCGCCTGCAGGTATTGCGAGTCTTGCCGCGCATAGACCGGATCGGACTTGCCCCACCAGAACGCCTTGTGCCAACGGGCCTGGCGATAGTGCTCGAGCTGATGGACGGTATACGGTGATTGTCCGTTTACGGTTATTTGCGCGTCATACGTAATGTTCTGCGGGTCCGGCGCATAAGCCCAGTCGTTCTCCACGATGACGTCCACCCGCACCCGACCCACCGGGGCCGGCCCGTACGCACGAACCGCAAAGTACGCGGCCAAGTGGCGATTCGGCTTGCCGTGCGCGTCAAGGAGCGGACCGCCGACGATCCATTCGGACACCAGTGGCCCGGACAACCATTGGCTGCACTCGCGACCATAGGGCTTGCATGGCCTGCTGGAGGCGTGCTGAAGGAGATCCCGCGCATCCAGGCGCCAAGGTTGCCCGGCAATGTTGATTTCCACCGACGCATCGAAGCCGGACTCCAGGACATCGTGGAGACTCAGGGCGTGACCTGTCGGGGCACTGGCTTCAGGTATTCCACGTAGGCTCAGCGGCATGGAAGCGCCTCCCCCCAACGACGGCAGTTCGACGGTCACTATTGCGTGCCGCACCGAGCCGTCGGGATTGCGCGCTTTGATATCGGCCTGGGTCGGCAACGCCTGCCCATCCGCATAGGCGACAATGGTGCTGCCTTTCGGAATGTCACCGGCAAGAAACGGTTCGCCGAAAGTCATCGGCACCTGTTGCAATGCCCGGTGGGACAAGTTGACCGCGGTCACCTCTGCTTGCGGACGGGCGCCAACCGGCCTCATGACGGGCCCCCTGGGTGCGCCCTGCGCACAACCGGCAAGCGCCCCGGCGAGCATGAAACATGCCGAACAGCGCAACAGGGGTTTCCTAACCGCAAACTTCGGCGTTCTCTTGCCCAGAGCGATCATTCTCTACCTCTTTCGGCAATGGGGAACACCGCGTGGCAGCGCGGCATTCGACTGATCAGCAATGGACACACGCTAAATCGCGCCTTGGTGGATCGAATCCAACATTACTGCCTGATCCGGTGGTCTCATTCATGCCCATACTGCCCGTGTGCCTTTCGCCGCCACCTCGTCCAGCAAGCGCGCAAGTACCGCTGTGCCCTCTTTTCTTGAGTAACGGGCAATCGCACCGGACGAAACCTTCGGCGCGTTGCCTGCGCGCAATGTCATGATGAATTCGCGCAGGCCTGCTTCGATGGCGTCTGGATCATCAAGCGATACCAGTTTGGCGCCACCGGTATTTCGCAGGAGGTTTGCCGTGTCGCCACGTTCCCCGACGAGTGCGAAGATCGGCCTTCCTATTCGAAGATATTCATATGCCTTCGCCGGGATCTGCCTGTCGAACGCCTCGCCCTGAAACAACAACAGCCCGTCGGCGCCGGCTTGCTCGACCAAGGCTTCCCGGTTTGATACCAGCGGTGCCAAGGTAACCATATCCTCGATGCCCAAACGCTGGATCTCCCGCGCGTACGCAGACTCGGACCCGCTCGCGCGCAGGACCACCCTGACAGTGTCAGACCCGATTGAGCCGGCGGATTTCAGCCGTGCAAGCGCCGTGAAAAATGGAATCGGGCTTCGCCCTTCTGGATACAACAATCCGCTGTGGAGCAGTACCAATGGGTCTCCAGTCACTCGCAATGGCTGTGGGAGGTCACCGAACGCGGCCTCGTCGAACCCGTTTTCCACGATGCGCAAGCGATCCTGGGCCTCGGGAAAGTGTTCGGCACACAGTCGCATCGCGCCGGGCGTCGTAAACACCGAGCGCGAAGCATGTGAAACAACTCGATGCTCCCAGCGCAATTGCGACCTCGCCGTCCGTTCGTCGCTGTGAGCGACGGAGGCTGCGACCGGGTCTCGGAAATCCGCAATCCACGGCAGGCCGGTCAAGCGGCTCAGAGTATAAGCAACGCAATGCGACGTCATCACAGGATACGTGGACCAGATGGCACACACTTGATAGCGCTTGATTAACCGTAGCCCCAGCATGACCGCGCCCGGCCACCAACTTGCCCAGCGGTCGGGTCGAGCGAGAAAGGAGGGATACTTGCCGAAGACGCCCAAGTGTTTTTTTGCATCGAGCCCCAACACCCGATGGACATGGCACCCCTCGGGTATGGACCGGACGCTGTTCGGATCGACAGACTCGTAGGCACCTTTTGTTCCGCAAAGCACTACCGGATCCCAGCCAAGTTCGGGCAGGTATTTGGCAAACGCGAGTAGCCGCAAGTGACCGCTGCTGACGGAAGAGGGCGGAAAATGAAACGCCGCCATAATTACTCTTTTGCTCATGGCAGTTTTGGTTGTTCAGGCTTCGCCGCCCAGACCGCAACGTTGCCGTTATGCAATGCTCCAACCTTCACCAAGGCAGTCCTACCTGCCCTCGCGGCTGCCGTGCTCCTCGCCCCCAGCATCGAAGGCAACAAGGCACACATCGCCATGAGTTGGTAGCTGAGGTCAAAATAGCTCGAAGTGGATGCCGCGCCTGCGGTCATGAAGGCCAGCAGGCTCACCTGGAGCATCGACGCAAGGTCGAATGCCCATTTGTCGGGCGCCGAGTCCTGCGTGATTCGTCGCACCCGTGTGCAGTTAAGCCAACTGACGAGCAGCAGTGCCAGGAACATTGCGAGTCCGGGAAATCCCTGTTCTGCCAGGACACGGAAGTAGATGCTGTGCACAGCACGCTGGATCGCACCTGCCGGCGCATAGCGGCTCCACATTGCGGCGCTTTCATATCCCATGAAGCCACCGCCGATCAATGGACGATGAATGGCGACGTTTGCCGCAAATTCCCAAGACTGTATGCGCGTTTGCAGGGAGCCGATCTCGCCTGCATTTTGGAGAGTGTCCATGCGCGTCGTCCATTGCGCAGGCATGAAGTGGTATGCAGCAAATGCCACGGCCAGGACCATGACCCCGAGCACGATTCGCCTGCGCCCCTTCAGGAACAACGCGCCAGTCACAACGACCAGCGCGATCAAGCCGCCACGCGAGTAGGTTCCAAGGATCCCGATACCTGTAAGAAACATCGCGAATCCCAGCCCCAGCTTCATGTACTTCCTTGATGCCTGCAGTTGGAGATAACGAATCAGCGGCAATGTCATGCACAGCGCCTGCGCCAGGTCGTTGTTGTTCGCGATGAAGCTGTCGGGCGGCCCCAGCACCATCCCGCCACCCCTGTGCACGATAGTGCTCAAGCCGCCCTTCATCCCGTAGAAGCAAAGTGACACGACGATCATCCATACGACCCACTGCATGCGCTCCTTGGTGTTGACCAGCATCAGGGTCACGAACACCATGACGAGAATCTTGGCGAATACCTGCCACTGGTCCCATGCGGCATCGGGAACGAACGCATAAGAAGTCGTAAGTACCGTCCATAGCAGGAATACCACCAACAGCACGCTGTATGGAGACAAGGGGATTTTTTTTCTCTCGCTGCTGAACAGGATGCTCACCATGGTGATGATCGCAACCACCATCACCCATGGAAAAGAATACGCAAAGCCGAAACACAGCCGATGAGGGTTCATGTAGCCAAGCCACGACCACACGAGCAGGCCCACGAACGGGCGCGTCAAGATGAACGGGATCAGCCCGACCATGAATACCGCGAACACGAGATCTCGCATGTCGCTAACCCACTTCCAACTGCAGCATCAATGCGTCCATGAAGAACTTCGCCGCCCAGTTCGGATAGCGATGCTTCATGTAGTGGCCTTTCAATGGATGGGAACCCGGTATGCCGCCACGCCTCCCCGGGTCTTCCGAAACCAGATCCTGGATTGCAAGATTGAAACGATTTGCCTTTTCGGCCGCCGGTTTCCAGGAAGCGTCGCCGGTTTCCGCGGCAAGGCGCTGCCAGATAATCGCCATTTGCGCGTTGCCGGTGGCGCAGCTCCAGCGGGCTGCTGAACGCCAATTTGCATCCAACCTGCCAGGCAACGCGCCATCGCTGCGCTGGCTGCCGGCGACCTGGCGTGCCACGCGCGCGGCTGCATCGACAAAAGCCGTTTTGGCGGCGATCAGGCCGGTTTCCAAGATTCCACGCGTGGCGTAAGCGATGGTGTGCGTGAGCGGCCGGCTGTTGTCTTCGAGATCATTGTTCTCGAGCCATCCGTTCGGATGCATCTGCGTGATCGCCCACTCAACGTTGCGTACCGCCGCGTCCAGATACCGCCGCTCCCCGAGCGCATCCCCCGCCTTGGCCAGTGCAAAAGCGACACGCGTGTTGTAGGTGTTCAAACCATGCGCGGCAAACGGGGAAGCGTGGCGCCGCCACGCGCCATCGGCATCCTGCGCAGCCACCAGCCAGTCTGCGGCGCGCGTGGCCGAGTTGCGAAAGCGGGTGTCCCCGGTTTGCCGCCACGCGCACAGCCAGCCAAACAGCACCTGGCCCGTATTGAAGATGGTCGGCACAACCTGTTTCGCATCCATCGTGCCGGCACGGACCCCGCCGTCCGCGAGCTGGATTTCAGTTTCCCATTCCGCCATGTGGATGGCGCGCTCGCGCCATTCGCCTTGACCGGAAAACGCCGCATAACGAAAGAACGTTGGAATGATGTAGCCGGTCGTTTCCGGATACGCTCCGGCCCATTGGCCTTTTGCTGTGTCGTAACACGCACTGACGCCACCACATCCACTGGCATCCTGGGCGCGCGCCAGCCACTCGGCTGCAGCGTGCAGACCCCGCCGTGCATCCACCGGTCGGCCGGCCGGATGGCGCGAAAGGAATCTGGACACGACGCTCACGGCTTGCTCCCGGCGGGTCGCGAACCCGGCATCATTCTGGCGGTTCGGGTGTGCAGCGCATTGCGAACGCGCCGGAAGTTTTGTATCAGCGCCGGCACCGGATCACTCAGCCGCCACAATGCGTCCACGACCCGACTGCCGCGCGGGAAGCCTTGTCCCGGCTGCTGCCCTTGCAACATGGCAGACTCGTTATCGTCGGCTCGCACCCTCCATGCCGTCGTTCGGCGGGTGCGGGTGGGCTCCGGGAAAGCGAGACCCAACTCGCAGCACCAAGCCGCATGGGGAAGGTTGACGCCGTTCAGCGCCGCGACTTCCTCCTGATAATCGGTGCGGCCGATGGTCGGTTCGATCATCCGGAACTCCCTGGTTCGCGTGTCACGCTTGTATTCCATCCCAGCCATGCCGACCACACCTGCGGCCCTGAAAAACCGGGCGGTAAGCTGCGACAGCTCGACGTGTGCCTCCGGTGCTGCCGTACAGCTCGCTGTGCCGCCGACGTGCGGGGGCCAGGAACGAATCTTGCGGCCGGTGAACGATGCGACAGCCTTTCCATTCCCGTCCAGATATTGCAGGCAAAAATAAATATCGGAGTCTTGGCCCTCGATCCACTCCTGTACTACAACGTCCGGCATCACTACGAGGATGCGGCGCACCAGATCCACAGCCTGCCCAGCGTCGTCCGCCCGATATGCTTTTTTGAATTGCCGTCCATAACCGGCGTGCCGCTCACCCGGCTTCACCACGACAGGATACGCAAGTTGCTCCAGTCGCGGCAGATCGGCAGTATTGCGCACGTGCACCAGTGGCGGGATCGGTCCGCCGAGTTGCTCGGCCAACTGCTGAAAACCGTGCTTGTGCAGCAATGCGTCCACGACCTGCTTCGCGGGCAGGCTGAAGCGGTAAAGGCCCGTCAAGCTGTCGCGGTGGTCAGACACGATCTTGACCACTTCTTCCTGCGTCAGCAGCAAGACCGGACGGAGGCCGGAAAAACAGGTCGTACCCAGCCGCTGGAGTTCACCAATCAGCGCCTCGCCGTGCAGTGTCGATACGATCACCGGTTTTGCGGCCCGCGTGTACATTTCCGGCCGGCGCTCGGAGTCGACGAGCCAGACCGGCACGCGCGCACGCGCCAAACTCCGTACAACACCCAAGCCATTGATGCCCGCGCCCAAGACTACGGCCGGTGGACAATCTGGATGTTTCGAGACGGACGACATCATGGCGCCAACCGCGGGTCCGGGGCACGGAACCAGCGAATCGGTTTCCTCAGATTGCGACGACGTGGCGGAAGCGGCTGTGTCGATCCCGCGCTATCCGGTTGGACCAATCGCAGGTTCATCATTCCTTTCCCACGCGGCTTGTGAGCGCACGATCGTAAACGCCGCGATAGCGCGCCACGCTCGCCCGCCAGTTGCGTTCGTGCTCCACGTAGCGCCGCCCGTTTGCGACAATGTCGCTCCAGCTCTCTGGAGTTTCCAGCAACTTGATCAGACAACGCGCTAGCGCCTCGGGCGATCCGGCTGCGAACAAGTGGCCATTGTGACCGTCACGAATGAGCTCGCGGTGACCGCCTACGTCCGACGCCGCGACCAGCTTGCCCATGGCCATGGCCTCTAGCGGCTTCAGCGGCGTCACCAGTTCTGTCAGACGGCGCGAAATGCGCGGATAGACCATGACATCCATCGCGCTGTAGTAACGGCCAATTTCGTTGTGCGGTACGCGACCGACGAAATGTACGTTGTCTTCCAAGCCGAGCCGGGCTGCCAAAGTCTTCAGGTTCGCGTCTTGTGGGCCGCCGCCGAGCAGCAGCACGCGAGCCTGCGGAAAAATCCGCAGCACGTGCGGCATTGCGCGAAGCAGTACGTCGAGGCCTTCGTAGGCGTAGAACGAGCCTGCAAATCCCAAGGTCTTACCTTGGATCAAGCCGAATCGTTCCACCACGTCGCGATCAGGCCCTCCCGCGAGCCGGAACTCGGCTAGATCCACGGCGTTCGGAATGACGGTGACCTTGTTCGCCGGGATGCCGCGTTTCAGGATGTCATCGCGCAAGCCTTCGCAGATCGTCGTCACAGCGTCGGCTTGCCGCAACGCGCGGGTTTCCAGTGCACGCGTCAGGCGATAACGCGCGCCCCACTCTCTCGCCGTGCCGTGATCGGCGGCGGCATCTTCCCAAAATGCGCGGACTTCGTATACCACGTGGATCCCGAGCTCCCGACCGACGCTGATCGCAGGCAGCGCGTTCAGCACGGGCGAGTGGGCGTGCAGGATATCGGGTCGCACGCGTTCGACGACTTCGACCAGGCGGCTGCGCAAAACGGTCATCAATGCACGATGTCGAAGGACCGGCAAACGCGACGCGAGTCCCGTTGCCGCCGGCGTGCGGTAAAACAGCCAGTCTTCGACCTGTTCCTCACGCGAATCGCCGCTTTCCTGCTTGGGGCTGGTCAAGTGAAAAGTCTCCCATCCCATCCCGCGCTGCTGCGAAAGGATCGCGAGTGTACGGAACGTGTAGCCGCTGTGCACGGGTATCGACTGGTCGAGCACATGCAGGATGCGCAATGGCCGGCAGACCTGGGCCGGACTGGCGCGCTCGCGCGCCGCAAGTAGCGCGGTGTCGCTCATGGGCGCGTTCCCGATGCTTGACGTGGAGCTGCGGACAACACGCTTTGATAAAGCGCGTATTGAGCCTCCACGACTGGTTGCCATCCCAGCCGCTCGGCAACGCTGCGGGTGGCCGCGCGTGTCGGCGCGCGCGCGCGCAGGCGCTGCCATGCAGAGATGATCGCGTCGGCGCTGCGTTCACTGGCGATTTCTCCGGCTTCTGGCGCGTCCAACAGTTCAGTGACACCGTCGAAAGGCGCGGCCACGACCGGGGTACCACAGGCGAGCGCTTCCAGCACCACGTTGGGCATACCTTCACGGCTCGAAGCGAGCACCATTGCGTCCGCGGCGCTGTAGTACTCGCACAGGCGCGCGTGCGGGATGGTTCCGAGGAACCGCACGCGCATTGCAAGTCCGAGCCTGTCGGCCAACTGTCGCAGGCGCGTTTCCTCGGGACCTTGTCCTGCGACCAGCAGGGTCACGTCCGGTAATTTGGCAAGCGCCGCGAGGGTGACGTGCACGCCCTTCAGTTCCACCAAGTTGCCGACTGCCAGCCAGACGACACCTCCGAGACGCAGCTTCGCGCGCAGCGCTTCACGATCGCCTGGTGCAAAGCGATCGAGATCGACGCCATTGCGCAATACCGAGATGTTGGAGGGATCGACGCCCAAGTTGATGAGCTTCCCCTTCAACGCTTGCGACACGGCCACGATGGCCGAAGCGTTTGCTGCCGCCCACAGGATCTGCCGCCTCGCGCGAGCGTAGCGTGGAATCCATGTCACGTCGGAACCGCGCGCAGTGATCACCACCGGCTTGCCCAAGCTTTTGCCGAGGCGAGCCGCCGCCACGCCGTCGGGGTAAAAATAGTGCGCGTCGATCAGGTTGAAGTCGACTCCGCTCGCCTGCAGGCTTCGAAGGACCGGCAGCATCGCGCGAGACATCAGGTTCGGCGCGATACCCATGCCCAGCTTCGGAATCACCGGATAGCGTGGATGGAGGATTTCGATGCCGTGCCGCCGTTCACGACGGGGTACCTTCGCGAATCCAGCATAGCGGCCGAACCGTCTGTGCCGAAAGGGGAACCAGGGTACCGGCGCCACCACCGTAGCCGCGATTCGTCCTGCATCGACCAGATGACGCAACCGTTCCTCGACGAAGACACCGTGGCGAGGCTGTACGGCATTCGGATACAGGCTGGTGAAGACCAGCAGGCGGATCGGGCATTCGGCGCGCGCGATGCTGTTCGGATCGGGCGCGGCCGTTACCGGAGTCACAGCATTCCTCGACGGCGGAGCGGCGCCGTCGATAGCGGAGGCCGGTGCGGCATTCATGTCGCTTCCTCCGCCACCTGTGCCGTTGACCGCGCTTCATCCGGATAGTAGTGACGCAGGGGGCTGCTGCTTACGATTCCGATGACGCGTTCGACCACGTCTGGCGTCAGCTCGGTGCGCCAGCGCTCCGCAGATACCTGCGGTGACTTGAACACGCTGTAATAGTCCGTCATGTGCGCAGTCGATTGGGTGCTCGCGCGAACGAACGCTTCCGTCTGCGGCTGCCAATCGAGACCGGTGAACTCGAACATCCGCCGCGTCATGGCGATGGGGTCAGCGCACACATCCTCGTAGCGGACCGTCAAAACGCGATTGGAGCCCGCCACATCGGCCAGGATTTTTTCCTGGATCAGCACCCAGCACCATGCCAGGCATTCCTCGGGCGAGAACCGGCTGGCATCACCCACTTCCGATGCATGTACTTTCCCGCTGGCCGTGCCAAGCAGCATTTTTAGCAACCAGGATTTATCTGCGGCCGAGCTCGGATCACCGAAACGTCCTGCCGCCGTGCCGCGCAGCATGGACGCCACAAAACCACAAGGGTGGCGCATCAGATGGATTGCGCGTATATCCGGCAGCGTCTCGATGCAGATACCCAGCCGTCCTGAGGACTCGATCGACTTCCAGACAAGGCGTGCCCTTCCAGAGCCTTCTGCGGTAGGTCTGTACGGACAGGGAAAATTCCGCGTGATGCGGCTCGCAGCCTTGGCGACTGCCACGCTCATGCGGTATGCGGCCAATCCGGCGGAGGATTGGTAACTCTTGGGAAATAGTGGCTGTTTGCCTACCACCTTGGCGGATCGCATCAGTGGCAGCAAGGCAACAAACCTTTGCAGTTCCTCGCGGTGTTGCGGCGCGCTCCCGATTTCCGGATAGAGCGGCAGCGTCAGGTATTGCACACTGTCGGGCTCGTGCCGGTACAAGGTATCCGGATGGCTGTCGAACAGCTTGCCGATCCAGGTGGTTCCCGAACGAGGCAGTCCAAACAGGAGAATGCAGCCCCTCACGGCACGGCTCCCGCGGCCAGCGCTTCGGCGGGGGGTGTGGCCATATTGTCCGGCTGCTGCATGCGTCGCAGGAAAGCGTCCAGCATCAGCAGACTCCATAGCGTGTCGCTGTGATCGCGCAGCCCGGAAGCGTGCTGTTGCAGCACACGCGCGAGCATCGCCGGATCGAAATAGCCGCACTCGGCGACGGCTCCCGTGCGCAACGCGCGCTGCACACGCTGTGTGAGCGGACCGCGGAACCAGGCAGACAACGGTACGCTGAAACCCATCTTGCGGCGATACAACACATCGTGCGGGAGGTCCGGCTCGAGCGTCTTCTTGAAGACGTATTTACCGGTCCCACCGCGGAGCTTCATTCGCGGCGGCAACGAGGCTGCCCATTCGACCAGGCGATGATCGAGCAGCGGCACACGGACCTCGAGGCTGTGCGCCATGCTGGCGCGGTCCACCTTGGTCAGGATGTCACCGGGAAGATACGTCTTGAAATCCAGGTACTGGGCCAGCGACAACGGATGATCGGTAGGCGCACGTGCCGCATGCGAGCGGAACACCTCGATGGCGTTGTAACCCTGGAGTTGCCGTCTGAAGCTCGCACTGTAGAGCCTTTCGCGCAGCGCTGCCGAGGTGATGCTGACGGTGTGGCAATAGGCTTCGACATTGTCCCGCGCGAGCGCCTCGAAAGTCGTCTTGGCCCGCAGTAGGCGGGGCGCCCAATCGGCCTTCGGATAGAGATGCCCCAACCAGCCGAAGACGGGTTTCCGCAGGGAAAACGGCAATCGCCCACGCAGTGCGCTTTCATTCGCATGCAGCCGGTAGCGCCGGTAGCCCGCAAAATCCTCGTCGCCGCCGTCGCCGGACAAGGCTACAGTCACTTGGGTGCGCGCCAACTCGCAGACCCGGTAAGTCGGCAACGCGGAACTGTCGGAATACGGCTCGTCGTAAATGTCCGCCAGTGCGTCGAGCAACCCGTAATCGTCGGAACTCACCTGTTTTTCGAAGTGATTGGTATTCCACTGCTTGGCAACGATCCGCGCGTAGGCGGTCTCGTCGAATCCGTCATGGTCGAAACCGATGGAGCAGGTGCGCACGGGTTCGCGCGACGCGCGACTCATGCTGGCCACCACGGCACTCGAATCCACACCACCGGAGAGGAACGCACCCAGCGGCACGTCCGCGACCATCTGGCTTTGGACAGACCGGTCCAGCAGGCTACGCAGCTGCGCAGTGGCGTCGTCCAACGCGATGCTGCCGCCATCGCGGAACGGCACATCCCAATACTGGCGCGCCAAGGGTTCGGCCTCACCCGTGCGCCAAGTCAGCCAGTGTCCCGGCGGCAACTTGAACAATCCGCGATAGATGGTTTTCGGATCCGGCACGTAGCCGAACGTCATGAAATCTTCCAGGGCCTGCGGATCGATCCGGCGCTGCACCTCCGGGTGCGCCAACAATCCCTTGAGTTCCGACGCGAACAGGAGATCGCCCCTGGTGGTGAAGCCGTAATGGAGAGGCTTGATTCCGATCGGATCGCGCGCGAGGTAGATGCGTTGCGCACGCATGTCCCAAACCGCAAACGCGAACATTCCAACCAGGCGGGTGAGACAGGCTTCGCCCCAATACTGCCAGGCACGCAGGATTACCTCGGTATCGCAGCGGGTGTGGAATACTGCTCCGCGCGCCTGCAGTTCGGCCTTCAGCTCCTGGAAGTTGTACAGCTCGCCGTTGTAAACAAGCGCGAGACCAGCTTCTTCGTCGAGCATCGGTTGATGACCATGGCCAAGATCGATGATCGACAAGCGGCGATGGGCAAGTCCGACGCCGTCTCCTAGATACAAACCCGCCTCGTCCGGTCCACGATGGCGCTGGACATCACGCATGGCTCGCAGCACCCGTTCATCGGGGCAGCGCTCGTGTGATAACACGATGCCAGCAAGACCGCACACGTCAGTGCTCCTTCTGCTCGGTCAGCCTAGATGCAATACCGAACGGCATCTCCAGAAGCTCGTCATACAACGCTGTGTATGACGACACCATGTGGTCGAGACTGAACCGGCTCTCCGCCAATCGCCGGCCGGCGCTGCCATGGCGCACCCGCAGCGGTTCATCCAACACATATTTCGACAAGGCTTGGCTCAGTGCGGCTGGATCTCCAGCAGGCACCAACACACCAGTGGCATCGGGTGACACGACCTCACGCACGCCACCCACATCGGTCGCCACCACGGGCAGGCCCGCGGCCATTGCTTCCAGCAGCACGCCCGGCATGCCTTCAGCAATGGAAGAAAGCACGAAAATATCGAATTCCGGAAGGATCGCCGCTACGTCATCACGACTCCCGAGCAAGCAGACTTGCCCGTCGAGACCGAGATCGGTGATTTGTGCTTCGAGCACGGGCCGTTCCGGCCCTTCCCCGGCAATGGCCAGTCGCAGCCTGCCACGCAGTCCAGGCAATCCGTCGCACAGAAGCTTGAACGCGGCCAGCAGTCCGCCTTGGTCCTTGACAGGATCGAGCCGTCCTACGGTGCCAATCAGGATGGTGCCGGGACCGGCATACGAACCCAATAATGGTCGCGCGCTTTTCAGCGCGGGTGATGCGTCGAAAACTGTGACGTCGATGCCATTGGGAAGGTGAACGACACGCGCAGGATTGATGCCGACCTTTTCCGTCAGCCAATCCCGGAGGTCCCTGGAAACGGCCAAATAGCGGTCAATGAACGGCGCCAGCCAGCGTCGAAGAGCGCGATACTTTCGACTCTCGCCGTTGGGATCCTCCGCGCTCCGGCCGCGCTCCGCATGCAGGACGCGGCGCACCCCTGCAAGTTTCACGACGGGGACCGCGTCCAGCGCCCCCGAATTGTAGGTTTGCACGAGGTCTGGCCTTAACTGCCGCAGCAACTTCCACAGCCTCAAATAGCATGCCCAGTGCTTGCCGGGTTTTTTGTGCAATGCAAAGCATCCCACTTCCGGGTCAACGATTCGGGCTCTGTACGCGGTATATGTGTCGAGGCAGATCACTGCATGACGGTACTTCGCCCGAGTGCGGTTGATCACGGTTACAAGCACACGTTCCATCCCGCCCGTGTCGAGGCGGTAGAGCACATGCGCGATCAGCGGCTTCCGGCTCACGGTACGTTCCCTCGGGCGGCGTCATCGCGATTGAACTGCACGCCCGAGCCGCCCGTTACCGTCAAGGTTCGCGCCAAGGCAAGCAACTGCTTCCTAGCCTGCGCGATGTCACCGCCTGCGACGGGCATCGACATCGCCCACACCGATGATCGCGGCGCGCGACCGCGCAACACCGCCCATGCCTGCAAAAGCTTCGTCAGCACTGGCGAGGCGGTGCAGCGGCCATCCACGCAATACCAGTACCACACGAGACGCGAGCCGGCCCGCCCGGCCAAGCGCAGTTCGCGCGCCGCGATCGTCAAGCCGTTCGCGAGCTCGACCTGCATGGTCCTGCTTGCGAGAATCCGTGCATTGGCAGGATCGTAAACATCGTTGCCATAGGTGATCAGGTTGTGTCCGCGGCGCGGACTGCCCGTGTACACGGCGTGGAACAACTCGACCGCGTCCCCACCGGCGGCCGACTGGTACGCCGCACGGAACTGGCCTGCGGCGCCTACGAAACCCGGCTGCCAAGCGCCCGCGGCGGCTTGGGGTCCTATCCAGCCGGCGAGTGCGGGGGCGGTGACATGCACGGTATCCGGCGGAGCAGCGATCGCAAAACGTGCGGCTGCGATCGGACCCGCGATCAGCAACGCGAGCGCGACGGGCCAAACCACAGCGCGCGCACCGGTGACACCCCCATCAATTACCACTGGACGATCGCGGATTACCAGCCGGTCGCGAAAGAACCAGCCCGCGAGCAACAGCAGCACCAGTACCGTCCCGAAAAATTGCCAGCCGAAAACCATGTGATCCGTGCCCGTGGCGTATTTGAGTCCCCACGTCTCGCCGATCAATATCGTGAAGTACACCCGGAAGCCATTGGCGATGACCGGCACCACCGCCGCCAGCACGACGAACGCCACGCGCTTCCACCAGCGGTGGTACATCAGGTAGGCATACAGGCAGCCCAACGCGGTGCAGGCGATGAAGAACCTCACACCGCTGCACGCATCCGCGACCATCCATACGGCCGACGGCGTGATGATTTCTCGCCCATTGATCAGGACCGGCGTGCCGGTCACGTTCAAGGCTCCAACGGCAAAGTGCGCGGTAATGTCCTGCAGAGGCCCCACCAGACCGTCGCCCCAGGGCACCGCAAACACCACGAGGTAACTGAGCGGGAACTTCAATATCCACAGCGCACGCCATCCCCAGCAGGCCAGCACCAGCGCAGGGAAGAGTGCAACCAACGCAAAATGCTGCGGCAGGTTCACGGTGAAAATATGGCCTGCATACCAGACGCACACCAGCGCGGCCACCGCCAGGATGCCCCAGGCGCTGGGCGCGGGGGCTTTCGCGCGAACCTGGTGGCGCAGATCGAATGCAACCCACAGGCTCAAGGGAAAGATCAGGAACGCGTATTGGTAGGTGCCGTCGTGACCCCAGACCCACACCAGCGATCGTGCGGTTTGCCAATAGCAGGCAACCAGTGTGATCACGGCAACGGCGAACGCACCCGCGGCGAACGTCCAGCCGGAAGCGCGAACCGGAATGCCCGCCTTGGCTTCCAGCATCCGGTTCATGAACATGCCTCCAGGGGGGCAGCACGCGCGGTCGGCGCGGCGCCCATTTCTGGTCGCGCACCCCGAAGCACGGTTTCGTAGGCGTCCAGATTACGCGACCAGTCGAAGCGGGTCCTGACCATCGCGCGGGCGGCCGGGACACGCATGGGCTCCGGCGGATCCAACCACCGCAACGCTTCCGCAACCATGGTGTCCGGCGCACCACTGATGCAACCGAGCCGTCCCGGGAAATCGTCGATGCCCTCCCAGGCTTCGGGCGTGGCCAGCACCACCTTCTCCATGGCCAGCGCTTCGAGCACCTTGTTCTGAATGCCGCGGGCGATGCGCAGCGGAGCCGCCACGGCATGGGCGTGTGCGACATACGGCCGCACGTCCTCCACCTGACCGGTAACAACGATGCCTTCCGATCGACCCAGCTCCAGCACGTCCCTGGTCGGTTTCGCGCCCACGATGTAGAACCGTGCATCGGGCCGAGCGCTGGCGATCCGCGGCCACACTTCGCGTGCGAACCATGCGGCAGCGTGCGTGTTCGCGCGGTAATCCATCGCGCCCACAAATGCGATCGCACGCTCTCCGGCCCGGTACGGACGAGGGTAGTCACCCCGGGGATCCCAATAGCCGGCATCCACCCCATTGGCGACACCGTGCACTTTGCCGGCCACTGCCGGCATTCCGCGCCGGAAAAACCCGGCTTCGGCTTCGGAGACGAACAGGCTGGCGTCGAATGCTTCGGCCACTGCTCGCTCGAACGAGGCGAGTCGCCGCGCTTCCCGCGCGTAAACCCAACGCGCGATACCGTGATGCGCTTCCGCATACTGACGCCACTTGTCGGAATCGGCGTCCACGAAGTCCATGACGCGCCGCACCTCGGGATGTCGCATCACCAGCGGCGCCACGCCCGACGAAAAGCACAGGACCCGATCCGGTTTGCGTTCGGCAATCAGTTGATCGACCCACCGCTGCATCATCGGGTCGCGGTAATAGCCGAGGGTGAGCGCTTCGCTGCGCACCAGCGATGACAGCGCGCGCCAGCGCGCACGCGAAGGCTTGAGCGGCCTGATGCATGTGCCGGCACATACGGACTCGACCTCGGCGATCCAGCGCCAGTCGGCGGGGTCATCCACGAACGCGCCGAGATAGACCTCGTAATGTTCCGCGAGCCGCCGCAAAACGTGGTACGAACGGATCTTGTCGCCCTTGTCGGGCGGCCAGGGCAGGCGATGGCAGAGGAAGAGGACGGACTGCATCGTCAGAACCCTGCTGCCGTCGTGCCGTCGCGGCCACAGCTAGGAGCAGGCGCTTCGCGCCGGGCCGCTCCTACAACGGATTTGGGGTTGCTGTCGTACATGCGATCCGTTCCCTATCCCAGATTCCGTGCAAGGAACGGGCCGAGTGCACGACTCACCGGCAGCGGCAACCGCTTCCAGCCTTCGATGAACAGGTGGTACTTGCGGTTGGTCGGGCTGACGTTGGGGACTTCCTTGGCGCGCACCAGGTGATATGCATAGGGCAGCGGCTCGGGTTGGAAGCCCCATTGCTCCTTGAAATCGTACGAGCCCGTGTCCTGTTTGCTGCGGCCGAAATCAAACAGGCGCACGCCGCGCTCCAACGCACGTTGCATGACCGCCCAATACATGAAGTCGTTGGCCGCCACGGTACGCCCGCTTCGTACGCTCCCCGCGTAATACGTATGGACTTCGTCGCGGAAGTAGAAGCTCATTACCGTCGCGAGCGGGCGTCCTTGCAGGGTAATCATGGTGATTTCGCAATCCGTTCCGAAAGCTCGGCGTAGCCTCTCGAACCAGCGGCGAGGCAGCACCGGCGTGCCAAGATTGCGCACGCTTTCTGTGTAGACCCGATAAAACTCGGCGACGCTTCCGTCATGGCGCGTCTCCAGACTCGCATTGATGCCCTTGCGGATCTTGTTGCGCCGCTTCATCGGGATCGCCTTCAGATCGTCGATTCCCTCGGACGGAAGGGATTTGCGGAACGTGACATAAAGGTGTTTGATGGGCCAATCCGTCTGGCGCGGCTCGCGATTCCGCAATTCGAGATAGTCCACGCGCAGTTCGTCGGCGAGAGCCGCCGCGGCCTGGACGAGGCAGGCTTCACTTTCCGGATCGGCCGCCACGACGCCGCCGTACACGCAGAACGGCGTCGATATCAGCGCGTGGCCGAACAGCCAACTGTGGATCTCGGCAAGCGGCAGGATGCCCGTGACGACGCCTTGCCGCTCCGCGTAAAGGTAATGGCAGCGGTGATGCAGTCCCTCGATGATGCTGCGCCAGGCTGCCAGATGGAAAAACGTGGCCTGCGGTGTCGCCGCGACAAACGCGTCCCAGCGTTTTGCGTCACCCTCCTCGAAACGTCTGACGATGCAGGCGTTGACGGAGTATCCGTCGTTGGCGTGGTCCGGCATGCCGCATCCCCCTTCATTGCACACGATATTCGGCGGTCTGCAGCGAAACCACCGGATAGTCCGCGCGGCCCGGGGCAAGGAACACCCGGTCCATGCGATCGAAACGGAAATCGCCCAGCAACCGCTCAACCCGCGGCGCCGTGCGCTTGAGGTTGATGTAATGGCGCACGCGGTTCTTCAGCGTCACGCCGGGCACCCGCGGCTGTTCGGGATCGACTTCCCACGGATGGAAATAGAACACGCCGGAGGAGCGATCCTGCCGGTTGACGCGCCGAAGTCCACGCCTGAACATCGCGTACGGCAGCAGGCGGAAATAACCGCCGCCGCCGCACGGCCAATTGCGTCCCCACAGCCGTACCGTGGTCACCGGCACTTCGAGCACGCCGGCGCGCCCGGTGAAGAACGCGAAGCGCGGCGCCGACGGCATGCCGTACAGGTCATGATGGATGGGCACGATGCTGGAGCTGTACCGATAGCCGGCCTCGCGCAGTTCGTCATGCGCCCAGAGGGTGGTAGGGCCGATCGAATAGCTGGGTGCGCGGTAGCCGTACACCGCCGTGCCGCTGATGTCTTCGAGCAAGTGTTTGGTGCGGGTGACGCCCTCGCGGAACTGGTCGCGCGTGATGTTCGTCAGGCGCTCGTGACCGAAACCATGGCTTGCGATCTCATGGCCCGCGGCGCCGATGTCCCGCACCAGCGCCGGAAAGCGCTCCGCGACCCAACCGAGCACAAAGAACGTCGCACTGATCCGGTAGCGCCCGAACAGTTCCAGCACCCTTCGCGTGTTGGCTTCGACACGTACCGGCCAGCGCGGCCAGTCCTCGCGGCGGATGCACTTTTCGAAGGCTGCAACCTGGAAATAGTCCTCGACGTCCACCGTCATCGCGTTGGTGATCGTGCCGGGTTCGCTCAACCGCGTGCTCATCAGCCTTTCCGTCCCGAATGCAGAAGAGGTGGGTCGGCCGTCACCGCATCGCTTCCGGCAGGCGCCGGCGGCGATGAGGCCTGCAGCATTTCCTTGAACCGCACTTCCGCGCGCATCAACTGCAGCAGGATTTCGTTGCGCTTGAGTTCCAGCGCGGCCATTTCGCTCTCGCGCTGGGCGGTCGCCGCGGCGCGTTCCTTGGCCTGGATCTGGGCCGTGGGCGTGGCGGCGGGTTCCAGCGTTTGCGGAACATCCGGCATTTCGTCGCGGATCTCGTCGAGCACGGTCTTGAGGGCCGCCTCGTCGAGTTTGTGGACCTCCTCGAGGTAGCCATACAGCAGCAGCCGGTCCATGATGAGATTGATCTTGCGTGGAATACCGCGGCTGGCGCGATGCACGCCCGCGAATACGCCCGGCGCAAGTGCCGGATCGTTGTTCCAGCCGACCGCGTGCAGGCGGTGCTCGATGTAAGCGCGACTTTCCGCCGCCTCCATCGGTTCCAGCTTGAACGACGCCGTGATCCGCTGGCGCAACTGCTCCATGTGGTTGTCGACCATGATGCGGCGCAACTCGCCCTGGCCGATCAGGAAGATCTGCAGGAGCGCGCGGCCTCTCTGCTCCATGTTCGACAGGATGCGCAGCATCTCGAGCGCCGCCGGTGTCAGCGTTTGCGCTTCGTCGACGACCAGCAGTGCATGCGAATGACGCGCGCTCAACGCGATCAGGTGCTGCTTGAGATCCTGCAGCAAAGCCTCCTTGCTGCGCCCCTCGTAGGCCAGATCGAGTTGCGAAGCAATCGCCGGCAGGATGTCCTCGCCGTCGAGATTGGCCGAGGCGATGCTGGCCACGGCAATGTTGCGCTGCTTGATTTCTTCCAGCAGCTTCTGGATGAGCAAGGTTTTGCCGGTGCCGACGGCTCCGGTGATCATCACGAACCCTTCGCCCTGATCGAAGCCGTACAGCAGGTAGGACATCGCCCGCTTGTGGCCCTTGCTGGGAAACAGCATCGACGGATCCGGTGTCAACCGGAAAGGCTTGCCGCGCAGTTTGTAGAACGACTCGTACATACCGGCCTCAGAACAGATGGGTCCATTGGACGAAAAGCACGTTCGCCGTGTACCCGTGCGCTCCCTGGGATGGCGAAGCAACTCCGGTCTGTTCGTGACGCAAGCGCACGCTGCCGAAGTCCTTCACACTTAGCTCGTGTATCAATGCCAGTTCTCCATAGCGGGCATCGTTGGTTTGGCCACTACGGAACCGGTAGCGCTGCCACTGGACGCTGGGCGTCAAGGTCGTGTAGGGACCGACGGTGAATGCCCAAGCCACGTTGGCGCTCATTACGCGCTCCTGGGTGTCCTGTTCCGTGAAGTAGGTGCGCGACTCGTCATACAGCTGCACCCTCAACCGACTCCGCGGCATGGTGTATTCCGCGGATGCCGCGAGGCGCTTCATCAGATACGGCTGGCGTTCCAGCAATGACGGGATTTCGGGATGGACATTGATCGGAGGCAGCCCGCCCCCTCCGAAATTCATTCCCAGTAATTGCTGGTTATAGGTAGTCGGTTGCTCGACATAACTGACGTTGGTGGTCAGGAGCGCCGCCTCGTGGGTCCAGGAAAGTTGGTAGCTGTGTCCGAAGAATCGGTGACCAGCCATCAATTTGAAGTTGTCCCGGCTATTTGTCCACTGAAATCCCGCGTCCCAAAAAGGCGCGTCCAGCTTCTGCATCGTTCCGTCCGGCAGGAACTTATTTTCCGTACCACCATCGGCCAGCAACTGGAGGTAGTTGTTGAGCTGATACGAAACACCCACCTTGGCTACAGCGAAGTCCCAGTGGGGCCCGAAGCCAGGGACGAGGTGCTGCTCCGAGTAGCTTGCGTCCCAGCCCCATGTTTGGTTCTTCGGGCTCGCCAGATTGAACTGCACTGCGTTGCTGGTGACATCGGGGATTCCGTTCAGGAGATCACGGTTCTCGCCCGGTATGCCCCGTGCATTGTAGGTGACCCGGCCGTACGTGTAACGCAGGGTCATGATGCCGGCCCTGCCGAGGTCCTGCATCCAATACGGACTCAACGTTCCAATCGCGGCATTGGCGCGGTTGTTGTCCAGAAAAAAATCGCCGTATCCGTACGGCAGGCTGTTGTTGATGATCTCTCTTCCATACATCGCCGTGCCATCCACAAAAAAATGCTGAGGCAGGAGCGTCAGCGTGCCGCGCGCGTCGAGGTTTTGCGCCAATTGACGGCGGCCCGAGGGCTGTTCGTACAGGAATCCGCTGAGCGAATAATCAAATAGCCCGGTGAAGCGCGGGCTAGCTGTAGCTCCTTTGATGAAAGGCTGTACTTGCGTGATCCAACCGGGTTGTTTGGGCCTGCTCCCTGCGGCGAGCCGCAAGTTATCTGTATACAACTGGCCAAGAGTGACGCCGGTCAGCAGTCCGGGAGAATCGAGACCGGGCTGGGTCATGAAGCCCGACGACAGATTTCCCGACATTCCGGATTGCGCGAAGGGCGTTGAATTCAACCCCGGCCATGCCGTGGCACCGACGTCTTGGGCTGCCGCTCCGGTCAGCCAGCCGGACAGCGCTATCGACGTCAACACGGCCGAGACGGGCAGCGCACGCATTCAGGCTTTCCCTTCAGCGGTCCTGGAATAGATAGTGGCTGGGTTGGCTGTAGTGGCTGTAATGGTGGTTCTCGATAGCCGGTAGGCGGCTCATGTTGAGCAGCAGCCCGATGTATTGCGAGGCAGTCAAACTGTTGAGTGCCGAATTGACTTCGTGATGGCGGGTGCATCCTGCGGCCACCACCATGACGATCTGGCCCATGCGAGAAGCCAGCACCTGAGACTCGGGCGTTGCCAGCAAGGGCGAAGAGTCGAACACCAGCAATCGCCGCCGGTCCCGAACCCCTAGCGCCTCGAGCGCATACTCCATGCGCTGGCCACCGAAAAGTTCGGCAGCAAGGGGATGACGTTCCCCTGCCGGCAGTACCAGCAGATTCGGCACGTCCGTCTGCACGACAACATTTGCAGGCCGGAGTCGCTCATCCGCCAGCAACTCCATGAGGCCGGGTTTTCCTTCGAGACCGAGCACCCGCGTGATATCGGACTTGGGTATGTCGGCGTCGATCAGCAGCACCTCGAAATCCGGCTCACGCGCCAGGCTAAGGGCGAGGTTCACAGCGGTGAAGGTCTTCCCCTCGCCCGGTACCGAACTGGTCACCATGATGCGTTCGGCACGTGCCGGACCATTCATGTCCGCCCGGCCTAGGTTATCCAGCAATGGCCGCTTGGCACGCCGTACCTCGTCCGCGAGGCGGCCGCCCGCCTCGTCTTCAACCGGCAGCAGTCCCGCGCGCTGGAGTGCATGCTGATCCACGTGCCACGGCTGCCCAGCCTTCCCGGCAGGCTCGTCGACCGTGCGTATGCGCTCCTGCAAACGTTCCACCGTCGGCCCTTCCACGCGAGGAAGTACCGCGACTTCAGGCTCCTCCAAGCGCGGCGCCGGCGGCTCCGGCTGCAGGGACTTCAGTTTCTCGGCAGCCTTTTCGACGATACTCATGTGGCACCTATGACAAAGACGTGCTGCATTAAATTGGCGAGGCTACCGTCGAAGGCAAACCCCAGCACGACGACGGCCGCGAGGAGACCTAAGCCGGCAAAAAATCCGATCATTTCGCGTCGATGGCCTTCGCGCCGCGTCGGCGATGCAATCAAGCTGAATGCGCCGATCACGGGATATTCCCCAAACTCGCGCAAACTCCTGAGGCTCACGAATACCGGCTTGGTCTTGTGCAGGAAATATGCGAACCCGCCTCCGATAGCTATCGACAGCAGCAACACGACCAAAAGAAGCAATCCACGGTTGGGGCTGACGGGGACCAGCGGAACCGTCGGAGGACTGACCACCCGGAATTTCAGGTTGTTGCCGGTCTGCGTGGCGTCCTGTGACATCTCGGCCTGATTCAGGCGGGCTACCAGTTCATCGTACTGTTTCTTGTTGATCTCGTAGTTGCGCGTCAACTGCTGCAGCGCTACCTGTGTTTCGGCAATCTTGTCCGCGTTGGCCTTCAGGTCTGCGATCTGCTGCTGCTGGGCCGCAATTTGCCCTGCCAGCAACCGCGGATCGGGTCCCGCACGCCCTGTGGTCGACTTCGCGACCGGCGTAACTGCAGTTTCCGCGCTGCCGGGATGCTTCAACATTTCCTCGCGCCGCGCCTTGAGCTCCTTGATCATCCGCCGGGCCGTTATCACGTCCGGGTACTGATCGGTGTAATTCAGAAGCAATTTGTCGAGTTGCTGCTGGTAAGCTGCAATCTGCTGGTCGATGAGGTCGACTGGTGTATTGGCATGCGCGGACGTGCCACCTGAATTGCTGACCGCGTAGAGGAGTTGCAAATCCTGCAGCTTGGCTTCGGCGGCCTGAAGCCGGGTGGCGTAATCGCCAGCCCCCGCAGTGGGCAGATACGCGAGATTGGCTTTCTTGAAATCCGCGAGTCTCTTCTCCGCAACGTTCAACCGTTGGCTATAGTCCTTGACCTGCTGTTGCAGGAAGTTCTGTGCCGACTCGTTCGAGGATGCATTCGCGCCCAAGGTGTCGTTCATCAGGATCTGCAGAAATGCCTGCACGACTTTCTGCGCCATCTGAGGATTGGGGTCGTCGTAGCTTATGTCATAGAGATCTTTTGCTCCTGCATTTTGAATCGAAACGGCGACGCCGAGTTTGTCAAGCAGCGCGTCCTTGTCCGCGGGACTGGTGGCGCGCAGCGCCAAACCCGTCTTGTCCGCAACGGTTTCCAGGTTCGGACGCGACAACAACGTGTGCGTGATGACGTCCAGGCGCTGGCGGACATTGGGCATTACTGCAATTCCTTGCAACAGCGGGTTCGTCAATGCATCAGTGTCGGCATACACCTGGGCATCGGCCTCATACTTGTTGGGGAGACTGAAGACGATTAGGGCACCGATAATCACCAGGCACCACGCCACGACCAGCGCGCGCCACCGGTATCGCCAGGTGGCGTGCATCTCCAGCCCCACGTTCTGGAACAGTTCGTGCAGATCGATCGTTTGTCTGGCCATGGCCTTGTTCCCAAAATGAGGCAATTCTTGTCAGGTAACAGTGAGTGCCGCGTCAAAACAACGATTCGGGGATAATCAGGATGTCGCCCGGACGCATGGCGACGTTGTCCTTGACCGAGCCGTTCATCAGGTCTTCCAAGCGCACCGGAATCGTCTTTTCCTGGCCATCGGGCAGATGGCGGACGATCTTGGCGCGATTGCCCGCAGCGAATTTGGTGAGCCCGCCCACCTCGATCATCACGTCGAGCAATGTCATGCCGCTGCGGTAGGGCACGGCGCGGGGCTGCGCCGCCTGGCCGACCACGCGCACCTGCTGGCTGTATGCGCCGACGAAACTCTTGACGATCACCGTCACCAGCGGGTCGCGGATGTAGCGGCTCAAGTCCTTCTGAAGATCGTCGGCCAGCTCGTCCGGCGTCTTGCCCGCCGCGACGATCGACTGCACCAGCGGAATCGAAATGCGCCCGTCGGGACGCACCGGCACCGTGGTCGTCAGGTTGGGATTATCCCGAACGTAGATCTCCAGTGAATCGCCCGGCCCGATGATGTAGCGTTCGGAAGCCGGCGCTGCCGTGGGCGCGCTGGTCACCGTGGGTGCGGTGGTGCAAGCGCCCAGCAGCAAGACAGCCATCATGGCCAGACATACGATGCAATTTCGCGGTAGCGGTTTCACTTGCGTTTTCTCCCGAGTATCAGCGCGCACCACGCCCGAACAGCACGACTTCAACGGTCTGGACCAGGATGGCCAGGTCGAATACGAGGTTGTGGTTTTTCACGTAGAACAGGTCGAACTTCAGTTTTTCTTCGGCATCCTGGAACGAGGAGCCGTAGGGGTAACGCAATTGCGCCCAGCCGGTGAGACCGGGCTTTACGCAATGCCGCAGCGAGTAATAACGGATGCGCGTGTTGAAATCGTCGACGAACTGGGGGCGCTCCGGGCGCGGGCCGATGACGCTCATGTCGCCGCGCAGCACGTTCCACAACTGCGGCAACTCGTCGAGCCGCACCTTGCGGATGACGCGGCCGACCCGCGTCACCCGATCATCATTCCTGGTCGCCCAGCGCGCGACGCCGTCGTTCTCGGCATCGGTGCGCATGCTGCGAAACTTGATCAGGCCGAAGGTCTGGCCGTTTTCGCCAACCCGTTCCTGGCGGTACAGCACGGGGCTTCCCGGACCGGATTCCAGCCGGATGGCCAAGGCCGTGAACAGCATCAGCGGCCATGCGAGCAGCATCACCAGCGAGGCCGTGACGACATCGAACAGGCGCTTGACGCCGCGCCGGAGCATGGAAATGTTGAAGCCATCCGAAAACACCAGCCAGGACGGATTGGTGAGATCCATCATGATGTTCCCGGCTTCGCGCTCGAAGAACGCCGCGAGTTCGGTCACCGCGACACCGCGTTTCTTGCAATCCAGCAGGGCTTCGACCGGCAGTGTGCCGCGGCGATCATCGGGTCCGACCACGATTTCGTCGACACCGAGCCGCTTCACCCATTCGCACAAGGATTTGTCCGGGTGCAGCAGCGACGTCGCAGGAACGGCGACCGGATCGCCGCCCACTGGCACATAACCAAGAACCTTGAACCCGCGCTGGTCTGTCCTGCGGCGCATCTTGCGCGACACTTCCGCGGCACGTTCGCCGGCGCCCAACATCACCACGCGCCGCTTGAACAGGTCGGCATCCACGAAATTGATGAAGGCCACCCGCCACAGCACTACCACGAGATAGCCAACCACCAAGGCGATGCCGAGCACACCACGCCCGATGTATGTCGAGGGAACCGCGTAGTAGAGAACCGTGAGCGCGATCCATCCGAGCATGAAGGCGACGCCTTGGCGGCTGAGTCTGCCCAGCCAGTTGGCGCGGAGGTGGACCTGATACAACCCCAGCGCTGCCATGGCGAGGATCAGTACTGCCGCGACCAGCAGCGCGTGCCAGTGGACGGTACGACCGAATGAAGCCTGGATGTCTGCCTGACCCCAGTAACGCAGCACCACCGCGGCGTACACACAGCCGACCAGCAGTCCGAACTCGACCACCACCAACAGGATCTGCCAACGCAGCGCACGATGTTGGAACAATCGATACATGTCCTGCCCACCTGTTCCCGACCGCTTCGCATCCCTGCCTCGGCCCAACCGACCGCGAGGCGGACCATTCTTATACTACGAATTTGTGACGTAGTTCAAACTTTGGCTTAACCTGAACGAAGGCGCAGGAATCGATGCACGAAGCGTGCCTGCCCGGCCGATGCGGCAGACTTGATGCGTTTTAGCGCCCAAATCCCTGTACCTTTACTGTTTTTGGCCTTGCAAGGGACCGGAACCCATGTGTGGAATCGTTGCCGCCTGCACCCAGCGTGACGTGGTGGCCATCCTGCTGGCGGGGCTGCACGCCCTCGAGTACCGCGGCTACGACTCGGCTGGCCTGGCGGTACTCGACGGCGGCAACCTCACCCGTCTGCGCACGCCCGGCAAGGTCGCCAGTCTCGACGCGCTGTGCCGGGAATCTCCCGTAGGCGGCCGTACGGGCATTGCCCACACACGCTGGGCTACGCACGGTGTGCCCAACGAGGCAAACGCCCACCCGCACGTCTCACGTGACCAGGTGGCCGTGGTGCACAACGGCATCATCGAAAACCACGCCGAGCTGCGGGCCCAATTGCAGGCGGCCGGCTACGCATTCACCTCGGAAACAGACACCGAAGTCGTCGCGCACCTGGTCCACAAGTTCGTCGCCGAAGGCATGACACTGCGTGACGCCGTCGCCGATGCCACCCGCCGGCTGCGGGGTGCGTATGCGATTGCCGTGCTCCACCGCAATCATCCGGGACACGTGGTGGGTGCCCGTCGGGGCAGCCCGCTGTGCGTGGGTGTTGGCATCGGCGAGCACTTCCTGGGTTCGGACGTGCAGGCGCTGATCCAGGTCACCAACCGCATCGTCTATCTCGACGATGGCGATGTGGTGGAAATCACCCCGGACACGCTGTCCATCATCGCCGCCGATGGCCGGGAGGTCACGCGCAGGGTGCGCGAAAGCGACCTGTCGATGGACGCGGTCGAACGCGGGCAGTTCCGCCACTACATGCTCAAGGAAATCTTCGAGCAGCCGAACGCCATCGCGAACACGCTGGAGGGACGCCTCGCCGATGGTGGCATCCTTCCGAACATCTTCGGAGTGGATGCCGACAAGCTGTTACGACGCGTGCGGCACGTGCACATCGTGGCCTGCGGCACCAGCTACCACGCCGGCATGGTCGCGCGTTACTGGCTGGAGGGCATCGCCGACATCCCGTGCACGGTCGAAGTCGCCAGCGAATACCGCTACCGGCACGTGGTGGTCACGCCGGACACGTTGTTCCTTGCCATCTCGCAGTCGGGCGAAACCGCCGATACGCTGGCCGCCCTGCGCGATGGCCGCGAACGCGGCTATCTGGGCTCCTTCGCGATCTGCAACGTGCCGGAATCAAGCCTGGTGCGCGAGTCCGATCTCACCCTGATGACCCGCGCCGGCCCCGAAATCGGCGTCGCGTCCACGAAGGCTTTCACCACGCAGTTGACTGCACTGGCGCTGCTGGTACTGGAACTCGCGCGCCTCCGCGGCATCGCCGCCGACAAGCTCGCGACGCTGGTCGGCGAACTCGGGAGCCTGCCGCGCACGCTCGAGAGTGCGCTGCAACTCGACCGCGACATCGCGCAACTTTCCGAGACTTTCGTCGACAAGCACCACGCGTTGTTCCTGGGCCGCGGCGCCCAATATCCGGTCGCGATGGAAGGCGCACTGAAACTCAAGGAAATTTCCTACATCCACGCCGAGGCCTATCCCGCGGGCGAACTCAAGCACGGTCCGCTGGCGCTCGTCGACGAGGACATGCCGGTGATCGCGGTCGCGCCCAACAACCAGTTGCTGGAAAAACTGAAGTCGAATCTCGAAGAGGTCCGCGCGCGCGGCGGCCAGTTGTACGTGTTCGCGGATTCGAACGCCGACGTTTCGTTGAACGGCAACCGCGGCCAGTTGATGAAAGTGAATTCCGGCGGCAACCTCATCGCGCCCGCGGTGTTTACCGTGCCGCTGCAACTGCTCGCCTACCATGTCGCGGTGCTGCGCGGGACGGACGTGGACCAACCGCGCAATCTCGCCAAATCCGTCACCGTCGAATAAGCAAAAAAACAACCCCCGTCGCCGGGGGTTGTTTGCGTTTCACCAAACCACTCGGATCACGCAACGCGCCGGCGCAGGCCGACGAACGCACCCACCAGCAACAGGCCCAGCCCGAACACGCCGAGGTCGGCAGGCTCGGGAACGCCGATGCCACCACTCGCGGTCCCGGCACTGATGATGGTCACGTAACACGTGGCCGGCGCCCCGCCGCAGTCGTCGTCGCCATTCACGTTGATTCCGACCCAGTCCGACGGATCGAGGTTCCAGAAACTGATGTGCGAGGCTGTATTCCAGTTGCTCAGTCCGGCCGACGTTAGCCCGGTGTTGATCGGGTAACCGGCCACCGAAGCCGGGATCTGCACGTTGTTGGTTTCTTGACAATCTGCTGAATAGCCGGGCAGCCCCAGCGCCGGACCACCATAGCAAATCCCGAGACCATCCATGCCCAACGCGACCAGACCCATGCCCGTGCCGTTGCCCGCCCAGTTGATGCTGTCGGACAGGAATCCCTTCGGGCCATCAAAATTGGCCGGGCCGGGATAGTTCTGGTAATGCCAGTCGGCATCCTGGCCGGTCAACATCTCCCGGTTGCCGAACGTGATGGATCCGAGGGACGAGGTCAGCGCGGAATAGTTCGGATACGAAGACCAGCCTCCCTCCGGCGATGCGATCACGAGCACGTTGTACGAGCCGCTTGGCATCGAACCGCCGGTCCAAAACGTGACGGTCCAGCCGTTGGCCGCCGCCAATGTGTTGATATTGGCCTCGTACGTGCCGGGGCCGCTCGCTTCGGTCCCTCCGGTGTACCACAGAACGTTGATGGGGCTGGCGAACACCGCACCGGACACCGCCAACCCAGCCAACAAACCGATCGATCTCAACAACCGTTTGTATGACATGGGAGCCTCCTCTGCATTTGGGCCGCGTTACGGACCCCGCGCGCATCACGCAAGCATCTCTCATGCCAAAAATTCAAGCGCCTGATTTTTCTCCATAACTCAACACCCGCGCCGAAAATCCAACCAAAAATGTAAAAATTTGCGACGTTCGCGCGTCCGACGGCCACGCTCGACGCTCCACATCTCAGGTTTTGCGGTCGGCGCTGCGCTCCAGCCGGCGAATAGCTGATTTTGATTGTCTGGAACCGCGGAGCGATATCCAGGACTGTCGCCCTTGAATATCAGCACATTAGTAGCAAGGTGCTGGACTGCAACTTGCAAGAGCGGCGAAAAGCCTGGATTGAACAAAGGTCCTGTACTGCTCTTGTTAGCTGAATAAAAAAGCCACGGAAAGTGTAAAGCTGGGCGACGTGCCGCCCCGGACAGCGCCGGTCAAGCAGGTCGTTGACGCGCCTCCACTGCACGGGGTGCAAGTTTGGGCCACGATTTGCAATGGACAGTGCATGCGCGAGTTAGCCGCGCTGGAACACCAATCCCCGATCGGCCCTGCTACGTCGCACCATCAAACGGAATGGCATCCAGATCCACGTTGCCGCCGCTCAGCACGAGGCCCACACGCTTGCCGGCGAAGCGCTTGCGCTGTGCCAGCAATGCAGCCAGCGCGACCGCAGACGAAGGTTCGATGGTCTGCTTGAGTTCGGCCCAGACAAGGCGCATCGCGGCCAGCGTGGCATCGTCATTGGCGGTGATCACCTCGACGTGATGCTCGCTCAGCAAGGCGAAGTTCGGAACGCCGATCGTGGCGCGCAAACCGTCGCAGACCGTGTGCGGCACGACGTCGGTGACGCGCACGCCCTGGCGCAACGACTGATACGCATCATCGGCGCCGGCAGGCTCGGCGCCGATCAGTCGCGCGCCGGACGCAAGACCTCGCAAGGCACTTGCGCAACCCGAGGCGAGTCCGCCGCCGCCGATCGGCACGACGATCGCATCCAGGTCCGGCACCTGCTGCACGAGTTCCAGCACGATGGTGCCCTGGCCCGCCATTACGCGCGCATCCGCGTAGGGATGTACCAGCGTCGCGCCGGTTTCCTGCTGCACCTTCGCGCAGGTCTCCTCGCGCGCGGCGAGCGTCGCGGCACAGCGATGCAGGATGCCGCCGGCGCGTTCGATGTTGGCGAGTTTGGCGGCGACCGCGCCTTCGGGTACGACGATGTGCGCGGGAATGCCGCGTGTCGCCGCGGCCAGCGCCAGCGCCGCGCCATGGTTGCCGGACGAGTGCGTGACGACACCGCGGCTGGCTTCATCGTCGGACAGCGACCACACCGCGTTGCAGGCGCCACGGAACTTGAAGGCACCTCCGCGTTGCAGGTGCTCGCACTTGAAGAACAGTTTCGCGCCGGCACGATCGTCCAGTTCCCGTGAACCCAGCACGGGCGTCACCCGAGCATGTGGCGCGATGCGGGCCGCGGCGGCACGGATATCGGCGATGGTCGGTGCGGTGAATTCGGTCATGATCATCATGGGCACGATGCGGACAAGCGGCCATTCTCTCACTGGTCACTACGTAGCCGCTGATAACATCAAGAGATGGACACGACCGATCCCGTCACCAGCGCTTCCACCGTGCGCCTCGCCGACTACCGCCCGCCGGCCTGGCGCGTGACCGATGCCGAGCTCAGGTTCGAGCTCGGTGTCGATGAAACCCTCGTACATTCCAGGCTCACCCTCATCCGCGATCGCGACGAGCCCCTCAGGCTGGATGGCGAGGACCTGGAACTGGTGGGCGTGCAGCTCGACGGCCGCACCCTGGCAGCCGGCGCATACACGTTGGATTCCATGGGCCTGACCATTCCCGGCGCGCAACACCGCTGCGTGCTGGAAATCAACGTGCGCATGGACCCCTCCCGCAACAGCCAGCTCGCTGGCCTTTACGTATCCGGTTCCCCGACGCACGGTTTCCTGCTGACCCAGTGCGAAGCGCAGGGTTTTCGGCGCATCACCTTCTTTCCCGACCGCCCCGATGTATTGGCGCGCTACGACGTCACGCTCGTCGCCGACAAGGCGCGGTTCCCCGTTTTGCTGGCCGGTGGCGAGCAGATCGAATCGGGCGAGCTGGAGGGCGGACGCCATTTCGCGCGCTTCATCGATCCGCATCCGAAGCCGAGTTATCTGTTCGCGCTGGTCGCGGGACACCTGGAAAAAATCCAACGCCCGTACCGCACGGCCGATGGGCGCGACGTCATCCTGCGCCTGTGGGCCGAGGCCGACGCAATCGACCGCTGCCATTACGCGATGGACGCGCTGGAACGCGCAATGCGCTGGGACGAACGCGCCTACGGACGCAATTACGACCTGCCGGTGTTCAACGTCGTCGCGACGCACGATTTCAACATGGGCGCGATGGAGAACAAGGGCCTCAACATTTTCAATTCGAAGTACCTGCTGGCCAATCGGGACACGACCACCGACGACGAATACCGCCACATCGAAGCGGTGATCGGCCACGAATACTTCCACAACTGGAGCGGCAACCGCATCACCTGCCGCGACTGGTTCCAGTTGTCGCTGAAAGAAGGCTTCACCGTCTTCCGCGAGCATTCCTTCTGCGAAGCGATGCATTCGCCGTCGCTGAAGCGGATCGAGGACGTGTCGACGCTGCGTCGCGTGCAGTTTCCCGAAGACGCGGGGCCACTCGCGCATCCGGTGCGTCCGGCCGAATACCAGGCCATCGACAACTTCTACACGGCGACGGTGTACGAGAAAGGTGCCGAGCTGATCAGGATGATCGCCGGACGACTGGGGCCGGAAGGCTTCCGGCGCGGCACGGACCTGTATTTCTCGCGCTTCGATGGGCAAGCGGTCACGATCGACGACCTTCTGGCGGTACTGGGCGAAGCCAATGCCGTGGACCTGTCGCCGTACCTCGCATGGTACGCGCAGGCGGGCACGCCGGAGCTGTGTGCGCGCGGTGGGTACGATCCCGCATCGAAGCGCTACACCCTGACGTTGATGCAACATATTCCGCCGACGCCCGGTCAGCCGAACAAGCGGCCGGTACCCATCCCCGTCAATGTGGCGCTGTTCGGCAGCGACGGCGCCAGACTTCCGCTGCAGTTGGAAAATGACGCGACGACCGCGAACAACGAACGCGTGCTGGAATTGACCGCGGCCGAGCAGCGCTTCGTGTTCGAAAACGTGGCATCCGAGCCCACGCCGTCCTTGTGCCGCGGGTTCTCCGCGCCGGTGCGCGTACTCTTCGATTACACGCCTGCCCGACTCGCGTTGCTGCTGCAACACGAAACCGAAGGTTTCGATCGCTGGAATGCCGGGCAGGAACTGGCTGCGCGCGCCTACGACGAAGCATTGGCCGGCCATGGCGAACACGCCGCCACGGACGCATGGCTGGAGACGCTGGAGCGGTTGTTCGAGACGCGCGCAAACGCCGATCCCGCGCTGCTGGCCTGCCTGCTGTCGCCGCCGTCGGAACTCGAACTCGGCGCGCGGCACGCTCCGTTCGATCCGGATGCGGTGCACTTCGCACGTGAAGCGCTGGAGAATGCGCTGGCACGCCGGCTTGGCGCCGCGCTCGTCGTTGCTTATCGCGAGCTCCATTCCAGTGAATCCGGCTCACTCGACGCGGCGTCCGCCGCGCGCCGGCATCTGAAGGGACGGGTGCTCGCCTTGCTGCAGCGCCACGACGCCGGCACGGGCGGCGGGCTGGCGTTTTCCCAATTCCGCGAGGCGCGTGGCATGACCGATCGCCTGTCGGCGCTCCACGCGCTGGTGCGCAGCGGCGCCCCACAAGCCGCCGAGGCGTTGCGGCTGTACCGCGCGCGCTTTGACGGCGATGCCTTGACGCTGGACAAGTGGTTCACGCTGCAGGCAAGCGTGCCCGCGCATGCGGCGCTGGAAAGCGTGCAGGCGCTGGAATCGGATCCGGCTTTCACCCTCGCCAATCCGAACCGCGTTCAATCGTTGCTCGGGGCATTCTCGCGCGCCAATCCGGTGGCGTTCCATCGGCCGGACGGTTCTGGCCACCGTTACTTCGTGGACAAGCTCGCCGAGATCGATGCGCGCAACCCGCAACTTTCTGCGCGGCTTGCAAAAGCCTTCGAAGATTGGACGCGGCTGGAAAGTGTCCGCCGGACCTCGGCGGAATCCGCGCTGCGTGGGCTCCTGGCGCGCGGGCGGCACTCGCCTGATCTGGCCGAAGTCCTGACGCGGATGCTGGCAGCCGCAGAAGGGCAAGCCACACCCGTTTGACTAAGCAAAACCTAATCGAGATAGGCGTACGCTTGCGTACAGAAATCCGATGCAACGGAGGTATGCCATGCACGGACCCTTTCGAACAAGTGCGAGGCGCGTTGCACGCTTCACGGCACTCGCTGCCGGTCTGCTGCTGCTTGCCGGTTGTGCAACCGGTTACAACTTCGTGCAACCGGAGGCGGCGGGCAGCGGCGGCTACTACACCGGCGAGGAGCCCTACACCGGCGAGGGTTACTACGACGTCTACGGAACCGGCCCGTATTATCCCGGTACCAGCGGCTGGGGTTACTACAACGGCAGCTTCCCATTCGCGTTCGAGTTCGGGTACGGCGGCTATTGGGGCTACGGCTATTCGCCGTGGGTATTCGACGTGGGAATTTCCAGCGTTTGGGATTTCCCCGGCTATTGGGGTCCGTGGTATTCGGCCAATTTCCCCATCTGGGGGTGCGGTTGGAACTGGGGCTGCGGCTACCGCCACCGCCACCACCACTGGCACGGCGACCACCATCCCCGCCGCGACTGGGACGATACCGCTGCGGTCTATCCAGCCCCGCACTTCCGGCGCGATACCGACCGTCCGGGCATGCGCCCGCGCCGGTTGAATGGTGCGCCGCCCATTGAGACGGAGACGCGCTCGGCCGAACGCATTGCCGCACCGCGCCCGCTCGCCTCGGCGGGATTTGCGCAGCATGGCTTCATTCGCGCTCCGATCCGGCGAGGGGACCAGGAAAGCCTCGCCGGCAACCGTGCAATGCCCGGATACGCTCGGGGACTATCCGTGGATCAGCGCAGCTTCGCGACCCGTCGCGAGATACCCATGCCGCCTGCAATGACCACCATGCCACGCAGCTTCCAGGCACCGCAAGAATTCGGACCTGCGGGCGTGGGCATGCCGAGCGCCATGGCGCCGCGCAACTTCTCCGGATCACCCCAGCCGGCTTTCAGGTCGAGTGCGCCGGCGCACTTCGCGGCCCCCGCAGCGGCAGCGCCACGGTCGTCTCGGAGTGACGGTACGCCTTCCTCCAAGATCCGCTGATCGGGCCGCGCGAAGCCGCCCGGGTACACAAACGAGAACGGGGAGCGCGGCCTTGTCGCGCTCCCCGTTGTGCCCCTGTGATCGAACCGGGTGCCGCTTCAGCGCTGGATGTTGGCGATGACTTCGTCCAGTTCCTGCAACTGCAGCTCGACCGGTTTCAGTGAATGTGGCGAGAGCGATTCAACCTGCAGCTCGAGCTCCGCCATATGCACCAGTTCATCGTGGTGCCGACGTACCTCTTCCCACTCCTCATTGGTCATCTCGACGAAGCTCATTTCTGCACTCCTCAGTTCTGTGTGGAAGCGGAACCTGAACCTTCAAGTAGCGTTCATCCGCCGCCGCTGATACTCTTCGCCAAAGGGGCCGTTTCGCTATACACTCGCCACCTTCGGCACCCGATGATTTCAAATCTGGCGCCCGGAACTCGGTTACTCTGGATTCCCCCTGTTCCTGATGACCGCCGGGCGCCAGTTCCTTACGCAGCCTTCCAGGCTGCTCCCCGAAGATGCAAAGACCGGTTCCTTCATCCGGCCCGTTGCCGTTCGCAGCGGCAACATCGGCGGGAGCGCGAGAGTGTCGGTGCACGCCGCGTGCCAAACCATCGGGAACCGCACCCGAAATTTGCAAGAATTTGTGACGATGCCGGGTAGGCGCGGGATTACGTGCATCACGCACGGGGCCTGTAACAATCTGCGACGATTCGCAAGGAAAAGCGCGGACCGAAATCCGCGTGCTTGATCGCTGTCCGGCGCCGCGCCGCGTTGCAATTGGAAACAAATGACACGCCATGACCAGTTATGACGTCATTGCTGTAGGCGGTGGGCGAGGCAACGCGCCTGCGATCTGCCGAGGGCAGATCGCGCGTTGTCGAGCGCCCGAGGCAGGGAGCCGAGGGCGGGGGCACTTGGCCAGAACAGGACGTTCGAGAATAGTGACCGCGCGTGGCCGCCGCGCCGTCCGTCCGTCAGGCAGGTGATCGAGATGAATTCGTACGACGTCGTCGTAGTGGGCGGCGGCCACGCCGGCACCGAAGCCGCGCTGGCTTCCGCGCGCTGCGGCGCACGCACGCTGCTGCTGACCCACAACATCGAAACCATCGGCCAGATGAGCTGCAATCCCGCGATCGGCGGGATCGGCAAGGGCCATCTGGTGAAGGAAATCGATGCGCTGGGTGGCGCGATGGCGCACGCGGCCGATCTCGCCGGCATCCAGTGGCGCACGCTCAATGCGTCCAAAGGCCCGGCGGTGCGCGCGACGCGCTGCCAGGCCGATCGTGTGTTGTACAAAGCCGCGATCCGACGCATCGTCGAGCGCCAACCGAACCTCGAAATCTTCCAGCAGGCGGTCGATGACCTCGTGATCGAATCCGGACGCGTGGCGGGCGTGGTCACGCAGATGGGGTTGACGATCCACGCGTCGCGCGTGGTGCTGACGGTCGGCACCTTTCTTGCCGGCAAGATCCACATCGGTCTCGAGAACCATGCGGGAGGCCGCGCCGGCGATCCGCCCGCGACCACGCTTGCAAAGCGTCTGCGCGAATTGCCACTGGGCGCGGACCGGCTGAAGACCGGCACGCCGCCACGCCTCGACGCGCGCACACTGGACTACTCGGCCTTCGAGGAACAGCCCGGCGATGATCCGCTGCCGGTGTTTTCATACCTCGGTTCGCGGGACGAGCATCCGCGCCAGGTGCCGTGCTGGATCACGCACACCACCGAACGCACGCACGAGATCATCCGCGCAGGCCTTGATCGCTCGCCGCTCTACACCGGCAGGATCGAGGGGACCGGCCCGCGTTACTGCCCGTCGATCGAGGACAAGGTGGTGCGTTTCGCCGACAAGGCGTCGCACCAGATCTTCATCGAACCCGAGGGACTGGAGGCGATCGAAATTTATCCGAACGGCATTTCAACTTCACTGCCGTTCGACGTGCAGGTGGAACTGGTGCATTCGATTCCCGGCTTCGAACGCGCGCACATCACGCGCCCCGGTTACGCGATCGAGTACGACTATTTCGATCCACGCGGCCTGCAGCCGTGGCTGGAAACCAAAGCCATCGCGGGGCTGTATTTCGCAGGCCAGATCAACGGCACCACCGGTTACGAGGAAGCCGCAGCGCAAGGCTTGATCGCGGGATTGAATGCCGCGCGTGCTGCACGCGGTGCCGAACCATGGTGGCCGCGACGCGATGAGGCCTACACCGGCGTGCTGATCGACGACCTCACGACCAACGGCACGATCGAGCCGTACCGGATGTTCACCTCGCGCGCCGAATATCGCCTGCACCTGCGCGAAGACAACGCCGACCTGCGTCTCAGCGGGATCGGCCACGAACTCGGCGTCGTGCCACAGGACCGTTTCGATGCCATGCGCGCGAAACGCGATGCAGTGGAACGTGAGGCGGCGCGACTGAAAGCGCTGTGGGCCACCCCGTCCAATGCACTCGGCCAAGCGTTGCAGTCGCAACGCGGCATCACGCTTGCGCACGAAGCAAACGCTTTGGACATCCTGCGCCGGCCCGAAATCGATTACGCCACGTTGGTGGCCACCAATGGATTCGGACCCTCCGTGCAACGCGAGGAGATTGCCGCGCAAGTCGAGGTGCAGGCGAAATACGCGGGTTACCTCGATCGCCAGCGCGAGGAGATCGAACGCCAGCGCCGCCACGAGTCCACGCCGATTCCCGATGACTTCGACTACGACCACGTGCGCGGATTGTCGGCTGAGGTTTCGAGCAAGTTGAAACATGTGCGTCCGGCAACACTGGGGCAGGCGCGCCGCATCAGCGGCGTCACGCCCGCAGCGATTTCCCTGTTGCTGGTGCACTTGCATCGTCAGCGCGATCCACGCGCCTCTGAATACAATGGGCGACAACCCACTCGCACGATTCCCATACGCCGACGGATGGAACAATTCAAACGCTTGTATTAGGCTTGGCGCGTCCGCCGTTCGGCGATTCGGGAGATCCCAAGCCATGCTTCGCCCCCGTCACCTCGCCTGCGCCGTGGCGCTGGCGCTCGCAAGTTCCGCCGCTTTCGCGCAGTCCGCGCCGCCGGTCCTGGCGTCTGTCCATGCGGGCCTGTTCGACCATATGGTGATGTTCGGGGATAGCCTGAGCGACGATGGCAATCTTTCGCTGGCGTCGCAGCTTCCGCAAATCGTGCGCTTTACGACCAACCCCGGCCAGACGGGCGTCGAGAACGTCGCCGATTACTTCGGCGTACCGATGACGCCTTCGCTTGCGGGCGGCACCGACTTTGCTTTCGGCGGCGCGGGCCTCGTCAACAATTCGCCGGGAACGCCTTCGACCATACCGCTCCTGCCCGCCCAGCTCGGCACGTATCTGCAAGGCACGGGAGGCAAGGCCGATCCGAACACGCTCTACGGAATCTGGGGCGGCGCCAACGACATCTTCTATGCCGCGACTTCGGCAGGCGCGGCGGCGACAGCACAGCAGGCCATCCAGCAGAACATCCAACTGCAGGTCCAGCAGGCGATCGCGAACAATGTGATTCCCAACGACCCGGCAGCCATCGCGGCGTTCACGGCCCAGAT
>Ga0070737_10000937_pt1 | contig 49197 bp, 44 predicted proteins | sample Coa_R1_10_FD_66438 | JGI IMG/M metagenome (GOLD analysis project Ga0070737, IMG submission 66438) | Surface soil microbial communities from Centralia Pennsylvania, which are recovering from an underground coalmine fire - Coalmine... | ecosystem: Environmental > Terrestrial > Soil > Unclassified... | reverse complement strand
CTCAGAGGGCGAAGAAGACGGTCTCGTCCTCGCCCTGGAGGCGGACGTCGAAGTGGTAGACGCCATTCTCGCCACGGGCGATCAGCGTGCGCCGGCGCTCGGGGTCGACCTGCGCGAGCACCGGATCGGCGGCGTTGGCCTCCTCCTCCTCGGGGAAGTACATGCGGGTGGCGAGGTGCCGGAGCAGGCCCCGGGCGAACACGGTGACGTTGAGGTGGGGAGCCTGGAGACGGCCGTCCGGGCCGGGCATGGGGCCCGGGCGGCGGACCACGACCCGGAAGACCCCCTCGGGGTCGGTGCGGGAGCGGGCGAACTGGTCGCCCTGCCAGATCTCGAGCAGCCCGTCGGGCACCGGGTCACCGGCGCCGTCGAGCAGCTGGCCCTGGATGCGGATCGCGTCCGGGGCGTCGGGGGCGACCGCCTCCTGGTCGCCGGGGAAGGGCAGGGCGAAGCCGAAGAACGGTCCCACCGTCTGGGAAGGGGTCGGTCCCTGGGCCATCGGCTAGATCCCCATCGGGGTCGCGTTGCGCCCGCGGAGCACGATGTCCCAGCGGTAGCCGAGGGCCCACTCCGGCTGGGTGAGGTCGAGGTCGAAGCTGGCCACCAGGCGCTCGCGGCCGCGGGGGTCGGGGATGGACTGGAGGATGGGGTCGTGGGCCATCAGGGGGTCGCCGGGGAAGTACATCTGGGTGACCAGGCGGCTGCTCAGCTCGGGGCCGAAGACCGAGAAGTGGATGTGGGCCGGCCGCCAGGCGTTGGGGTGGTTGCGCCAGGGGTAGGCGCCTGGCTTCACGGTCACGAAGCGGTAGCGCCCCTCGACGTCGGTCAGGCACCGGCCGGCGCCGGTGAAGTTGGGGTCGAGGGGGGCCGGATGGTCGTCGCCGGGGTCCAGGTAGCGGCCGGCGGCGTTGGCCTGCCAGATCTCGACCAGGGTGTTGGGGACCGGCCGCCCGTCGCTGTCCAGCACCCGGCCGGTGACGATGATGCGCTCGCCGATGGGCTCCCCCTGGTGCTGGCGGGTGAGGTCGTGGTCGTTCGGCCCCACCGGGGTGCGCCCGAAGGCCGGCCCGGGCGTGTGGTGGAACCACTCCGGCTGGAGCCGGACCAGGGGCCGGCTGGGCGCGCGCAGCACCGTGGCCCGGTAGTCAGGGTGAAGATAGGGTGGCTCGAACTCCGCCACGTCCAACGTCGTCATCGTCCTCCTCCAATCCTCACTGTGTGTCCATCATAGTGACCGCTGGCATGGCCCCCGGAGCGCTTGGCCATCACCTGGGGACGGGTGGCCTGAACAGGCGGGTGTGCTTCACCGGCAACCGATAGATGCGAGCGGCGTTGCCGCCCAGGATCAGGTTCAGGTCATCCTGGGGGATGCGCAGGCGCTGAAGCTCGCGTAGGCTCCATCCCCAATAGTCCACCTGGTGGTGGACGATGCCCTGGCTGCGGATCTGGACCGGGTAGACGGGTGGGTAGCGGCCGGGCTGGTAGTGGAACGGCATGCTTGCTCCCCAGTCCGTGGCCCAGAGCAGCTTCTCCGGACCGATGTTGGGATCGGCAAGGGCTCGTTCATAGAGCTCGGCCCACCACAGCCCGGTCTCCAGGTACACGTTGCTGTGGGCGGCGGCGACATGGAGGCAATCCTCCTGGAGCTTCTCCGACCACCATCCTTGCACCCCACCGTGGTTGAGCACGAGGGGGACGTCGGGGAAGGCCGCGGCGAGATCATGCGCCCAGAGCGGGTTCAAGTTGAAGCCCCCCAGCGCGCCGGTGGAGTACGTGGTGGGCCCATACCCCATTGGGCAGCCGGTATGGAGCTGCACCGGCACCTTGTGCCTGGCCGCCACCTCCATGATCTTCAGCATGTTGCGGGTGGCCGTCTCCTGCGGCACCGGTCGGCGGGGGTCGGGTGGGAAGGGCATGTACGGGCTACCCTCGCCGATGCCGACGTACTTGCCGGTGGAGAGCAGCCGGTCCAGCTCGGCGCAGACCCCCTCGATGGACCACTCCTCCTCACCCTTGCGAACGCGCTCCAGGTACTCATGGGCGTTGCAGACGGCGACGAATCGGTCGGGATGGGCCTCGACGATCTTGGCGTTGAGCTCGTTGCTCATCCCGAAGGCGGGTAAGAGCACGCACATGTCAACGCCGTAGCACTCCATGTCGTAGAGGAGCCGCTCGGAGTTGTCGTACGGCTCCAGGGCCCCCAGCACGCTGGAGAGCGCCTCCCACTCCTGACCCGGTTGTGCCTGCTTCTCTCGCAAAGCCGCACCTGCAGCGAAGCGCTGTGCGTGGACATGGGTGTCGACGACGAACCGGCCCAGCTTCATGACTCGCTCCTGTGCGTGAATGGCATCGACGAGGCTGAGGCCTCCCTGGAAGGGACGCCTTCCGAGGTGGTGGCCCGGACCTTGCGCGCCACGTCGGCCCGCAACGCCACACGGTCGAGCTTGCCGGCGGCGGTCTCGGGCATGGCAGGGATGAGCTCCAGCCGTTCCGGCCACTGGAGGGGGCCGGCCCCTCGCGACCTCAGGAACCCCACCAGCTCCTCCAAGGTGAGGGTGGCTCCCGGGCGCGGCACCACGTAGGCGCAGGCGCGCTCGCCCAACCGGGGATCGGGCATGGCCACCACCGCCGCCCGGGAGACGGCCGGGTGCTGGAGGATCAGCTCCTCGATCTCGGCCGGCACCACCGCCTCACCGCCGCGCTGGATGATGTCCTTGAGCCGGCCGGTGATGTGCACGTATCCCTCGGCGTCGATGAAGCCCTGGTCGCCGGTCCGGTAGTAACCCGAGGCGGTGAAGATCCGCCGGTTCTCCTCCGGTGCCCGGTAGTAGCCCGTGAACACGCTGGGGCCGCGCACGGCCAGCTCACCGACCTCCCCAGGGGGCAGCTCGTGGCCTTCTGCGTCCAGCACCACCCAGTGGTGGCCGGGGATCGTGGGACGACCGACCGTGCTCACAAGGCGATCGAGCGGCTCGTCGGTCGAGTGGCCGACGGACGGCCCCTCGGTGCAGCCGTAGGCGGAGCCAATGAAGGTGCAGCCCCAGCGCTCGAAGAACCGTCGTGCCTGCAGGGCCAGCTCCCGGTCCAGATAGCTGCTGGTGCTGCCAACGACGCGAAGCGAGCTGAGATCGTAGCGGCCGAGGTCGGGTTCCTCGAGCAGATCCTTGAGCAAGGCTGGCACCAGCACCATCGACGTCACCCGCTCGCGGCTGACCGCTTCAAGGATGGCCCGAGCCCGAGGGGTGCCGACCATGACCAGCTTGGCCCCCGAGAGCAGCCATCCCCCGAGCGGGCCTTGGTTGGCCATGCCGTGGGCCACCGGGGTGCAGGCGATGAGCACGTCGTCGGGGCGCCGGTTGATCCCGATGGCCATCATGTTGCCCAGGAAGCTGTTGTGGGTTCGCGGCACCGCCTTGGACCGTCCTGTCGCCCCACCGGTGAGGAAGATGACGGCCACGTCGTTGGGATCAGGGCGCGGGAAGGAGCGGACCAGCTCACGTGATCGGTCAGGGTCGTAGCCGCTCACCAGCTCCGACCATCGAACCGTGCCCTCAGGCGCCGGCTCACCGTCATCCACGACCACGGACAGGGAGGGGAGGAGCTGGTCGCGGCGCAGCGCCTCCACCAGCGGGGCGAACTCCCGGCTGCGATCTCGGGCCGGGAAGAACCAGGCCACCGGCCCGGTCAGCTCGATCAGCGCTCGTAGCTCGGCGATCCCCAGTCGCGGGACCGCCGGCACCGGCACGGCGGCGACCCGCTGCAGGGCGTGGAAGGCCACCAGGTACTCGGCGCGGTTGGGGAGCTGGACCACCACCCGGTCGTAGCGCCCCACGCCTCGATCCCGGAGGGCGCAGGCCAGTGCCGCCACCTCACGCTCGACATCGACCCATGTGAGCCGACGGTGGTCGTCGACCAGCGACTCTCGCTCCGGGGCGAGGCGTACCACTCGCTCGAACAAGTCCACGTAGGTCTGGTTGGGCCACCAGCCGTTGCGGACGTACTCCTCGATCACCTCAGCGGGGTAGGGCACGGCCCCCTCGAGGTATGAGGAGGTCCCTCCCTGGGTCCCTCCACCCCTTCCGGGTGAGCGGCCGGCTGATCCCTCCCGCATCATCGGCTGCTCCTGCTCATCGGTTTACCTCCCTGGCCGAGGACCGATCGTGAACTCGGCCACCGGCCGCCCTTCAAGGCGCATCGCGGTCGGGCCGCGGGCGGTGGCCCGATCGGGCTCGGGAACCTCCTCCGGACCGCCCGGCGAGGGCTGGCAGATGGCGCCCCGGCCTCCTGGTGTCTCCACACCTCGCTCCTGCCTCCACCCATCACGGGTCATCGACGTCGGGCCCGGTCGCTACCGCTGGACGTGCCTCCCTGGGCCCCCTGGCGTCCCCGACGCCGGGGCTGGGCGTGCTCGCGCAGCACGAGCAGCACGAAGTCATCCGCGATCTGCTCCGGTGACGCCCCGGCGGGGTCGTACCACTTGTAGACCCAACTCGTCATCCCCAGGAGGGCCATGGCACCCCGACGGGGGTCCACCTTCGGGATGAGCCCGGCCTCCGCCGCATCCCTGACAGCCCTGGCGAAGATGCCCACGTAGCGGCGCTCCTTCTCCAGGAACGTCTGCTCGGCTGCGTCATCGAACCGAGGGCGGTGCCCGAAGAAGACCGTGAAGAGGCTCTTCTGCTCGGCGACGAGGCCGACGTGCCGACGGATCAGCTCGGCCAGGCGCTCCCCTGGGTCCTCGATGGCGGGCACGTCGGCGATCCGCTGGAACCCCAGCTCCCAGGCGCGATCGAAGAGAAGGAAGAGGAGGTGGGATTTGGACCTGACGTAGTGGTAGAGCCCGGCCTTGCGCATGCCCATGGCGTGGGCCACGTCCTCCAGGGTCCCGGCGTCGTACCCCTTGGCGTCGAAGACCTCGCTGGCCTTGGCCAGGATCTCCTCCCGGCGCTCCAGGTACTCGACGCTCGGGGCCTCAAGACGCGGGCGCCCAGGCCGCCGCTTGGCCTGGCCTGCCTCGGGCTGAGGAGGGGGCTGGGCGTCCTTGGCCGGATGGACGATCATGGTTGGTGGAGGCACCTCCCAGTGCCGGCGGTGGCGACCGCAGCAGGATATGGCTTAATTAGAACGACGCGTCGGTAGATTGTCAACACGGGGCGCTGCCCGGATTCGGCGTGAAGGGGCAATATGATTAAATCGACCGGTCGGTAAATTCAACGGAGACCGATCAGCCGGTTGGATCGTCTGAGGTTGACATCACCACGGAGCGACGGGAGGGCGGCCGTGCCGTGCGAGGGGGAGCAGGGAGAACCCTCGGCTGGGGAGGGGAGGGTGCCTGGCGCCACCTGGGGTGGTCCCGGGGCCCGGCTCGCCCCTGACCTGGCCACCCTGCGCCGCCTCGCTGCCGTTGCCCAGGGGAGGGCGCCGGCCGATCTCATCCTCACCGGCGGTGCACTGGTCAACGTCTTCACCGAGGAGGTCCAGGAAGGCTGGGGCATCGCCGTCGCGGACGGTCGAGTGGCCTTCGTCGGCCCGGACACGGAGGTTGCAGCCCGGGCCGGGGAGGGGTCGGAGCGTGTCGACCTGGCCGGTGACCTGGTGGCCCCAGGGTTGATCGAGGGCCATACGCATCTGACCCGGATCCGGGTCTCCGACATGATGGATCGGCAGGTGGCCTGTGGCGTCACCACCACCATCGTGGAGAGCCAAGAGCTGTCGTTCATCGTCGGGCCGGAGGGGGCCAGGGCCTTCCTGGGAGAGGCCGAGCGGGTAGCGGGCCGCCTCTTCTACACCCTCTCGGGCTTGATCTGCATCGACCCGGAGCTCGATGCTCGACTGCGGGTCGAGGACTGGATCCCCCTCCTCGATCATCCCCGGGTGGTGGGGCTAGGAGAGATCTACTGGGCGGATCTCCTCCGTGGCCATCCCCGCACCGAGGCTCTCGTCGAGGCAGCGTTGCGCCGGGGCATGGCCGTCGAGGGCCATGGGGCGGGAGCGCGTCCGGCCTCGCTCCATGCCCTGGCTGCCTTCGGGGTGAGTTCCGACCATGAGGGGATCAACGCCGATGAGACGTTGGCGCGTTTGCGCGCCGGGCTGACCGCGTTCGCACGTCACGGGGCGACGCGTCAAGACCTGGAGGCGATCGCCGCGCTGTGGCGGGATCACCGCGAGCTGGATCTGAGCCGCCTGGGGCTGGTCTCGGACGGCGTGGAGCCGGACGTCTTGGCCCAGGGCGATACCCTGAACGCGGTGGTGGAACGAGCCGTGCAGCTGGGGCTGCCGCTACCCCGGGCGGTGCGGATGGCCAGCCGGACCGTGGCCGAGCACTTCGGGCTCGAGCGTTGGCTGGGGGGGCTGGGCCCTGGCATGCTGGCCGACCTGGTGGTGATCTCACGGCAGGGTGGGTTCCGGCCTCGCCTGGTCCTGGTTGGTGGCCGCCGGCCGGAGCCCTCTCAGCCGTCCACGTATCCGGACTGGATGCTCGACACGGTGTGCCTGCCCGACTTCCCCAGAGAGCTGCTGACCCGCCCACCGATTGGGCGCTGGCGTGCGATGCAGCTCCGGGGGCCGCTGGTCACGGTCGAGGTCGAGAGCGATGGCCGCTCAGACCTGGTCTGCACGGTCATCGATCGTGACGGCGGCAGCCGCGGCTTCCGCGGCCTGCTGCGAGGGTTCGGCCTCAGCGATGGGGCTGCCGCGATCAGTTCCGGCTGGGAATGCCCGGGCCTCCTCGTGGTCGGTGATCGCCCCGAGGATATGGCCATCGCCGTGCGCCGCCTGCGGGACCTGCGGGGAGGGGCAGTGGTGGTGAGCCGTGGCCAGGTCCTGGCCGAGTATGCCGCCCCAGTGGCGGGGTTGTACAGCACCGAGCCGATGGGAGCGGTGGTGGCCCAAGTGGCTGGGGTCAACCGGGCGATGCGGGATCTGGGTTGCCATCTTCCCAATCCCATCCTCAGCCTTGAGGTCCTCACCACCGCTGCCATCCCCTTCCTGCGCATCTGGGCGGGCGGCTACCGTCGCCTGCGTGACGGCGCCGTCCTGGGGCTGGCCTGGGAGGAGGGTTCGTCGTGAGCCGCCAGCGAGGGCCCAGGTCCCAGAGGCCGTGGCCGGGTCGCTGCCTCGCCGCCGGCGAGGCCGGGGTGCGTCGGGCCGTGCCCGGCGCTCCGATCCTGCCGCCCGTCGGGGCCAGCGGTCTCCTCGGAGGAGTTCGGTGAAGGTCGCCGCCGTCGTCGCCGAGATCCTGAGGCGAGAGGGAGTCCCGCTGATCGTGGGCTACCCTGTGAACCCGATCATCGAGGCCGCGGCTGCCGCCGATATCCGTCCGATCATCGTTCGCCAGGAGCGCACCGGCATCCACATGTGCGATGCCCTGGGCCGAATGACCTCGGGCGAGCAGGTCGGCGTCTTCGTCATGCAGCATGGGCCAGGGGCGGAGAACTCCTTCGGAGGGGTGGCTCAAGCCTATGCTGACTCGGCGCCGGTCGTGGTGCTGCCGGCGGGCTATCGCAGGAGCCAGGTCAACGTCTCCCCCAACTTCAACGCCTTCCTTAACTACCAGCACGTCACCAAGCACGCGGAGCAGATCACGCGGGCTGAGGACGTGCCGGCGGCTCTGCGCCGAGCCTTCTCGCAGGCCCGCAATGGCCGTCCTCGCCCGGTGCTGGTCGAGATCCCGGCGGACGTGTTCGAGGAGGACCTCCCAGGACCCCTTGACTACCGGCCCACCCGGCGGGTGCGGACCGCTCCCGACCCGACCGCCGTCGACGAGGTGGCGGCGGCGCTGGTGGCGGCGGCGCGACCGGTGATATACGCCGGCCAAGGGGTGCACTACGCGCGCGCGTGGGCGCCGCTGCGGGAGCTGGCGGAGCTGCTCGAGGCTCCGGTCACCACCAGCCTTCAAGGCAAGAGCGCCTTCCCTGAGCACCACCCACTTGCTCTCGGCTCGGGAGGGCGGGCGGTGCCCGGCCCGGTGCACGAGTTCTTGCGCGACGCCGACGTCATCTTCGGCATCGGCTGCAGCTTCACGACCACCGCCTACGGGGTGGCCATGCCCCCGGGCAAGACCATCGTCCATGCCACCCTGGACCCAGCTGATCTGAACAAGGATGTCACGGTCGCGCATGCGCTCCTGGGTGACGCTCGGCTGGTCCTGGAGGCGTTGCTGGCGGCGGTCCGCGAGCGCCTGGGGGGACGGCCTCGAGGACGGGCCGAGAGGGTGGCGCAGCGGATCGCCGAGAGCCGCCAGCGGTGGATGGAGCGCTGGTGGCCCAAGCTCACCTCCGATGAGCGTCCGCTCTCACCCTATCGCGTCATCTGGGAGCTGATGCAGGCAGTTGACCGCTCCCGGACCATCATCACGCACGATGCCGGCAGCCCCCGCGACCAGCTCTCCCCCTTCTGGGAGGCACGGGAGCCGTTGACCTACCTCGGTTGGGGCAAGTCGACCCAGCTCGGCTACGGGCTTGGCCTTGCCCTCGGCGCCAAGCTGGCCCGGCCTGACCACCTGGTCGTCAACGTGTGGGGCGATGCCGCCATCGGCTTCACCGGCATGGACCTTGAGACCGCGGCCCGCGAGCGCATCCCCGTCCTGTCCATCCTGCTCAACAACTCCTGCATGGCGGTGGAACTGCCCGTGATGCCGGTCTCCACCGAGCGATACCGCAGCACCGACATCACCGGCGACTACTCGGCCCTGGCCAGGGCTTTGGGGCTCTACAGCGAGCGCGTCACCGAGCCCTCGGAGATCCGGCCGGCCATCCTCAGGGCGGTCCGGCGCACGGAAGAGGGGACACCGGCCCTGCTTGAGTTCATCACCGCCAAGGAGATCGAGTACTCCGTCTCCTGAGCTCGTGGCCCTCGGCAGAGGTTCCGTGACCGGGTCGAGGGACCGGCGAGATAGAGGCCGCAGGCGCAGTCGAGGTCCCCGGGGGCACAACGGCGGGCAGGCCGTTGGGGGTGCACGGGACCCCTGGCATGGAGCACGGCTGGGACGGTCGTGGCGGATCCCCAGCGGCTCGTTGATCCGTCATGGCGCCACCGGCAGCGTCCGTTCGCTCAGCCCGCTCCCCCCCGGGTGGACACGACACCTGGAGGCCCATCCAGGTAGCGAGCGGCGACGCCATCCTGTGAGTGCTCACCTCTTCAGAGGGGGCGGCGGCCCTCGTAGGTACCGCCGGCTGGGCATCCGGACCGGCCGGCGGCCATTCCGGCGCCGAGCGCGGGCCCGCGCAGGGGAACCCCTGCGCGGAAGCCCGGAGAGCGGTCAGTGCTCGTGGATGATCACGCCTCGGATGTTTCGACCCTCGAGCATGTCCTGGTACCCCTGGTTGATCTCCTCCAGCTTGTAGCGGCGTGTGATCAGCTCTTCCAGCTTGAGGTGGCCGGTGCGCCAGAGGTCGAGGAGCCTGGGGATGTCGTGCACCGGGTTGGCAGAGCCGAACAACGAGCCCACGATCCGCTTCTGGAACAGGGTCAGGATCGCGCCGGGGACGTGCACGGTCTTGATCTCCTCGTGGGTGAGACCGGTGACGGTCACCTGGCCGCCCTTGCGGATCACATCGAAGGCAGCGCTCACGATCGCTTCGTCCACGACGCCGACGGTCACGATGGCGTGGTCCGCGCCGACCCCAGGGCAGAGCTGTTCCCAGACCAGCTGATGGGCCTCACCTGCGTTCGCCACGCTGTGGGTGGCCCCTAGCTGCTCCGCCACCTCCCGCTTCATGGCCACCGGGTCCACCGCCACCACGTGCTTGGCCCCGGCCAACCGAGCGCCCTGGACCGTGTTGATCCCGATGCCTCCGACGCCGTACACGACCACCGTGTCGCCGGGCACCACCCTGGCCGCGTAGACGGCGGAGCCCCAGCCCGTGGGCACCCCACAGCTGACCAGGGCGGCGATGTCCAGGGGGATGTCCCGGTCGATCTTGACCACGCTGTGCTGGGAGACGGTACCCCACTGAGAGAAGGTGCCAAGGAGGGCGAAGCCGCCGAAGTCCTCACCGTCTCGGTGCAGGCGGAACCCTCCCGCTGGCAGCACCCCGGTCAGGGCGTTGGCCCCGAGGTCGCACAGGTTCTGCTGCCCTGTCGAGCAGAACCGGCAGCGACCGCAAGAAGGGATGAAGGCGCAGACGACGTGATCGCCGGGCTCGACGGTGGTGACCCCGGGTCCCACCTCCTCGATGATCCCCGAGCCTTCGTGGCCTCCCACGATCGGGAACCTGGGAACCACGTCGCCGGTCTGCATGTGCTGGTCGGAGTGACAGAGGCCAGCGGCCACGTATCGGATGCGAACCTCACCTTCCCTGGGAGGGTCGAGGTCGAGTTCTGTGATCTCCCAATCCCGGTGTGGGCCCCTGAGGATCGCCGCTCTCGTTCTCATCGTCACACCTCCGAACCCGACAGCCGTCCTCGACCGCGGCTGGTTGGTCTGGATGGATCCCACCTTCGGTGGTCGGTGGAAGCGTTGCGGGACACGCCCCGACCGGCGGGGGCGGGCACCGAGGCCGTGGGGTGGGCTCAGTCGCCGGAGCGTAGCGGGCCCTCCTGGGCCGTCGGGGGTGCCGACCACCATGCGGGCCAGGGCCTCGGGTCGATCAGCGATGCATCTTCCGTCTCCTTCGTCCTCCCTTCCCCGATGTCGAGCGGCGCTGCTCCTTGGACTGAGAGCTGGGCGAGGCTATCGGGGCCGTCGTGCCGCGACCATCGAGCGTCGGGTCATGGCTGTCCGACGAGCCACGCCACGATTGTGGGGGTGGGGTCGGACGGCCCTCACCCAGGGGGAGGGCCGTCCATCCTCGCCCCAAGGGTCGGCTACGCGCTACCCCACACCGAGCGAGCAACGCGCGCGACCAGCTCCAGCTTTTGTCGCTGCTGCTCAGGGGTGATCCGGTTGCCCTCGATGGTGGATGCGAAGCCGCATTGCGGGCTCAAGGCCAGGCGCTCCAGGGGCACGTAGCGACTCGCCTCCTCGATGCGCGCGCGCAGCTCGTCCTCGCTCTCCATCCGCGCCTTCTTCGTGGTCACCAGGCCGAGGACGACCGTTCGGTCCTCCGGCACGTGTCGCAGCGGCTCGAACCCACCCGATCGCTGGTCGTCGTACTCCAGGAGGAAGCGGTGGAAGAGGGTTCTCTCGAAGATGCGCGAGATCGGCTCGTAGTCCCCCTCCGCGTAGAACTTGCTTTGGTTGTTCCCGCGGCAGATGTGGAGGCCGAACGTCACCCCGGGATGCCCCTGGATGATCGCGTTGTCCATCTCGATGCAGCGATCGATCAGCTCCTCGGGATCGCTGCCGCGCTCGCGGTAGCCAGCCCGCATCTTGGGGTCGAGCAGGGCCGCGTACTGGGGAGCGTCGATCTGGATGTAGGTGCAGCCCAGACGCACCAGCTCCTCGACCTCGCGCCGGGAGAGGTCGACGATGTCGGCCAGGTAGGCGTCCCGGGTGGGGTAGGCTCCTCCGGATTTCTCGGGGTCGTAATAGGCGGCAGCCTGCTGGGCGCTGAGCATGGTCACCTTGCCCGGACGTTGAGCCCGGGCCCGCAGGTAGGTCCACTCCTCGGCGCACATGCTGCGACGCCAGCGCAGCTTCTCCACCACCACCGGGCGGCGCAGCACCAGCTCCTCGCCGCTCTCGTCCCGGAAGGGGATGGCCCACCCACCCTCCTTGTCGAAGCCGTCGAAGGACTCGATCAAGTGTCCGAAGAAGGCATACCGGCGGAGCTCGCCGTCGGTGACGACGTCGATACCCGCCTCCTCCTGGAGCCGGATGGCCTCGTCGACCGCGCGGTCCTCGATACGTTTGAACTCGGCCGGAGATAGCCCTCCCGATTCAAGGCGCTTGCGTGCCTCCACCAGGTCCGGTGGGCGAAGCAAGCTGCCGACCACCTCGGCGCGGGCATGGGAGACCGCCGTCACCGCCTCCTGGGTCGTGCTCAGTGTGCTCATGGCTGGATCACCTCAGGTACACACGAACCGTTGATGTGGGAGAAAGGGAGGGACAGCAGGGGAGCGCAGCCGAGGAGGAGAGACCGGGCACCCGCTCGCGGGGGAGAGTACCGACGCTCCGGCACGCGATAGACGCCTGAGCCTGCTCCTGGCACGAGCCGTAGCTCCACCCTTGCTGGCTTTGCGGGGAGATCGCCGACCGACGCCACGACCTCCATCGTTCAGAAGTAGACGGATCGCCAGAACTCGTCCGTCCGGCTGGCCGCGTCCTCGTAGCCAGTTGTCGACCCACCGGAAAGCACATAGACACGGTCACAGTTGACGGCGAGCGCCCGCAGATTCTGGTCCACGATCAAGAGCGCGACTCCCTGCTCCCGGCAGGCGGAGAGCACGCCCCCCAGCACGTCCGCCACCACCCTTGGGGCCAGCCCCAGGCTCAGCTCGTCCACCATCAGGAGCTTCGGCTGGGCCATCAGACCACGGGCGATGGCAAGCATCTGCTGCTCCCCGCCGCTGAGCAAGCCCGCCTTGCGGTCCAGCATCCGGCCCAGGGCGGGGAAGAAAGCCAGCACGCGCTCACGCTCGGCCGGTCCGTGGGGCTTGCCGACTGCGGCCGCCCCGAACACGAGGTTTTCCTCGACGGTGAGGCTGCGGAGCACCCCTCGCCCTTCGGGCACGTGGACCACGCCCAGCCTCGCCACCCCGCGCGGGCTGGGGGGCAGGGGGGCGTCGTCGAAGAGGAGCTTGCCAGCGCGGCGGGGCAGCATCCCTGAGATGGCCCGAAGGGTGGTGGTCTTCCCGGCCCCGTTGCGCCCGGCCAGCCCAACCACCTCCCCGGGGTGGACCTCAAGATCGACCCCGGTCAGGATCAGGGTGCGGCCGTAGCCAGCGTGGAGGCCGTGAACGCTGAGGCCGCTCACCCTGCTTCCCCACCGGCCACGGTGCTACCCCAACCCCTCATCTGGCCTGGCATCCTAATCCGTGCCTCTGGTCGTGCACGCCCGCGGTCGTTCGTTGACCCTCCCACTCCGTCTGCTCAACCTTCCACGACGGGGGCTGCGCACCGCCGGCGAGCAGCCTCCACGCCTCAAGGGCCAATTCAACCGACTGGCCGGTAGATTGTCAACTGCCAGCGGCAGTATGCTCGCTCAGGCAGCTCTGGCACCTGCGCCGGCGATCAGGAGGAGGATGGTGTTGGGACAAGTTGAGGGCTCGGTCATGGGTCGCCCCGACCGCGGGGGGGAGTGGTGCTGAGATGGTCTACCGGAGCCCATACCCGGATATCGAGCTTCCCGACGTCTCCCTGCCCGAGTTCGTCATCGGCCGGGCCAAGGGACGGGGGGACAAGCTCGCCCTGGTTGATGCGGATGGGACCTGCCAGATCTCCTATCGACGTCTGGCCGAGCTGGTCGAGCGGGCCGCGGCTGGACTCCACCAGCTCGGCTTCCGGAAAGGCGACGTGGCCGCCATTTGCTCGCCCAACCGCCCCGAATTCGCCATCGCGTTCTTCGCGGTGGCCCGGCTGGGTGGCATCACCACGACCATGAACCCCTCCCTGACCCAGGCCGAGATGCGGACTCAGCTGAAGGACTCGGGCGCGGTGCTCGCGTTCACGGTCCCTGAGCTGGCCGATCGCCTGTGGGCCGCTGCCGATGGCGCCCTCCGTCACCTGTTGCGCTTTGGCGACGAGTCGTTCGAGGCCTTGACCCGCGTCCGGGCGGCACCCCCAGCGGTGGACATCGACCCTCGGAACGACGTGGTCGCCCTCCCCTACTCGAGCGGCACCACCGGGCTTCCCAAAGGCGTCATGCTCACCCACCGCAATCTGGTTGCCAACCTGCTTCAGATGGGCCCGGTTGAGCGAAGCTCGGAGCAGGACACCACTCTGGCGGCGCTGCCCTTCTACCACATCTACGGCCTGTCGGTCATCCTCTGCCTGGGGCTCTACCGTGGGGTCACTCTGGTGGTCCTGCCCCGCTTCGAGATGGACGTGGCGCTCCGGGCTATCGAGCGTTGGCGGATCACCCGGCTCCCGCTGGTCCCGCCCCTCATCCTGCGCCTGCTCCGTGACCCCCAGGTCGCCAGGCACGACCTGAGCAGCGTGCGGGTCGTGGTCTCGGGAGCCGCCCCCCTGGCGCCTGAGCTGGCGGCTGAGCTCGCCGACCGCCTCGGGGTGCTGGTCAAGCAGGGCTATGGGATGACTGAGCTCAGCCCTGGCAGCCACATGCATCCCGAGGAGCCAGGGATGGCGAAGCCAGGCACCGTCGGGGTTCTCCACCCCAGCACCGAGTGCCGGCTGGTGGATCCGGCCACCGGTCGGGACGTCGCCCCGGGCGAGCCGGGCGAGATCTGGGTACGGGGGCCCCAGGTGATGAAGGGGTACCTCAACCGGCCGGAGGCGACGGCCGAGGTCCTGACGCCCGACGGGTGGCTCCGGACCGGCGACATCGGGGTCGTGGGTGAGGACGGTCAGCTCTCCGTCGTGGACCGGCTCAAGGAATTGATCAAGTACATGGGCTTCCAGGTGCCGCCAGCGGAGGTGGAGGCCCTGCTTCTGAGCCATCCCGGGGTCGCGGACGCAGCCGTGATCCCGCGCCCCGACCCGGAGGCCGGGGAGATTCCGGTGGCCTACGTTGTCCGCCGACCGGGGGCGGAACTGTCGGCGGAGGAGCTGATCCAGTGGGTCGCGGAACGTATCGTTGCCTACAAGCGAGTCCGGGCGGTGGAGTTCGTCGATGAGATCCCAAGGTCCCCCTCCGGGAAGATCCTCCGACGCCTGCTGGTGGAGCGCGAGCGGGCCTCTGGCTGAGGACCTGGGCTCTTGGCTCGGCTAGGACCCGCTGGAGGCTGGGTGGCTCCGCCGTCAGGAGGGACGGCGGAGTCCCAGCAGGTCCAGGGTGAGCTCACCGGCGCGAAGCCGCTCCATGACTCGTTCCTCCCGCGCCACTCGGGCCCGGGATGCCTCCAGGACCTCCTGGAGGCGCTCGGCCCGGATCAGGACCACGCCATCGGCGTCGCCGAGGACAACGTCGCCAGCCCGGACCCAGACCCCACCGGCCACGACCGGCTCCCCGACCCGTCCCGGCTCGTGCTTGACGGTGCGCAGGATGGAGCGACCACGGGCGAAGACGGGGAAGCCCAGGCGCTCAAGCGCCTCGGTGTCCCGGACCCCTCCGTCGATGATCAGCCCAGCCACGCCGCGCGCCTGCGCCGCTACGGCCAGGACCTCGCCCCAGTAGCCAGCCAGATGCTCCCGGGCGTCCACGACCAGGACGGCCTCGCGAGGCGCATGTTCCAGCGCTCGGTGGATGGCCAGGTTGTCGCCGTACCCGCACTCGACGGGCAGGGCGGGCCCGCAGACGCGGGCACCCCGCCACATGGGACCGATCGCCGGGTCGAAGGCTCCCTCTCCGCCTGAGGCCTCATAGACGGTTGCCGATCCCAAGCGCAGCAACTCGTCTCGGAGCGTCGGCTCCAACTCGCTCAGCACCAGCGGGCGAAGCCCATCCCGCACCCCGTGCCGGCAGGGCTGCGATAGGTGGGCACGTAGTCCAGGAGCTCAAGGCTCAGATGTTCAGTGGCCCCCGCCACGACGATCCAGTTGCGGATCTCCGAGGTTCCCGAGACCAGCTCCTCCTGAGGGAGGGAGGTGATCCTGGCCTCGTCGCGGGAGCGAAAGGCGTCCAGGACCCGATGATCGAGTTCCTCGTCGATCACAAAGTGGCTGAGGCCGCCGGAGGCCACCACCGCCACCCTCAGCTTGCCCTCGAAGGACTCGATGGCGCGTCGGAGCGCCTTCCCGAAGGCGTAGCAACGCCCTGCCGTGGGCTGGTTGGGAGGAAAGTAGGTGTTCACCATGATCGGGAGCATCGGCGCCTGATGGTCGCGCATGATGCGAATCTTGACGAAGTTGAAGGCGTGGCCGATGGAGCGCTCGGCCGGCTGCTGGCGGAGCTGGGCCACGTCGAAGCGCTCCAACATCATCTGCTCCACGATGTGACGACCCAGGTCGGGCACGCAGCGGTAGACCTCGCGGCGCTCCCCGTAGTTGGCCCATCGAGCCGGGCGTAGGGAGGGCGGCAGCTCCTCCTCCGGCTTGGGGATGCACTCGACGCTCTCTCCCCAATAGACGGCCAGGGTTGGCATGCCGTCGTCGAGGAACATCTCCCGCTGGTCGTCTCCGACGATGACGACCGCATCCGGGCCCACGCGGGCCAGCGTCTCTGCCAGGGCATCGATCCCCCGTTCGCAGCGTTGGTATTTCTCCAGCCAGATGCGGTCGTCGATCTCCCTTTCGAAGTGCTCCTCTCGACGCGCCTCGACCAACCCCTGGTAGTCGTAGACCTTGCCTCGGAAGTGCAGCTCCTTGTTCTGTCGATCGCGTTCGGCATGCATCGCCCACAGCTCGCAAGGGGTGCTCAGCTGTGGGCTGTGCGATGCCGCCAGTCCCAGCACGATCTCTGCCATTGGCTTTAACCTCCCTGGTCTCGTGGAGACGTGATGACACGTGAGGTGGTCACGCCGATCAGCTGGCCGGGGTTTTCAACGGCCATCCGACGCACCGCATCGGGGGAGAATCCGACCTGGAGCAAGCGGTCAGCGAAGTCGGCCAAGCCGGCCGCGACGGGCGGGTTGCCGATCTGGCCAAGGTCGGTTGAGATGACGACGACCTCGGGCCCGGTGGCGCGAATGTTGGCGAACGTGGTCTCCCAGGACGTCTTGCCGGTGTGGGCGGTGGTGTAACAGTGCTCGATGATGGCTCCCTGGCGAGCCAGCTCCACCTGCTCCTCGGCTGTGAGCGCGAGGCTGGGAAACTCGGCATGGGTGATGACGATCTTGGAGATGCCGAGCTCTCGAGCTCGCGGTATCAGGGCCAGGATCTCCTGTCGACCGATGTGGCCGGTGGCCAGCACCATGTCGTAGGCAGAGATGACCTCAAGGCAGCTGTTCGTGGCCTCGCTCAACCGACCGTCGGGGCGGAGCAGTGAGATCGGGGAGGGGTAGGCCGGGCGTCGGCGGAGCTGATCGTGGAAGGCACCCCAGGCTGGGGGTGGTGCCCCCGGGGGACGACCCGTCCATTCGTTCGCCGCGTCGACCGTGGGCATCCAGGCTATGCGCGCGCCCAGCTGTGCCGACACCTCGAGCGCGGCCGGGTTGAGCCCCCCCACCGCGTGGTTGAGCGCCACCGCGCCCAGTGCCCGAACCTCAGGCACCGCCCGTTGCACTGCCGCGGCACGTTCGGCCGTGGGCATGTAGTGCGACTTGAGCACGAACCCGGCCAGGCCGTGGTCGCGGAACTCTCTGGCCAGATCGACGTCGTCGATGCGGCGCCGAATGACGTCCGGGCCAACGTGAACATGGAGGTCGATGGCCCCCTGGATGGCTGCCCAGGCTTCCGCTGACGGCGGTCGATTGAGTTCGCTCATCGCGGGCGGAATGCCTCGACGCAACCTTGAGCCGCGTGCATCGCTTGGATTGGTCTCATGCTAGAGGTAACGATCTCCCCTGTCCAACAGGATTCGTCGATCGCTAGGATCGGCAGGGCCGATTGCGCTTGGTCACTGTGGCTCCTCTCGCAACCACGCGACGTAGTCGGCGACGCCGTTGATGAGATCGTAACGAGGCGCGTAGCCCGTGTCTTGCTGGATACGGGAGATGTCCATGTACGCCTGCCGCGCGTCTGGACGAGGTGGGCACGATGGGAGCGAGACCTCGGCGGTAGGGATGGCTTTGCGAACAGCCTCGGCCAGCTCTTGGTTGGTGACTGCACGGCCACCGCCGACGTTGTAGACACGGTGCGACAAACGGTCGGAGAGGTGGAGCGATCGGATGCCGGCGGCGCAGTCCCTGACGTAGCAGAGGTCGGCGGTCTCCTGGGCGTAGGGGGTCCCGACCCGGAGGTCGTCGAGACGCGGTGGTTGGCCACGGACTGCGGCCAGACACAATCGGCTCGGAAGGTTAGCCATGCTGTGGTAGAGGGGACCGTAGATCATCGCCAGCCGCATGATCCGGACATCCACCCCGGTGCGATCAGCGAAGTGCAGGGCAAGGGCCTCCATGGCCTTCTTCTCCGCTGCGATGTGCCCATCCGACTCCATCGGGAGCGGCATCTCCTCTCGCCAGGGGCCCGGCCCGGCATTGGCGTAAACCGACACCGAACTGGCCAGCGACACGCGACGGACGCCGTGCTGACGGGCCGCCTCCAGCACGTTGATCAGGCCTAGGAGCCCGGAACGATACGACTGGGCAGGGCTCGACCCCGGCGCGGGCGCGGCCAGGTGCACAATGCTGGTCACCGAACGTCGCCGGAGGAGGTCCAGCACCGCCCAGCCGTCGGCGAGGTCGAGCGGCTCCACCTGCAGCTGCGTGCCTAGCTCACCTTCCAGGAAGCGGGGGAGCCGCCAAGCGCGGAAGCGGGTGAGCACGACGGGCTCGCCTGCGTCGAGGAAGCTGCGGGCGGTGTGGAGCCCGATGAAGCCCATCCCTCCGGTGATGAGGATCATGGGCGTTCCCGGGTCTGGAGCTGGAAGTAACGGTGTCGACGGCGCGCCTCATCCAGGCGGCTGCCCTGCTCGATCTCGCGCCGGATGCGGTCTTCGGCCTCGGCGATCTCACGGGCCGCGGAGAGCACCTCCTCCTGGCGTTGTTGGGGCACGACCACCACCCCGTCGGCGTCCCCGACCACGATGTCCCCAGGCTCCACGCGCACCTCGCCCAAGGAGACCGGTACCTGGTAGCCGTCGGCCTGCACCCGTCCTCTGCCGGTGCGCATGTACACCCCCCGGCTGAAGATCGGGTACCCCAGCTCCAGGCTCCGGGAGGCGTCCCGGCAGACGCCGTGGATGACGGTGCCGCCGAGACCCTTGCGGTGAGCCATGATGGTCAGGATGTCCCCCCACACCGTGGCGTCGAGGCGGCCCCCGTTGTCGAGCACGACGATGCTCCCAGGAGGCACGTCATCGATGTAGTCCCCGACGGTGCCGCTGATCACCGCCACCGGGATCGTGCGCACGGTGAAGGCGGGGCCGGCCAATCGGAAGCGACGGTCCAAGGGGGTGATGCCGAAGACCTGGCCGGCGATCCCGAGCCGGTCCATGGCGTCGCTGAGCGTGGTGGTCGAGTGGCGCTTGAACTCGTCGATGAGGTCGTCCAAATCCAAAGTTGCCTCCTCATTACTTCTCGGCCGGTGGCTCGGGGCCTGACCGGGGGCTCCGGTCGGGGAGGGGAGTGCGGCCGGGGTGGAGCCGGGCCATTGGCCCGGCTCCCGTTGGAGATCCCGGGTTCGCAGCTTACTTGACCTGGCAGTTCCCGATGGGCGGGAGCTGGTTGGGCGCGAAGGTGGCCAGGACCTGCTCGTTCTGCCCGTTGATCTTGGCGATGTAGGTGGTCTGTGCCCCCTGATGGTCGGTGGGGTTCATGACGAAGTCGCCGCCGGGGAAGTCCGGCCCCTGCTTGGCCTTCAAGGTGGACAGCGCTTGGATGAGCTTCTGGGTGTCCTGCTTGCCCGTGAAGTTAACCTTGAGCATGGCCTCTTTGAGGGCGGTCATGGTCGTGTAGGCCTCGTAGCCGAGGTCCCCTGGGACCGCCTTATCAAGGCCCCCCAAGGTGCTGATGATGTTGGGGTCCTCCTTGGCCAGCTGCTTGCGGAAGGCTTCGTGGTAGGCCTTGTCGTACTTGTTGTTGGAGTCAGACAGCTCTGGGGACTGGCCGATGTCACCGTTCAACGAGGACGGATAGACGCCCGCGAAGCGCTCCTTCCCGAACACGCCCACGATCGGCATCTTCTGGTTAATGCCGAACTGCGCGATCGTCTGCGAGGCCCGAGGCAGATCCCCACCGACCTCAGCGTTGATCAGACCGTTGACCGACCCGTCGGTGGCGATTTTGGTGATGTAGGGGGTCATGTTGGTCTCGTTCTCCGGGATGGGGATGATCTGGGTGAGTTCGCCACCGACCGCCTCCAACCCCACCTTGTAGGCAGCGAGCAAGGACTGCCCTAGGGCGTAGTCAGGGTAGATGATCGACCACTTCTTGCCGTAGGTGTCGACGATGTAGCGGGCGAGCGGGATGACGGTCTGACGCCCCTCAGGGGAGACCCGAAAGCTGTACAGGTTGCACTGCTTGCTGGTGAAGTCCTCGGCCGCGCAGCCGGTCGAGGACAGGTAGACGACCTGCAGCCTTGGCACCAGGTTCTCGACGCCCAGGCACTCGCTACTGAGCACGGCCCCGACCAGCACGTCCACGCCCTGCTGCTGAACCAGCTGCTGGGCGAGGCTGACGGCCTCGTCGGGCTGGCCCTTGGGGTCGGCGTAGACTAGCTGCAGCTTGCGGCCGTGGATGCCACCGGCGGCGTTGATCTGGGCCACGGCCAGGTCAGTGTTGACACGCATCTCGGCCCCTTCGACCGCGGTCAGCGGCACGTTGTCGTCGAGAACGCCGATCTTGATCGGTGGTCCCGAGGCTTGCTGGGTGCCTCCTCCCCCGCCACCGCAGGCGACGACCGCAACCAGCCCGACGAGGGCCGCGACCAGCGGTCGCCAGCGCCTGAAGAGGCCGCCTTGCGGGCTCGAGCCCCTCACGTCCCTGCTGTCCTGCTGCTGTCCTCGCAACGTCGCTTCCTCCCTTCTCTCACGATGTGGTCCGCTCTGACCTAGGACTCCCGTCCGATTACTCCTCCGTCGCTCCCCGAAACAAGCTGTCGATCTCCACCTCCTGAGCTAGCACCGCTCCCAGCGCTTCTGAGGGGGCCGCTGCCCCGGCCCGCACCCGGCGCCGCAACTGCCAGAGCTGCCGTGCTGCCCCGAGCACGCCGGCCGGCAGCGCGTACACGACGATCAACAGGGCCACCCCGACGTAGAGCTGTGACTGGGTACTCTGCTGGCCCAGGTACTCCCCCAGGTAACGCAACCCGGCCGTGCCGATCAGCGGACCGAGGATGGTGTCCACTCCCCCCACCAGCGAGTACAGGACGAAGTTGACCGAGTCGTTCAGCCCGAGCAGATCCTGGAACACAAAGGCATGCGCTAGGGCATACAGCCACCCCGCCGAGGCCGCGATCAGGCCCGAGTAGAGGGTGACCGCGACCTGGTAGGTGTACACGGAGTAGCCCATGGCGGCGGCCCGAACCGGGTTGCGCCCGATGGCGATCATGGCCCGCCCTGCCCGACACGTCAGCAAGTACCAGGAGAGCAGGCACCAGAAGGCCGTGATCCCGCAGAGGAACCAGTAGAACCCGTTCCCCTGCAACGGATCGAGCCCGAACGAGATCTGGACCGCTCCCTTCACGCTCAGGCCGTTCTCGCCTCCCGTCAGCTTGGTGAAGAGCAGGGGGAGGGTGAAGAAGGCCGAGGTGGTAAGGAGGGTGAGCAGCAGGTACTCCAGACCGGAGGACACCACCGCGTAGACGGCGAACAGCATCGAAACCAGGAGGCCGGCGGCAAGCGAGGCCAGCATGAGCAGCAGGGGGTTGAGCACCCCGTGCTGGCTGAGGATGGCGACCGTGTAAGCGCTGACCCCGAAGGTGGCGCCCACGCCGACGTTCAAGAGACGAGCGTGGCCGGCGATGAGCGCCACGGCCAAGGCGGGCAGGCCGAAGATCAGATAGTCGGAGACCCGCTGGGGAAGGTACTGGCCATATAGCGGGGGCACCAAGAAGAGCGCCGCGAAGAAGAGCACGATGGCCACCACCCCAGGCGCGCTCAGCCCCATGGCCCGGGCACGCCAGATGCTGCTCATCCTTCCCTCCTACCGTCCTAGAGCCTGACCAGCACGAGCTGGCGCCGAGAACGCAGGACCAGGAGCAGGATCACCAGGGCGAAGATCAGAATCTGGACCGCCTCGCCTCGGATCCAGATCGAGCCCAGTGACTCCACCACCCCTAGGCCCAGCGCGATCAGGGCAGCCCCCCGGAAGTTGCCCAGGCCGCCGGCGATGACCACGATAAAGGCGTTCAGGTTGGTGTCCAAGCCCACCGTCGGGTAGACGGAGACAAGGGGGGCCAGCAGCGAGCCGGCGACGGCAGCCAGGCCGGCGCTGATCACGAAGGCAAGGGCATAGACGCGCGAGACCGGCACGCCCAGGATGCTCGCCATTCGGCGATTCTCGGCCACCGCTCGTAGCCAGATGCCGTACTTGAGGTACTTGAGGAAGATGAAGCCGCCAGCGAGGATGATGGCGGCTGCGCCTACGACCACCAGGTCGTAGACGGGATAGTCGGTGTCACCGATCGCGATCCGCGCCCCGATCGGTGCCGGTACCGTCCGGGAGCTGGCGCCGAAGACGTTGGTGACCAGCTGTTCGATGATCAGACTCAAGGCCAAGGTGGCGAGCAAGACCAGCGCGTGGGCGCGGTCGCGCAGCGGCCAGAGCATGGCCATCAGCCCCAGTCCCCCGGCCAGCCCAATCACGACCACGGACAGCACCACCCCGAGCCAGAAGCTGAGCCCATGGGCGAGGGCCAGCCAGACCGCGTACGTGCCCAGCATAAAGAAGTCGCCTTGGGCGAAGTTGAGGATCCCTAGCACGCCGAAGAGCAGCGCCAGCCCGGCGGCGACCAAGGCGATCGAGGCACCCACCACCAGTCCGTTGAGCGCCGCCACCACCATGGCGTCCATGGCCTCAATCCTCTCCTTTCAGGTAGGTTGCGACCAGCTGATCGGCGGTCGCGAACTCGTCCAGCCGGTACTCGCCTGTGATCACCCCGCGCTTCATCACGTACAGCCGGCTGCAGACCATCTTGAGGAGGTGGAAGGAGGCGTCGACCACGAGCACGCCCATGCCCTCCTCGACGGCGCGTCGCAGCGCTCTGGCGATGAAGTCGACGTTGATCGGCATGAGGCCTTCGCTGGGCTCGTCGACCAGGATCATCCGCGGACGCAAGGCCAGGCCACGGGCCAGGGCCAGCATCTTCTGCTGGCCGCCGCTGAGGGTGCCGGCAAGCTGGTTGCGGCGCTCGGCCAGCACGGGGAAGAGCTCGTAGGCGGCGTCGAGGCACACCTGCTGATCCCCCCTGGCCTTGAGGAAGGCGCCGGTGCGAATGTTTTCCTCCACGGTCATGGTGGGGAAGACCGCCTCCGAGTCGGGCACGAAGCCGAGCCCACGCCGGGCCCGGGCGTGGACCGGCAGGCCTCGGAGCTCCCGACCGTCGAAGGCGACGTGACCCTGGGTCCGTGGCCCTAGCCCCATGATCGACTTCAGCGTCGTGGTCTTGCCCACGCCGTTGTGGCCGACGAGCCCGACCCCCTCGCCCTGCCCGACCTGGAGAGAGATGCCCTGGATGATGTGGCTGCGCCCGTAGTAGGAATGGAGGTCACGCAGCTCGAGCATCACTCGCCGCTCCGCAGGAACACCTGTTTCACCTCCGGGGTGTCGAACACCTCCTCCGCGCTCCCCTCGGCGATCTTCCGCCCCAGGTTGAAAGCGGTCACCGCGGTCGCGATGCGGCGGACGAAGTCCACGTCGTGCTCGGCCATGACGATGGTGGCATGCTGGACCACCCGCTGCAGCAGCGTGCCCAGCGAAAGGCGCTCGTGCTCGGTGAGGCCGGAGGTGGGCTCGTCCAGGAGCAGGACCCGGGGCCGGCTACCGAGGGCGATGGCGACCTCGAGCTGCTTCTGCTGACCGTGCCCGAGGGCTTCGGCGGGGGTGTGGGCGTGTGGCCCGAGCCCGACCAGGTCGAGCAGCTGGTGGGCGTGGGCGAGATCGGAGGGACGGGTACGGGGGCGCAACAGGGAGAACATGCGGCGCTGGGCCTCGACGGCCAGGACCACGTTCTCCAGGCAGCTGAAGCCGGGGATCACGGAGGTGAGCTGGAAGGAGCGCCCGATCCCCATCCGGGCCCGGACGGGCGGGGTGCTGGAGCCCAGCGGGCGCCCCATGAATCGGATCTCCCCCGAGGTCTGCAAGAGCTGACCCCCCAGCAGGTTGAGCAATGTGCTCTTGCCTGCCCCGTTGGGCCCGACCAGCGCGTGCAGCTCGCCCTCGTGGATGTCGAGGTCCACGTCGTCGATGGCGACGAAGCCGCCGAAGCGCATGGTCAGGCCCCGGGCGGAGAGCACCACCGATGCCCCAGGACGCGGCCCGGCTCGACCCCCGTTGGGGGCCGTCGCCGGACCCTGTTCGGCCGGGATCGGTGGGGTCGGCACGGATGCCCTCAGACGCGCGCCGACACCTGGAAGCGAGGGAAGACAGCGCGCGCGTTGGTCTCGAAGATGCGCTCGCGGTCCGTCTCGCTGAGCCAGGAGATGCGCTCGATCACCGGTTTCAGGTCGTCCAGCCACGCCCCGGTGACGGGGTCCTTGGCCGAACCCGAGCCAGGGTTCTCGGTCCCGAACAGGCAACGGTCGGTGCCGACGATGCGGAAGAGGAGCTCCAACGATTCCTGGTTGTAGAGGACGGTGTCGTAGTAGAGGCGCCGCAGGCTCTCGTCGAACGACTCCAGGGAGGGGTTGGAGGCCTGCTCGCGCAGACGTGCTGCACGCCAGCGGCCGATCTGGTAGGGCACCGAGCCGCCTCCATGCGAGACGATGAGCCGCAAGTTGGGGAAGTCCTCAAAGACGCGACTCTCCTTCTTGCAAAGGTTGAGGACGGCGATGCTCTCCTCGGTGATGAAGTGGGCGCTGTAGGACTCTCGGAAATTCCTGCAGGCCGTGGAGTGGATCAGGCCGGGCACGTCCAGCTCCACCATCTTCTCGTACAGCGGATACCAATACTCGTTGTCCAGCGTGGGCATCAACCCAGTGCCCTCGGTGGGATCGGGGTTGATCAGGCAGCCGATGAAGCCATGCTCCTTCACGCAACGCTCCAGCTCCTCGACGCAGGCCTGGATGCTGCCGTTGGGCGTCTGCGGAAGCCCGCAGACCCCACGGAAGACGTCCGGATAGGCCTTGCACTGACGGGCAATCACGTCGTTGTTCGCCTCGACCCACCAGCGGACGATGGACTCCGGCGTCTCTGAATGCATGAGCTGGAAGGGGCGAGGCGAGAGGAACTGAACGTCGGTGCCGACGTTCCGAAGCAGCTCCAAGTGGTGTTGGACCGCCTGGTGCAAGCGCTCGTCGCTGATGCCAGGGTTGCCCTTGCCGTGGTAGCCCCGGCTGGCTAGGAGCAGGGACTTATAGGCGTAGAGCTCGGCTGGGGCGGATACGTGCCCGTGGATGTCAATGATCATGTCGCGACTCCTCTTCCCAAGCGTTCAGTCAAGGACGGCGACCAGCTCGCACTGGATCAGCATGCCGCCCGAGAGGTTCCAGAGCAGCGTGTGGCGGGCCGGCCGGTTGTGCTCCTCCGGGAAGGCCTTCAACCACTCGCGGTTGAGGTGCTCACGATAGGCGTCGTCCTTGACGAAGACCGTGACGTGTGCTATGTCGTCGAGACTTCCTCCCGCCTGCTCCAGGAGCGTGCGCATGTTCTGGAACATCAACTCGGTTTGACGGGCGGGATCGTCGGGCAGCGTGCCGGTGGCGGGGTCCCTGCCCATGATGCCCGAGGAGAAGACCAGATTCCCGATCTTGACGCCCATGGGGATGGGCGCCGAGTGCGTCACGCCTGGGATCTCGAGCGTCTGCCGTTTACCCAACCCTGCCTCCTTCCGTCAACCTTGAGGGCCGGCCACCGCCCGGCCGTCGCTCCACCTCACTCCTAGCACCCCATGATGCCCCGCGATCACGGGGTAGGCCAATGCTAGGTACGAGCGGAGGGGCTGTCCATCCCCGCGGGCCGATCGCTAGGATCGGCATCGCCGATGTTTGGCCCCTCAGGCTTGGCCCCACTCTTGTGCCCGGTGCCCGTCTGCCCAGGTCCCGATTGAAGGTCCCTATGATGAGGCGGTGGCCGCAACTGGTACCCGACCTGGTTCCCTGTTGGTGGTCGGCGCTCATGCTGCCGACTTCGTCTGGCGCGCCGCTGGCACGGTGGCCCTGCACACCACCGCGGGCTGGCGCGCAACGGTGGTTGCTCTCTCCTACGGAGAGCGAGGCGAGTCCGGCGACCTGTGGAGGCAGCCTGGGCAGACCGTGGAGAACGTCAAGCGCATCCGGCACCAGGAGTGCTCACGAGCTGCAGCGGCCATTGGCGCCGAGCTCGTGGCCTTTGACCTTGGTGACTACCCGCTCGAGGTGCCAGCTGAGGCGGTGAGTCGCCTGGTCGAGCTGATGCGGGAACTCCGCCCCGACGTCATCATCACCCATACCCCGGCGGACCCTTTCAACCCCGACCATCCGGTGGCCTTCGCGGCGACGGACCGGGCGCGGAAGATCGCGATGGGGGCCGCGGGCGTGGCCAGCGCCTTCGTGACCATCCCGCCGCCGCGCATGTACCTGTTCGAGCCACATCACCCCGAGCAATGCGGGTTTCGCCCCAATACGTTCGTGGACTACACGCCGGTTGCCGAGCGGAAGGAGGAGGCGATGGCGGCCATGGCGGCGCAGTCGTACCTACGCGACCACTATCGGGAGCGTGGCCTGCAACGCGCGGTCCAGGCTCGGTACTTCGGCGCTGGCCCTGAGACCAGGTACGTCGAGGCCTTCGAGCTGACCACCCCCCGGCTGGTCAGCGGCCTCTGAGGCTGGCCTCGTCGAGCTCCGCCTCGGCGGGGCCGTGCTCCGAGCCGTGGCTCGGTGGCGAAGGGGCTTGCCTTGGATCGCGGGCGCCAGCCCCGGATGGGGGCGTGGGTGGCCGCTGGGAGGAGTGAGGGCCATCCTGAGGCGGCCGATCGTGGGTCGGCCGCCTCAGGCGGTTCCGTCCTGCCGACCTCGGCTGGGCGACGGCTAGATGATCGACGCCGAATCGGCTACGCCGAGACGGCGGGCCGTGATCAGCACGGCGAGGGCGCCGGGACGTGAGGGGTGGGACACGACCCCGACCCCCTCGTCACGGCACGGTCCCTCACCATCGACGACCTCCTCCTCGGACCGGGCGTCTGGCGGGGTCCCGGCCGACCGCCTCGCCGTCCGACGCCTCCAGGCCCGCTCGTCGTGGCCTCGGATGGGCGCTCGCCGGTCGCCTACGACCGCTGGAGCGTTCGGCATCCCTCATCTAGCCCCAGATCCGGTGGGCAACCCGACCGACCAGCTCGAGTTTGGCCCGCTGCTGCTCGGGGGTGACCGGGTTGCCCACGGCCACCGAAGCGAAGCCGCACTGGGGACTCAGCGCCAGCTCCTCAAGCGGCTTGACCCTGGCCGCTTCTTGGATCCGACGCTCGATCACCGCCTCCTCCTCGACCGCTCCCGACTTGGTGGTCAGCAGGCCCAGGACGGCGATGGTCCCTGGGGGGATGCAAGCCAGCGGCTCGAAGCCCCCGGCACGCTCGCTGTCGTACTCCAGGAGCAGGACGTCCACCCGGAGTTTTGGGAAGAGCTGCTCGGCGATGACGCCATAGCCGCCACTGGAGTGCCAGCGGCCGGCGGCGTTGCCTCGGCAGACGTGGAGGGCGCGGGTGATGCCCTCGAAGCCGTCGAAGAGCGAGCTGTCGAGCTCGACGTCGAAGGCCAGCTCGGCCTCCAGGTCGTGGCCCCTGGCCTCAAGCATCCGACGGTTGTCACGGTCACACAGCGTGCCGTAGTTGGGCGCGTCGAGCTGCACGTAGTCGCAGCCGAGCTCGATCAATCGGGTCAGCACCGCTCGCTGGTAGTCACGAACAGCGATGAGGAACTCCTCACACGTCGGGTAGGCGGCCGAGGAGTGCTCTCGATACCAGAACCGCCGGTGGTAGCTGGGGGCGGGCATGCAGTACTTGGTGCGAACCCGAGCGTGGCGGGCAAGGAAGGCGTACTCCTCGGTCAGGTCACGACGGGGAGCGATCGGGCGCACCACCGTGGGGTATCCCCCTGCCGCCTGGACGATCGGTTGGGAGAAGGTGCCGTGCTGATCGTGCCAGGTCAGGCCGGGGCCGCCCTCGCGGGGCTCGAATCCGTCCAGCGCCTCGGTGGTGACGGTCCATCCGCCCCTCCGCATCTCGCCGTCGGTGATCACGTCCAGCCCCGCCGACTCCTGGAGCCGGATGGCGTCCAGCACCGCGGCGTCCTCCAGCTCCCGGACCCGTTCGCGCGTGACCCTGCCCGCCTCGAACTCCCGCCGAGCGGCGAGCAGCTCGGGCGGGCGGAGAAGGCTGCCGACGGTCTCGGCCCGCGCGATCGGTCGTGGCGTGGTCATCGTAGGGCGTCCTCCTTGAGGGTTTGGGAACGGGCCTCCCACAGCGCACGGATCTCGTCGACGATCGCTTGTGGCTGGCCGGCGAGGAACGGGAACGGGGGTGGGCCGTCCTCGGGTCGGGGTGGGCGCGATCGGATCACGGGGAGGTGGACCCGGTGGTTGAGGGCTGGGTCTCGGATCGTCCCCTTGGGGTCACGCCCCTCCTTGACCGCCTCCATCTCCTCGAACATCCGCTTGCGCATCATGAGGATGCCACGGTCGCTCTCGCCCAGGTGCTCCTTGGTCCGATCGGCGACCCGGCCCTGCCCAACCCAGGCCACGAAGTCCTGGTTCATGATGTGGGAGTCGATCCACCGGCCGGTCCGCGGGTCCTCGACCGGGGCGGTCCAGCAGGGGATGCGCTCCTGCTCGAACGGCTCGTCCCCGGGCAGGGGGTCGATGAACCAGCCCACGCTCAGGGTGTTCTCGTCGTCGATGGGCACGCGCCACTCGAAGTGGCCGGTGTAGAGGCAGTTCGGCCAAAGGCAGACGCGACCGGTGGTCCAGAGCTCGTCCTCCTCGGTCGTGTCCTCCCGGACTCGCCGGTAGACGAATCCATAGTCGAACTCGTCGAACCCGAGCCGGGTGTGGGTGGGGCCGTACGGGCCCTGCTCCCCACGCAGCACCATCGACCAGTTGGTGTGGAGCCACTCGAAGTGCACTGGATCGATGGAGTTCTCCTGGCACTGGAACCAATTGCAGGGGACGTAGGAGAGCACCACCTGCTTGTAGCCCTGGTCGTAGAAGCGGTCCCAGTCAGGGAGGAGAGGGGCTGGCTCAGGCCCCATGTAGGCCCAGACGATGCCCGCCTTGGCCTGCACGGGGTAGGCCTTGATCCGCACTTTGTCCTTGAACCTGGCGTGGGGGTGCGCGATCTCCTCGAAAGGCTGGTGGAGGCAGCGGCCCGTCTCATCGAACAGCCAGCCGTGGTAGTTGCAGCGCAGCCCGCAATCCTCGACGAAGCCGTAGGACATATCGGCCCGGCGGTGGGGGCAGTGTCGGTCGACCAAGCCAAGCTTCCCCGAACGGTCCCGGTACAGCACCAGGTCCTCGCCCATGATGCGGACTGGCTTGATGGGGCGCTCATCGAGCTCGGCCTCGCCCGCGATCGGCTGCCAGTACCGGCGCAGAAGCTCCCCCATCGGGGTCCCTGGCCCGGTCTCGCAGAGGAGCCGGTTCTTGTCCTCACTGAGCACGGTTCTTCCTCCCTAGGTTCGAGTTGGCGAGGGTCCCACCCGTCCCAACAGCCCTATGATCAGTGGCGATCGCCTGACCATGGAACCGGCGCGAGGGACGACGATGACAAGGAACGGAGACGACTGGAGCGCGACCGGGCTGGACGACTCGGAGGTCGAGGACGCCATCGGGTTCCACCTGACGGTTGCCGACGTGCTTGAGTGGAAGCCGTTCCGTCCGCTCGAGGTCTACTGGGCGAAGAAGCATGGCCTCTCCGCAGAGGAGGCACGGCGATGGGCGCAGGAGGGGGTGCCGATCCGGGATGCCATCCGGGCCCGGACGATGGAGCTGACGGCGGCGGAGATCCGTCGTTGGCAAGCCCATGGCTTCACCGCTGCCGATGCCTGCGAGGCGAAGGAGACGGGGGTGTCCATCCAGGAGGTGATGGCGTGGCGCGAGGCCGGCTTCGTCGTCCCTGACGCGCTCCAGCTCATCCGCCACGGCTGGACCCTGGCGGAGGCGGTCGTAGCCCGCAACCGACATCTCGCTCCTATCGGGACGGCGGGCCGGGGGGGCTGACACCGCCCGACCCGCGGGTCGGGTCGCCTGATGTCGCCTCCTTGGGCTCAGGTGAGCACCGCCTCCTCGTACGGTCGCAGGCCCTGGGGGTCGAGCGGCAGCAGCCCGAGGTCGATCAGCCAGCGCTGGGTGTGCTCGTAGACGCTCTTGGTGTATGGCTCCAACACGATCCGCTCTCCCAGTCCGAAGGTGCGCACGTCGACCATGGGGTGCAGCCACTCCGGGAGCTCGCGCAGGTAGTAGTGCTTGTAGCGCTGGGGCTCGAGGTCGATGTCGCGTTGCGCGCGAAGGAGCGCGTTCACGTAACGCTCCATGTCGTCGGCCGTGGCATCGCCCGTGACCAGGAAGCTGACCATGAACGTGGTGTCCAGCACCTTCCGGAAGCCATGCTGCTCCAGGACGTAGCTCGGTGGCCCGAAGACGTTGGTGGCCTCCAGCCTCCCCTCGAGCATCAGACGCAGACGATCCAGAGGGGCGCCGGCGAAGCGCAACCGAACTCGCTCCAGGGGGAGGATCCCCTCCAGTGCCTGCAGCGTCGAGAAGTGGCTGCCGGAGTGGAGGCCGACCGCGATCTCGACCTCGGCCAGGTCCTCGGGCCGCCGTACCGGCGACTCGGGCCGTACGTAGATGCCGCCCGGGGCCACGCTGTAGGCTCGCCCCCACATCCGACCCTGCCCGGTCGCGGAGGTGGCGTTGATCGCCCAGTGACAAGCCCCGCTCACCTCGCAGGCACGGCCAGCCTGCATCGACTCGAAGGCACCGTACACCACCTCGTCCGGTCCTCCATCGGCCGCTGGCCGGGAGCCGAGGTCGCGGAACTCAGGGATGGCCACGAATTCGTAGTCGAGCCCCTCGGAGGCGAAGTACCCTTTCTCCTCTGCCACCCACTCCTGCAGGCGCTGGTGGGGAACGATCCGGAATGTGCCCATCTGTCCCTCCTCACGGGCTTTCGCTGGCCCGTGTCCCGCCGTGGAAGCTTTCCCCCGATGGTAGGCTGGTATGGCGTCAGGGGCAATCCGAACGCTCCGATGCAATTCATCGGCGATCCCGATGTTTGCAGCGGCTGGGAGGGTGCCCTCGGTTCCGACGATGGCCGAGCTGCGTCACTACCGCTACTTTGTCGAGATCGCCCGCAGGGGCACCTTCACCGCCGCCGCCGAGGCGCTCAACATGACGCAGTCGGCGCTCAGCGAGCAGATCCTGCAGCTGGAGCGTGAGTGTGGGTCGGCGCTCTTCCTCCGGCGTCACACCGGCATCAGCCTCACCCCCGCCGGCGAGTACCTGCTGCACCAGGCGGAGGCGCTGCTGGCTCGGGCTGCGGAGATCCGGGAAGGGCTGGAGGGCTTCCGCCACGGCTACCAAGAGCGGCTACGGGTGGCGTCGGTTCTCGGTCCCCTCCAGTCCTGGATGCCGGCTGCCCTGGCCCAGTTCGTGCAAATGCAGCCCCAAGTCCAGATCCAAGTCAACCCCTACCGCGGCGTGAACGAGATCCTGGTGGGGGTGGCCAGCGATCAGCTCGACCTGGGCGTGGTGAGCCTCCGGCCTTCGGCTCCGGCCCGCTCCCGTCACCACGAGCTCACCCAGATCGTGCTCATGGATGAGGACCTGGTAGCCCTGGTGCCGGCTGGCCATTCCCTGAGCCAGCTCGCCTCCGTCAGCCAGGAGGACCTGCGCCGTACCCACCTGATCACCTTCCCAACCGGCTACAACATTCGCCGCGTGGTCGACGACTGGTTCCAGGAGGTTGGCTACACGCCCATCGTCGCGGCCGAGACCGGGGCCGTGGAGGTCATGCTGAGGCTGATCTCGGCTGGGGTGGGGGTGGGGATCATGCCTCGCTCGTTGGCCTGGCGTGGGATGGCGGCGGGGCTGACGATACTCTGCCTCACCCCGGAGAAGCCGCCCCGGCGAGTGGTGGCTGCGGTTCTCCGCTCCGATGGGCGCAACGCCGAGCTGGCGCGCGCCTTGGTCGAGATCCTGGAGGCGCATGCGAAGAACGCAGGTCGTGCGGCGACGCTCTCGGCAGCCGGAGTTGGAGGTGAGGTAGGAGCCGATGGTCGCTGAGGACGTTCCCGTGATCGCCGTCCTGGGCCTCGGGGAGGCGGGCTCGCGCCTCTGCCGCGATCTCCATCAGTCGGGAGCGCGGGTGCGGGGGTGGGATCCGGCCCCTCGGGGCGATGTCTCCGGGCTGCCGGTGGTTGAGAGCCCTCAGGCGGCGGCCGATGGGGCCGATCTGGTGCTCAGCGTCAACGCCGCCAGCGCGGCGCTGAGGGCAGCCTCCTCGGTGCTCCCGGTCCTGCGGCCGGGCTGCGTCTTCGCTGACCTCAACACCGCTGCCCCCGACCGCAAAGGCGAGGTGGGGAGGTTGGTCGAGGGGCACGACGCCGCCTTCGCCGATGTGGCCCTCCTGGGACCTGTGCCTCGGGCTGGCATCCGGACCCCATGCCTTGCCTCTGGCTCCGGTGCCTCTCGTTTCGCCGACCTGATGAGGCCTTACGGGATGCCGGTGGAGGTGCTCGACGGCCCGGCGGGCCTGGCCTCGGCCAGGAAGCTGTTGCGGAGCGTGTTCATGAAAGGGATGGCGGCCGCGGTGATCGAGGCCCTGGAGGCAGCCAGGGCCCACGGCTGCTGGGAGTGGTTGGAGGGAGAGATCGCGCGGGAGTTCGAGGGGGCGGATGCCGCCCTGGTGGGGCGGCTGGTGGAGGGAAGTCGGGCGCATGCGCGGCGACGGGTGGAGGAGATGGAGGCGGCAGCCGAGATGGTGCGGCAAGCGGGGGTGACGCCGCTGGTCGCGGAGGCGGCTGTCGAGCGGCTGCGGGCGCTGCTGGATGGCCGACGCTGAGGGACGGTGGCCGGTGGCGCCGGCTGGGTTCGTAGGAGAGGCCCGGACTCGCCGACGGCCACGATAGGCCCGATCTGGCGCGCGTCCGCCTAGGGTCGGTCGCACCTTCGGCCTTCCTGAGGTAGGCGCATCGGCACCCATCGAACGGCGGTCGCACGCGGCGGCACCGAGACCCATGACCGGGTGGGCGTCCTCGTTCGTCGCCAACCGGCGGACCGCCTGTCAGGTCGGGCCGGGGGCTGTGGGGGGAGGCCTGGGCAGAACCTGGGCGCGCCGAGCAGGCCAAGCCCGGCCTCGATGCAGCGGGGACGCTCCCAGTCCTCCCTCCGGCGGGCCTCGCCGATCAGGTCGGCACCGCGGGGGGCTCCCTCCTCTATCGTTTCTCTATCGTGAACGGGCCAGGCGAGGTCGTGGCCGGGTTAGAGTAACTGCGATGGAAACGGTCGAGCGAACGCCGCTGGTCTCCGGCGGGTTGCGCATCGAGGGCCCGTCACGAGATACGTTGGCTGACCGTGCCTATCGCTCGATCCGCATCGCCATCATCAACCGGGAGCTGGTCCCCGACCGATACTACTCCGAGGCCTGGCTGGCCGGTTTGCTGGGCGTTTCCCGAACCCCCACCCACTATGCCCTGCTTCAGCTTGAGCTGGAGGGGATCGTCGAGATCGTGGCCCAGCGTGGCTTCCGGGTGCGACAGATCCCGCAGTCGGAATTCGAGGAGTTCTACGAGCTTCGGATCCTGCTGGAGACGAACGTCCTGCGCAAGCTAGCGCCGGCCGTGGAGGAGGAGTCGCTGGCGACGCTGCGTGACTTCCTGGAGCGGCAACGCCGGGTGGTCGAGGACCCCATCACCTTCCAGGACCTGGACGAGGGGTTCCACCGCTTCATGGCCGAGACCGCGGGCCTCCACCGCACCGCCGCCATCATCCACTCCCTGCGCGGCATCCTCTGGTTGGGCACCTCTACCCGTCCGGCCTCAGAGCGGGAGGCGGTGGTCGACGAGCACGCTGCCATCGTAGAGGGGCTGGCGGCCAGGGATCCGGAGGCCGCGGTGGCAGCGCTGGTGCGACACCTGCGGACTTCCCAGGAACGCTACAAGGCGATGGTGGAGGAGACCGAGGCCTCGGCGGCCTCGTAGGCGCTGCCTCAGCCTAGAGAAGAGCGGCTTCAAAGAAGCCGTGGCATGCTAGTCTACTACTCGGTGCCCAACAGTGCTGTGTGCGGTGGGCCTAGGGGGATCGTTTGCGACCGTGGTCCCGGGCTGGACCTGAGCGGCCAGGTGAGGACCGTCTCGGAGGGAGAGGTGAGGCGGCAGGATCGATGGATCTCCTCAGCCGATCCGGCTGGGGGGCAACCGCGATGAGCACGGTGCTCGGCCGACCGGCTCAGCCCTATCGGCAGGCCTCGGCCGGCGGCGGACGGCCTGAGCCGTACCTGGTGGTCTCGGGGCTCGGGCTCACGTTACCGCGCAACGGGCAGATGGTGCCGATCCTCGACGATCTTTCCCTGCACATCGAGCAGGGTGAGGTGCTAGGGGTGGTCGGCGAGAGCGGAAGCGGGAAGACCATGACCGCGCTCTCCATTCTCCGTCTCCTGCCCAGGGGGGCACGTCTGACCGGCTCGATCCGGCTGGGCGGGCAGGAGCTGCTCGATCTCACGGAAGCGGAGATGCATCAGGTCCGTGGCGCCCGTGTCGGCATGATCTTCCAGGAGCCGGTGGCGGCGCTGAACCCCGTCTTCACGGTGGGGGCGCAGCTGGTGGCAGCGATCCGAGCACATCAGGACCTGACCCGATCCGATGCCCGGGCGCGGGCGGTCGAACTGCTGCGCACCGTAGGCCTGCCCGACCCGGGACGCCGGCTCCGACAGTATCCGCACGAGCTGTCGGGCGGCATGTGTCAGCGGGTGATGATCGCGATGGCGATCGCCTCCGGGGCCCGCCTCTTGATCGCCGATGAGCCCACGACCGCCCTCGACGTCACCATCCAGGACGAGATCATTCGCCTCATCCGGCGTCTGGCCGTCGAGTCCCAGATCGCCGTGTTGTTCATCAGCCATGACCTGGGCCTGGTGGCACGCCTCTGCCATCGGGTGGTGGTCATGTACGCAGGCCAGGTCCTCGAGTCCGGGCCCGCGTCCGAGCTGCTCCGATCGCCGCTGCACCCCTACACCCGGGCGCTGCTGCGTTGCGTGCCCGACCTGCGCACGGTGGGGGTGGTCCGGCGTGGCATCCCGGGCAGCCCGCCCCTCCCGGGCACCGTTCCCGTCGGGTGCCGCTTCCGACCCCGCTGTGAGTTCGCGGCCGAGCTCTGCGCGGCGCCGCAGCAGTTGCGGCCGATGGCTGAGGACCATCATGTGCGCTGCGCGAGGGCCGAATGGCTCGCTGGCCGTGAGGTGGAGGGGCGGTGAGCGGGATGGTCGGGGCGGATCGGGTCGCGCTCGAGGGGGCCCGGGACGCGCTTGAGGCGGAGGCCGTGCTGCTCAGCGTTCGCGAGCTCACCGTCACCTACGGGCTGGGCTCCCGCCACCCGGTGCGGGCCGTGGCTGGGGTCTCGCTCGACATCCGGACAGGCCACACATTGGCGCTGATCGGCGAGTCGGGATCCGGGAAGACCTCGGTCGCCCGTGCCATCTGTGGCCTGGCCCCGGTCGAGAGCGGGTCGATCGTGATCGATGGGGTCGATCTCGTCAGTGAGCCTGACCGCCCAGCCGCGGCAGGTGAGCACGGGATACAGATTGTGTTCCAGGACCCGACCTCCTCGCTCGATCCTCGCTGGCCGATCTGGCGCAGCGTTGCCGAGCCACTCCTTCGTCGGGTGAGCGACCCCCACGAGCGTCATGAGCGAGCCCTGACCTTGCTCGAGCAGGTGGGCATCGACCGTAGCCTGGGGGAACGGCATCCGCATCAGCTCTCCGGCGGCCAGCGTCAGCGGGTGACCATCGCCCGTGCCCTGGCCCCGAGGCCACGTCTGGTCATCCTGGACGAGGCGGTTTCGGCCCTGGACGTCTCGGTGCGCAACGAGATCTTGGTGTTGCTGGACCAGCTGAAGCGTCAGGAGGGCCTCACCTACCTGCTGATCTCCCACGACATGGGGACGGTGGCCCAGCTCGCCACCGACGTGGCCGTGATGTACCTCGGCCGGCTGGTGGAGAGCGGTGAGGCGACCAAGGTGATCTGCGACCCCGTGCATCCGTATACCCGGGCGCTCTTGGCTGCGGTGCCGACTGTGTCCGGCGGGACCGTCGAGCTCTCGCTTGGCCTCCAGGGCGAGATCGGGGACGTCGCCCATCCCCCCACGGGTTGCCGGTTCCACCCCCGCTGCCCCCTGGCGGTTGAGCGCTGTGTTGGCCAGGAGCCGGACCTGCGGCCGGTGCGCGATCGCCTGACGGCGTGTCATCGTGCCGAGGAGGTGGTCGGCGGGTGAGAGGGCTGAGGGGCATGTTGCTGCGGCGGCTGGCGACGTTGCTGCCGACCGCGGTCGTGGGCACGATGGTGGTCTTCTCCCTGGACCAGCTCACGCCGGGCGGGGCCGCTGAGGCAGCGGCTGGGCCCAACGCCACCCCGCAGCAGATCGCGACCCTAAGGCATGAGATGGGCCTCGACAAGCCCTTGCCGGTGCAGTACGGGACCTGGCTCGCCGGTCTGTTCCACGGTGACTTCGGCAGGTCCCTGCTCAATCGGCAGGACGTGGGGGCCGAGATCACCCAGCGGCTGCCGGTCACGATCGAGCTCACGGTGGCCGCCCTGGTCGTGGCCTTGGTGGTCGGGATCCCCCTGGGCATCCTGTCCGCCTCTCGGCGCCGGAGCCGCCTCGACGGCACCATCCTGGGCGTCTCCGGCCTGGGGTTGGCCATCCCGGAGTTCCTGCTCGCGATGCTGGCGGTCGACATCGTCTGCCTGAAGCTGGGCTGGCTGCCCCCGACCGGCTGGACGCCGATCTCCCAAGGGCTGGGGGCGAACCTCCAGACCCTGGTGCTGCCGGCGCTCACCCTCGGCTCAGGGGCGGCCGCGGTGATCACGCGGCAGACCAGGGGCGCCATGGTGGAGGTGCTGGACTCACCGTTCATCCGCACCGCCTGGGCCCTGGGGCTGCCCCAGCGTCAGATCTACTTCCGCTTCGCCCTCCGCAACGCGCTCATCTCGGTGATCACGGTGGTGGGGCTGATCGCCGCTGCGCTGCTCGGCGCCGCGGTCCTGATCGAGCGGGTGTTCGTGCTCCCTGGCATGGGGTCGATGCTGGTGGATGCCGTCACCCAGAAGGACTTCCCGGTAACCCAGGGGGTCACGGTCGTCTTCATTGCCATCGTGATCCTGATCAACCTGCTGGTCGACATCTCGTACGCCATTCTCGATCCCCGCATTAGGAGTTGATGGACATGCCCAACCCGATCATCGATCCCACCGGACGTGCCGGAGCGGCCGCGGAGGTGCGCCTGGCCCCCCGGCCGGCCAGCCTCCGTGGCGCCACCATCGGGCTGCTCGAGAATCGCAAGCACAATGCCGCCCTCTTCCTAGAGGAGCTGGGACGAGCCTTAGTGGAGGAGCATGGGGCCGCCGGTTACGTGTTGCGGGCCAAGGGGAGCATCGTTCAGACGGCCGAGCCCGCGCTGGTCGATGAGTTGGTGCGGGAGTGTGACGTGGTCATCACCGGTGTCGGTGACTGCGGCTCCTGCAGCGCCTCGGCGGTGGCCGACGGCATCCTCTTCGAGAGCCGTGGTGTCCCCGCGGCTGTGATCTGCAGCGATGCGTTCGTCGCCAGCGCCGGCGCCATGGCCAGGTTGCGCGGCTTTCCTGACTACCGCTACCTGACCACGCCCCACCCGGTCGCGGTGCTGACGCCGGAGGAGGTCCGGCAGCGAGCTCGTGCCCTGCTGCCAGAGGTGGCGTCGCTCCTGGTGGCCCCGGAGGCTCGCAGCGCGGCCTGATGGCGGAGCCCCTCGAGCTGGACCCCGACGCGGCACAACGAGCGATCGAATACTGTTTCGAACAGGGGTGGACGGACGGCCTCCCGGTCGTCCCTGCCTCGCAGCCCTTGGTCGACCGCTTCCTGGCCCAGACCAGCCGTGACCCTCGAGAGGTCATCGGCCGAATGGAGCACCTGGGACGGGAGTGCACCGTCGAGTTGGCGGCGGTCAACGCGGCCATGGCCGGGTGCCTTCCGGAGTACTTTCCGGTGGTCCTCGCCGCCTGGGAGGCGTTGATGCTCGACGGCGCGGCCCGCAGCGGGGCTGGCTGGCAGAGCACCAGTGGGCCGGCCCCGTTCATCGTGATCAACGGCCCGGTACGCTCCCAGTTGGGATTCAACCGTGCCGGTGGCGTCTTCGGCCCTGGCTTCCGTGCCAACGCGACCGTGCCTCGGGCGATCGGCCTCATCGTGCGCAACGCCTTTGGCATCTTGCCTCAGGTGCTGGAGCAGGCCACCCAGGGCATCCCCGGCCGATGGTCGATCTGCATCGCCGAGAACGAGGAGGAGAGCCCTTGGGAGCCACTGGCGGTCGACGGGGGCTTGAGCCCAGGCACCAGTGCCGTCTCGGCGACCCTGATCCGGACCTGCGAGTTCGTGGACAACCGCCACACCCAGGACCCGGAGCAGGTGCTGTGGGACTTCGCCGACACCATCTCCCGCACCGGCTCCTTGATCTTCAAGGAGACGTCCTGCGGCGTCGTCTTCTGCCCCGAGCACGCCCAGATGCTGGCCCGGGCCGGTTACTCCAAAGCCGATGTCAAGCGGTGGCTCCACGAGCACTGCGGTCGGCGGCAGTCGGACCTGTGGCGTGCCGGCAAGGACGCGGTCGATGGCCGAGTGCGTCACGCTGGCGATCGCCAGCCGGTTGGCGAGGAGGACGTCTTCACCCGCATCCTGCCCTCGCCCGAGCATGTCATGATCGCGGTGGCAGGGGCCAGGAACGCGGCGATCTCGATGGTGGTGCGGACGTTCAGCGTCTGGTCGGGCCGGTCGGTCCCGATCCCGCCGCCGCAGGCCGGGGTGTCCTCCTCGGGGACCTCGGCACGCGTGCGGGACGGGGCAGGGGCCGGTGGAGCGTAGACGATCGGTTTGGAGGTGGAGATGGTCGACGAGGAGGGCCTTCGAGCGTTGCGCGAGTCGCTGGAGGCGGATGGCTACCGGATCGAGGTTCGGGAGCACGGTGACCGGGTTGGTGCTCAGATCTCGGCCACGCCCGAAGCCTGCGAGGAGTGCCTGGTGCCGAAGCCGGTGCTGCTGGCCATGCTGGAGCAGGCGTTGCGGGTCCCTGGAGAGGCGATCGACCTCGCCTACCCTGGGGAGCCCGCCCCCTGGGCGGGTGCCTAGGGGTGGTGGGGCAAGCGGGCGGCGCCCCCCCTCCCAGGGAGGGTGACGTCGGCTATCGGCCTGGCCGAGCGGGGAGCGCGTCGAGGCCATGACCGAGACCCGGACGGCCCTGATCACCGGGTGCGGGAAGCGGGACGGCATGGGGCGGGCGATCGCCCGGGCCCTGGCCGCCTCAGGGGTGGCGGTGGTGGTAAGCGACCTCCATCCCACAGGGGTCCTGAACCTGCGTCAGGAGAAGCTCGGCCTCCGGGACGAGTCCTGGCGAGGGTTGGACAGCCTGGTGGAGGAGATCGTCGCCGAAGGCGGTGTGGCCTCGTCGGTTGTGGGCGACATCAGCGACGAGGCCGACGCTCGGCGCATGGTCGAGACCACCGTCGAACGCCACGGCCGGTTGGACATCCTGGTCAACAACGCCGCCGCCCCTCAGGGCCTCGACCGGCGCGACGTTGAGGAGGTGCCGATCGAGGTCTTCGATCGGGTGATCCAGGTCAACCTGCGCGGCACCTTCCTGATGTCACGCTTCGCTGTGCCTCACATGCGTCGCCTGCGGTGGGGCCGCATCGTCAACGTCGCCTCCATGGCCGGTCTGGTGGGGGCGCCGTTCTCCACTGCCTACTCTGCCTCCAAGGCCGGCGTGATCGGGCTCACCCGAGCGTTGGCGATGGACGTGGCGCCATGGGGGATCACGGTCAACGCCGTCTGCCCCGGCCTGGTGGCGACCAGCCGATCCATCCTGAGTCTGGACCCTAACCTCGACCCGAAGGCGGAGATCGAGCGTCGGGCCAGCCGCATCCCGGTGGGCCGTCCCGGCCGTCCTGAGGACGTTGCCGCTGCCGTTGCCTACCTGGCCTCGGACGGCGCCGGCTATGTCACCGGGCAGACCCTCGCGCTCGACGGCGGCGGCATGACGGCCTTTCCGCTGCGCCGGCCCGAGGGCCCCTGAGGAGGTGGATATCGTGCCCGCGAACTCGAGTCACCCTCCCTCCCGGCCGCCGCTGGGGGACATCGGGGAGCAGCCCTCGCTGCACCTCGAACGCCAACCACCGCGTCGGCGTCCGGCCCGCTCCACGTATCGGGAACCGTCACGCGAGATCCCGGTTCGCACCGAGGCTGACGTGGTGGTGGTGGGCGGCGGCCCGGCCGGGACGGCGGCGGCCGTGGCCGCAGCGCGGATGGGAGCCGACGTCCTCTTGATCGAGCGCTATGGGCACCTGGGCGGCCTTGCCACGGGTGGCCTCGTGATCTGGATCGACCGCATGACCGATTGGTCGGGCCGTCAGGTCATTCGGGGGATCGCCGACGATCTGCTCGGGCGCCTGTGGAAAGGGGCCGTCTTCGGTCCCGAGCCCGCCTGCTGGGGTTCGCACGACGAGGCGGAGGTGAGCTACTGGTCGGACCGGGGCGCCGGCTTTCGGGGGACGGTTACATGGTCCCCGACCGTCGACCCCGAGGCGTTGAAGTGCGCCTCGCTCGACCTGGTGGGAGAGTCCGGGGCGCGCTTGCTCCTGCACTCCTGGGTCGCCATGCCCATCGTCGAGGAGGGGGTGGTGCGAGGGGTGGTGGTCGAGAACAAGGAGGGACGTCAGGCCGTCCTGGGTCGCGTGGTGGTGGACGCCTCAGGGGATGGGGACGTCTACGCCCGGGCAGGTGCCGCCTTCGAGACGGATGTGCACCCTGGCTCGATCCACCACTGCATCAACGTCGCCTGGCTCTGGGGTGGTGTGGACATGGATCGCTGGATCCGGTTCAAGCGTGAGGATCCAGAGGGGCTTGCCCAGCTCAGGGCGCGCGCGGTCGAAACCGTGGGGGTCTTCGAGCGGCCTCACGTCAGCTGGCGCAACGACGTCGCGGTGTTCATGGGCCCACGGCTGAGCGGGCTGAGCGGGCTCGATGCTGACGACCTGACCAGGGTCGAGGTGGAGTCCCGCCGCCGCATGCTCCAGCTCCTTGAGCTCTATCGCCGTCATGCCCCCGGCTTCGAGAACGCCTGGGTTCTGGAGACCGCGCCCCAGGTCGGGGTCCGGCACACCCGGCGCCTCGTCGGGGTCCAGCCGATCGTCCGTGACGAGTGGGAGCGAGGGGTGGTCTACGAGGACGAGGTGGGCGTCAGCCCGAGCCTCTCGCCTGCCTTCCCCAGCGTCTCGATCCCGCTTAGGAGCCTCCTGCCCGAGCGACTCGAAGGCCTGCTCGCGGCCGGGCGCACCATCGCCAGCGACGCCCAGTCGCATATCTTCTTGCGCGAGATCCCGCAATGCTGGGTCACCGGCCAGGCGGCCGGGGTGGCGGCGGCGGTGGCCGCAAGCCGGGGCGTGCTCCCGCGTCAGGTGGATGCCCAGGAGGTCCGGGCGGAGCTGCGCCGTCAGGGGGTCTTCCTCCAAGAGGTGCCGGTGCCGACCTGAGAGGAGGCGCGGCGGTGGTCACACCACCTGGGCCACGCCCAGGTAGGCGGTCATCACCTCCGGATCGCTGATCACCCGGTCGGGATCCCCCTCCGCGATCACCTTGCCGAAGTCGAGCACGGTCACGGTGTCGGAGATGGCTTGGATGAACCCCACGTTGTGGGCCACGACCAGGATGCTCAGGCGGTGCTCCTGGCGGAGTCGCTCCAGCAGCTCGGCGATCCGTTGGATCTCCTCGTCCCCGAGTCCCGACGTGGGCTCGTCGAGCATGAGGAGGTGCGCCCCGCCGGCGATGGCTCGGGCCACATCGACCACCTTCTGCTCGCCCAAGCTCAGATCGCCGGCTTGCACGTGCCAACGCTCGGTGGGCAGTCCTACCTGCTCCAGCGCCTCCGACGCCAGGCTGGCGACCACCGCCTGGCGTCGTCGCGATGCCCAGCTCCCGGCCAGGTCACGGAAGAGGCTCCAGCGCTGGCTCCCGTAGAGGCCGAGGGCCACGTTCTCAAGGACGGTGAGATCCGGCACCAGCGAGGGGTTCTGGAAGGTCCGAGAGACGCCGCGAGCGCGGATGACGTGGGCTGGGCTGCGGCTGACGTCGACCTGGTCGACCAGGATCCGTCCCGAGGTGGGGCGGAGCAACCCGCTGGCGCAGTTCAGGAGCGTGGTCTTCCCAGCCCCGTTGGGGCCAACGAGGGCGTGGATGGTGCCAGCTCGGACCCGGAAGCTGACGCCGTCGAGGGCCCGCACGCCCCCGAACGCCATGCTCACGTCCTCCACGGCCAGCACGTGCTCCTGGCTCGGAGGGGTGGGCGTTGGCCGTCGTCGCTCCGTCCCCACGGGATCGATGGATCCTCTCTCGAGCCTCTCCCCGGCGAGGGTGGAGCGACGCTGGAGCCAGCTTGGGAGGATGGGGAGTGCGCGTTGCCAGCCGGTGTCGATCAGGCCAAAGATCCCGTCGGGAAGGACGACCAGGAAGACGAGGAAGATCAGGGCGAAGATGAGCGCCTCCGCCGGGCCAGCACCCTGCATGAGCTGCGGCAGGGCGGTGAAGATGAGCGCGCCGATGAGCGGACCAGCCAGGCTGCCGATCCCGCCCACCACCAGCATCGCGAACAGCGTGATCGACTGGCTGGGGTCGAAGGTCTCGGGCGCCAGGTAGCCGTAGGCCAGCGAGAGCGGCAGCCCCGCCGCCGCTGCCAGCATGGCTGAGAACACGAAGGCCCACAGCTTGGTCAGCCGCACCCGAACCCCTAACGTCCCTGCCACGGGCTCGCTCTGCTTGAGCAGTCGCAACGCCCGACCGGCACGGCTGTTGGCGTAGTTTGAGCACAGCACCACCGCCACCAGCAGCATCGCCCATGCCAGCCAGTAGAGCCAGGGGCCGTTGGCGGAGAGGTCGAGCGGGCCCGCAGAGAGCGGCGGGACCTGGAGGCCGGTCTCGGAATGGGTGATGGGGTCGAGTGCGTTCCCCCCGAGGACGTTGTAGAGGACGAAGGCGAAGAAGAAGGTCGTGAGCACCGCCCCAAAGTGGCGAAGCTGGACCATGGCGGTGCCGATGACGGCGCTCAATGCCGCCACCAGGGCGAGGGTGATGACCAGCGAGGGCAGCACCCCGAGGTGAGCTTCAGAGCGAAGCGCGGTGATGGCGTAGGCGCCGATGCCGACGAAGGCGAACTGGCCGAAGTTGGCCTGGCCCAAGTAGCCGGAGAAGACATCAAGGCCGACGGCTGCGATGCCCCAGCACATGGAGAGGATGACCACGTAGCGGAGCCCAGCCTCCAAGGGCAGCAGACCGATCAGGGCCAGGGCGGCCAGGATCAGCAGCGCGGCTGGGAGGGTGTTGCCGCGCGCTCTAGCTGCCAGCCACATCTGTCTCCTCCCGGCTGCTCACGCTGGTTCGAGGGCGGTGCCCGCCCATAGGCGGAGGAGGGCTTCCGGCCGAGCGGGCGACGGCCATGGGGATCGGGCGGTAGGACCCACCGCGGGCCGCCGGGGCCCCCGGCGGCCGCGATGAGCCCATTGGGCGCGGGCCCTGCCCGTGCCCCCTCTCCTCCCCCTCCTCCCTCGTGGGAGGCGCTGCTCACCGCCGGAGTCGTGCGTGGGCACCGCTATAGCCGCTCCACTACCTCGTGCCCGAAGAGACCGTTGGGGCGTACCAGGAGCGTCACGATGAGCAGCGCGAAGATGGCGAGAATGGAGAACTCTTGCCCGCGGAAGACGGTGACCACGTTCGAGACCACGCCCACCACCACGCCCCCGACGAACGCGCCGGGCAGGCTGGTCATGCCGCCCAGGAGGGCGGCGGTGAAGGCATAGAGGAGGAAGTTGTCCATCATGTCGGTGGAAAGCAGGGCGGAGGGGACCGTGAGCAGTCCCACCACCACCGCCACCAGGCCAGCGAGCAGCCAGGCGAGCGCGCTCAGACGGCGAGTGTCGGCCCCCAGCAGTCGGGCGATCTCGGGTCGGTCGGCGATGCCGCGGAGCAGGAGACCGGTCGTGGTGTGGTTGTAGAGCAGCCAGAAGGCGCCGGCCAGCACTGCCGCCACGCCCACCGTGAGCAGCGAGATCACGCTGATGCGAACCCCGCCCACGGCCACGGCCGTGGTGGGCAGGAAGTGGGGAAAGGCGAACGGCTGGCCCACCCCCCAGAACAGGTTCATCACCGCGAACAAGAACAGGTACACCGCCAGGGTGCGGATGGCCAGGTTCAAGGTGCCAGCCTCACCTCGGGGCAGGATGCCGGCGACATAGATGACCACCCCAAGGGCGCCGGTGGCGAGGAAGCCGAGCAGGATGGCCACCCCCAGGGGTAGACCGCTGCGCACCGCCAGGAGGTAAGCGACGAAGGTGCCGAAGGTAGCGATGTTCCCCTGGGTGAAGTTGGGGATGCCGGTGGCCTTGAAGAGCAGAACGATCGAGAAGGCGAGCATCCCGTAGACAAACCCTGCCGCCACCCCGCTGATCGCCGCCGAGCCGAGGAGTCCCATGCCGCTCAGCGTCCGCTCTCGGCCCCGGTGCCTCCGGTCACGCCGCGGTCGAGTTCGGCACCGGCATGGTGCCGATCGAGATCAGCTCCTTACCCTTGCTGGTGAACTCGTACATGGTCCGCTCGCCGACGTTGTTGGTGGGACTGTAGCTGATCGGGGTGAAGACCGAGGCGGCGTTGGCATTGTGCATCGCCTGGAGAACCTTCACCAGCCCTTCCCGGGTTAGGTTGGGCCCCGCCTTCCTCAGGGCGTAGACGAGGAGCTGCGCCGTGCCACAGCCCCACAGGGTCTCCATCGTGATCTTGGTCCCCGGTGCGTACTTATCGATGATCTGGGTGCACTGCTTGGCCTGCGGGCTGGAGGCAGGGAGGTTCGGGCCTGGCGCGTACAGCATGTCGTCGGCCGCCTCGGGGACGGCGTTGATGAAGGTCTCGTCAGCCATGGTCTGGAGTCCCAGGATGTGCTTTGAGGGCAGCGCACCTTGGGCCACCACGGCGGTCACGTAGCGGGCGCAGTCGGTCGGGTCGGTGCTCACGAACAGGTAGTCCGGATGCATCTGCTTCATGCGCAGCACGTAGGGGGTGTAGTCAGTGGTCCCTTGGTTGACCTGGTCGTAGCCGAGCCATGTCCCCCCCGCCTTCTGGGTGGCCTGGATGGCCTCCTGGACGGTCTGAGCGGTGTCGGCCGTCTTGCCGACCAGTGCGTAGACGGTGCCCTTGCCGTACCGCTTCAGCGCGTTCTCAATCACCGCCACCGTCTGGTCGCGGTAGACGGGCATGACCAGGAAGAGGTACTTGTCGTTCGGGTAGGGGTTGCCCTGATAGGGGAACAGGTAGGGGATCTTGGCCTGCTGGAGGATGGGCACGATGGCCTCGGAGGGCACGGTGCCGTAGCCGCCGAAGACGGCAAAGACAGGCTTGCTCATGAAGGTCCGGACGTTGGCAACCGCCTTGGGCGCCGTGTAGGCATCGTCGAGCACCGTTTGCTGGATCTTGCGCCCGTAGATGCCCCCGCTGGCGTTGACCTGGGCGAAGACGGCCTGGGCGCCGGCCTGGGTCAGGCTGGCTGAGGCGCTCACGACCCCTGTCTCGGCGTTGGTCGTGCCGATCTGGATGGCGGTGCTGGTGACGCCGGGGGCAGTCGCCCCCCCGCTCGATGAGGATGAGGCCGATCCCCCGCAGGCAGCAACCACCAGGGTCGCCAGGGCAACCATCGCCGCTGGCAACCAGCGCCCACGCTCCATCTCCACTCCTCCCTAGGGCGTGCCGCCCGTCGATCTCCGTCTCTGAACTGCCGGCCGGTATCGGTCCCGACCTCCACCGGCACGTTAATTCAAACAACTGGTCAGTAGATTGTCAAACGTGCTTGCGCTGCCCCAGCAGGGGCCAGCGACATGCCTGGTCGAGCCATCGCCTGCCTGCTGGCCTGGCTCCCAGGCCCTCCCGTTTCACCCAACGGTCGCGCTCCCTCCTCGGAGGAGACTCGGTGACGCGATCCCGCCTTCCGCGTGGCCCTGGCCGGGGACCGTCAGCCTCCACCTCGACCCTTGTCGATCCCGAAGGAGGGGCTTGATGGGCCGACGCTCGACGATGTGAAGCACCAGGTAGCGGCCGCCACTCGAGTCCTGGCCGAGTTGGGCCTTGCCAGCATGCGCGTCCCGTCCGCCCAGGAGGGGTTCGTGGTCAAGGGGCGCGGTTGCCGAGTCGACGTGCTGGCGGTCATGCGCCCCGAGGATGTGGTGGTCTGCGACCTGGAGGACAACAAGCTCGACGGACCCCCGAGTCCACCCAGTGCCTCGAGGTCAAGGTGCACTCTTGCCTCTCCAAGGCTCACCTCGACGTCCGGCGGTCGTGCACGCTCAGCCGCGCTTCACGGTGCTGACGAGCGTCCTCGGCTCCGAGCTCTTCCCCCGTGCGCCGGGAGGGCATCCAGCTCGGTCAGGGGCTGCGTCGGTGGGCTTGTGGCAGGCCGTTCCCGGTCTCTCTGCCTGGTCCGGGGCCATACGCGCGGCCGGGTGGTGCTGCCCTCGAGACGGTGTACCGGTGGGGCATCTTCCTCGCCCCCTGGTGGCGGCTGGCCTCTACGGCCTGGTTGGCCAGGCCCTGGCCGGCGACTGCTCCTCGTGCTCGGCGGCTGGAGACGTCGGCGCGTAGGAGGCGGGAGTTCCCCCGATCGGTTCGGTCGCCACCTCCCCGCCTCGACCGACGGGCTTTGGCGAGCTCCTGTCCGCTCCCTATCGACGGAGGACGCTGATCAGCTGGACTCAGTGGTTTGCCGCCTACCTCATCACCCATGGCCTTACCACCTGGCTGCCCGCCCTGTACGTGCGCATCGGCGGCCTGCCGGTCACGGCCTCCCTCTGCTCACCCCACTGAGCGCCTTGGCATTGGCGGCAGACCGTGCTGGGAGCGGCCTTCGGCATGGCCATGGTGATGGTGGGGGGACACCTCGGCTGGCCGCTGCTGGTCGCCACAGGACTCGCCATGCAGGTCGGGGTGGGCCGCAGCAGCCTCGGAGCCTATCTCTACACCCTGGAGCTCTCCCCCACCTGGATCCGCGCCTGGGCGACGTCGACCGGCAGCAGCTGGATCGAGTCAGCACCTTCATCCCCCGTCCGTGATCGGGGCCCTGTTGGGGTCGGGACTGGGCATCGGAGGGGCTTCGCCATGTTCGGTCTGGTGGCGGTGGGGGAGGCACGGTGCTTGCGCTCTGGGGCTTGAGACCAAGCGCCGCGCCCTGGAGGGGTTGTCGCGGTAGCCTCGGTGGGGGATGCGATGCCCAGCCGCTAGAACCCATCGATCGTCGGCTGCTCGAGCTCCTGGGCCGAAGCCAAGGGCAGGCGAAGCTGGCTGCCGGGCTGGGGGTGGTGAGCCGGCTGCCCGAGGGGTCCGGGAGGCCGAGGCCCAGGCCGTGGCCGCGGCGAGCACGGTCTGGGAGGCCTGGCTGTGCGAGTTCTTGGCCGGCCATCGATGTGGGTAGGGCCAGCGGCGGTGGCGATGGCCCCAGGGGGAGGGAGGGCCTGGGCCACCGCCCGAGGACGCGATCCAGGAGGGGCAGGTGCGAGTTGCGGTCGACGTGGGCGGGACCTTCACCGACGCCGTCGCCTTCGACGAGCGGACGCAGTCGATCCTGGTCGGGGGCGTCCAGGAGGCGATGCGGCGTCTGGGGCTGGAGGTGGCGGCGGTGGATCAGCACGTGCACGACTCGACCCTGGCGATCAACGCCATCGTCGAGCGCCGGGGGGCCCCGCACCGCGCTCCTCACCACCCAGGGGTTCCGCGACATCTACGAGATCGGCCGCATCAACCGGCCCAACGCCTTCGACCTCTTCTTCCGCAAGCACCGGCCCCTGATCAGCCGAGACCTCATCTTCGGGGTCGGGGAGCGCATGCTCGCCGACGGACCGAGGAGCGGCCGCTGGACGAGGGCGAGATCGAACGCATCGCTGGCGAGCTGGAGCGCCGGGGTGGAGGCGGCGGGGGGCTTCCTGCACTCCTACCGCTGGCCGGAGCACGAGCGGCGGGCGACGGCGCGGCTCCGCGAGGCCCTGCCCGGCCTCTACGTGGTCGCCTCTCACCAGCTCTCCCAGGAGTATCGCGAGTTCGAGCGGACCTCCACGACCGCGGCCAGCGCCTACGTGGGGCCACTGGTGAGCGGCTACCTGGGTGAGCTTGAGCGCCGGCTGGGTGAGCAGGGGATGGGGGGGACGACGGCCAAGGCCTGCGTGATCCGCCGCGGGCGACCCAACTTGGCCAGCGACTACTTCATCGGCGGCTATGAGGAGGGGCTGGCGATTCGCATCCCGATCCTCGGCATCGTCGAGATTGGCACCGGAGGGGGCAGTGTGGGCCGGGTCGACGAGGGCGGCAGCCTCCACGTCAGTCCCCGGAGCGCCGGTGCCGAGCTGGTGCTGGACGCCGCCGCTGCCGAGGGCGCGATCCGGAGCCGGCTGGCAGAGCCGCTGGGGCTCGAACCCGTCCGGGTGGCCTGGGGCATGCTTGAGATCGCCACCGCGGCGATGGCCAACGCGGTGCGATCGGTGACCACGCAGCGTGGCCTCGATCCCCGCGACTTCACCCTGGTCGCCTACGGAGGCGGCGGGTCGGTGCGGGCGGTGGCAGTGGCCCGAGGGCCGCACCTCCCCCGGGTGGTCGTCCCTCGGGCGCCCGCCACCTTCGCGGCCCTGGGGATGCTGCTGGCCGACCGCGTCACGACCACGTCCAGACCGTGCTCGCCCGCCTGGATCGGGTCGCCATGGAGGAGGTGGAGGCCGCCTTCCGGGCCCTTGAGGTGGAGGTCCTGGAGGCGCTGGGGGCAGCGGCCATCGACCCGGAGCAGGTGTGCTACCAGCGAGCGGCGGACCTACGCTACGTGGACCAGGAGCGTGCGGTCACGGTCGCCCTCCCCGCCGGGCCGCTCGACGAGGGAGCCCGCCGAGCTGGTCAGCATCCGGCTCTCCGCCGTCGTCGCCGGGGTCAAGCCCCGGTTCCCCCACTTGCGGCCCGGCGGGGCCACGCCAGCCGCGTCGGCCATGGTCGGGGAGCGAGCGGTGACCTTCGACCCTGGTCGGGGCCCCACGATCTGCCCTCGCTACTGGCGGGAGGCTCTGCTGGCCGGCAACCTGATCCGGGGCCCAGCCCTGATCGAGGCGCCCTCGACGGTCACCGTTGTGCCCCCTGGGGCCCGCCTCACCGTCGACGGGAGCGGCCATCTGATCGTGGACCGGGAGGCCGTGCCGGGAGGTCGGGGATGAGCGGCGCCGCCGTCGATCCGATCAC
>Ga0070737_10000933_pt1 | contig 49296 bp, 46 predicted proteins | sample Coa_R1_10_FD_66438 | JGI IMG/M metagenome (GOLD analysis project Ga0070737, IMG submission 66438) | Surface soil microbial communities from Centralia Pennsylvania, which are recovering from an underground coalmine fire - Coalmine... | ecosystem: Environmental > Terrestrial > Soil > Unclassified... | reverse complement strand
GCATCCGGTCGAGGCACTCACGGCGAATGCTGCCGATCACGCGCTCGCAGATGGCGTTGGATCTCGGTGCACGGATCGGGCTCTTTACGATCCTGACGCCGTCGCCAGCGAAGACGGCGTGGAAGGAGGTAATGAACTTGGTGTCGCGATCGCGGATGAGGAACTTGACCGCGTTCGCCTGGTCGGCGAGCTCCAACGAGAGGTTGCGGGCCTGCTGGGTCACCCACGCGGCCCGTGGGTGCCGAGGACCCTGTCCGCCCAGCTCCAGGCGGCCGGCGGCACTCGCAGATGAGACCGCCAAGACGGTCGAAAGCGGCAGCTGGGTGAGAGAGCAGTGGAAACGTTGCGCCTCGTGGCCGTAACGCCCTGCCCTGCAGGCGAGCGGACCGGCGTCCGCCGGTCCGGTCGAGGATCTCGCCGTCGGCAGAGCAGGTCATCGTGCGTTATCGTAGTACACTTATCCCGTGTGGAGATCCACGAGTCAGCTCGGCGCCACGGCATCGCCGACGAGGACATCGAGCACGCTCTGGCTCACGCCGTCGCCTGGGTCGAGCTGGGCGACGATCCGCCGCGCTACCTGCTCGCCGGGCCTGATGGCGCTGGGAACCTGCTCGAACTGGTTGTCTTGGTCCTCGGAGGAGACGAGCTGGTGATCCACGCGATGGGACTTCGGCGCTCGACCGCCCAGGAGCTCTTCGGAGACGAGTGATGACCGACCAGCACATCTACGGACGCACCAAGAGCGGCGAGCCGATCACCGACGAGATGATCGAGCGGTTCGCCGAGGAAGCTGAGCGCGGCTACGAACCTGGCCAGCTGAAGGGACGTCGCCGGGGACCTGGCCGGCCTCCGCTCGGCGACGCTGCCAAGTCGGTGGAGTCGGTGCGCCTAGAACCCGAGCTTCGCGACGAAGTCGCTCGGAGGGCACGGACCGAGGGTGTCACGGTCTCCGAGCTCATCCGCAGAGCGCTGCGCCAATATCTGAAGAGCGCGTAGCGCCTGGCGCGCAGCGTTTCTCGGGGGCTCCTTGAGCACCACCGTCGCGATTGAGCAGGGCAGTGCCCTATGCAGTGCACAGGCACGACGTCGTGACCAGCGGCTTCATCGGGTCTGGAACCCGATGGTCGTGCGATGGTTCTGAACCCCCGCCACCAAGACCGCTGGCCAGGCGCGCACCTCGTGCAAGGGTGCAGGCGTCTGACCAGCGGTTTCGCGTTCGGGCTGGCGTCGGAGGGGCGGGCTTCTCGGGTGGATTTCTCGGGGTCCTATCAATCCTGCGTAGGGCAGGCCATGACAGGGTGGCGCGACGAGATGTGGCCGGTGAACTGCGGTTCCGCGGCGACCTGCCCGTAGATCTCGACGTCCGAAGCGGTCTTGCCTGTGCATGCACAGGCATGCGTAAGCACTGCACTGATCAACGAGATCTCGACGGGGACCGCGCCCGAAGTGGTCTTCAGGCTGCTGTCGCGGCATCGCGTCCGGCGATCTGCGCGCGCGTTCGGCGCTCCTGGTGCCGCTCGCGGTCCTGCGCCATGCGATCCAGAGCCGATCTGCATCCTCGCTCGGTCGTCTCAGCCCACCTGCCGTCGACGGGAGAGGGATCGTTCTGTCGGTCGCTGGCTCCGCCAGCGAGCACTTTCGCCGGTCGGCGCGCAAGAGGGCCTGACAGACAGGGGTGCCGCTGTTGGGGATAGCGCCCCGTCAGTCGGAATCGTTGCGGGCTGGCTAAACCGAAGTTCCCCTTGGGGTGGTCGCTTTAGCCGCTTGACCAGGGACTTCCCGCACCCGTCCTGACTACGCGTAGCCGAGGGAGTGCGAGACGTCGAGGAGCTGGAAGGCACGGCGTTGGACGGGCGTCGGCGTGGTGACGAGCGTGAAGCCGTCGAGCCCTGAGTCCGTCGGTCTGATCCGGTTGGCGGCGATCGTCGCGAGGTCGGCAAGGAGACTGTGAAAGCTGTGGACCGGTAGACGGTCAGAGGTCCTCTTCGTCGCTGCCTTTGCGAGCGCGCGTGCTGAACGCGTGGCCGGGGCGACCGGGCTCGTGCCCGCTGCCTCGGCGGTGTCGTGGTCGCCGTGGGTTGACCTCGGGCTGCGGCCCGATCGCTAGGCCCCCCGGCGCGCACCCGGGCGGTAGGTTGTTCGGCGGTGTCATCCTCCTCTCATCCCTTCGGCTCCGGCGCGCCCTCGTCCGGGGCGCTCGGGGGCACGGACCTCACCGAGGGATGGACCCTTCCTGCACGCACCCGGACCGACGGCACGGACCCGTCCCCGGCCGCCGTGTCCCCGGCCGCCGTGCCCCCGCCCGCCGTGTCCCCGCCCCTCGTGGTCGCCCGTGGCCTCTGCAAGCGGTTCGGCGACTTCACGGCCGTCGACGGGGTGGACTTCGAGATCGCCCGGGGCGAGTGCTTCGGGTTCCTCGGCCCCAACGGGGCGGGCAAGACGAGCACGATGCGGATGATCTCGTGCATGTCCCCGGTCTCGGGGGGGACGCTGCGGGTGCTCGGGATGGACCCCTCCACGGACGGACCGCGGATCAGGGCGAGGCTCGGCCTCGTGCCCCAGGAGGACTCGCTCGACCTCGAGCTCACCGTCCTCGACAACCTCATCGTGTACGCGCGCTACTTCGACATCCCGCGCGCCGAGGCGCGGCGCCGGGCGGACGAGCTGCTCGAGTTCGCCCAGCTCACCGAGCGTGCGCACGACAAGGTCGAGTCGCTCTCGGGCGGGATGAAGCGGCGCCTCACGATCGCGCGGGCCCTCGTGTCGCGACCGGACCTGATCATCCTCGACGAGCCGACGACCGGCCTCGACCCCCAGGCGCGCCACCTCTTGTGGGACCGCCTCTACCGGCTGAAGCAGGACGGGGTGACGCTCGTGGTGACCACCCACTACATGGAGGAGGCCGAGCAGCTCTGCGACCGCCTGGTCATCATGGACCACGGCAGGTTCGCCGCCGAGGGCACCCCGCGCGCGCTCATCGAGCGCTACTCGACCCGGGAGGTCGTCGAGCTGCGGTTCGCGACCGCGGCCGAGCAGGCCGCGGCCCTCCCCCTCGGCGAGCTGGCGCAGCGCCTCGAGGAGCTCCCCGACCGGCTCCTCCTGTACACCGACGACGGGGACGCCGTCCTCGCCGAGGCGCACCGCCGCGGGTACACCCCGGTCAGCGGGCTCGTGCGGCGCTCGACCCTCGAGGACGTCTTCCTGCGGCTCACCGGCCGCAGCCTCGTGGACTGATGGCCTCGGTCGCCGGCGAGGTCGAGCGCGACGGGACCCGGCCCCTGTGGCTGCGCGCGTTGGGCTACTGGGCGTTCCAGTACCGCCGCACGTGGCGCAGCTCGGTCACCACGAGCTTCCTCGAGCCGCTGCTCTACCTCGCGGCGATGGGCATCGGCCTCGGCACGCTGGTCGACCACCACGTCCACCACGTCGAGGGGGTGAGCTACCTCACCTTCGTCGGGCCGGGCCTCCTCGCCTCGGCGGCGATGCAGGTCGGCGTCAGCGAGTCGACCTACCCGGTGATGGGGGCCATCAAGTGGATCAAGACCTACCACGCGATGCTCGCCACGCCGCTGCGGGTCGTCGACGTGCTGCGCGGGCACATGGCGTGGATCACCTTGCGCCTCGTGATGGTCTCGGGGATCTTCCTCGGGATCCTCGCCGCCTTCGGCCTCACCCGCTCGTGGGAGGCGGTGCTCACCGCGCCCGCCGGGGTCCTCACGGGCCTCGCCTTCTCGGCACCTGTCGCGGCCTTCGCGGCGACCCAGGAGCGCGACGCCGCCTTCTCGGTGATCTACCGCTTCGGGGTGGTCCCGCTGTTCTTGTTCTCGGGGATCTTCTTCCCGATCACGCGGCTGCCGGGCTGGCTGCAGCCCGTCGCCTGGGCGACGCCCCTGTACCACGGGGTGGCGCTGTGCCGCGCGCTCGTGCTCGGGGACGCCACGCTCTCGACCTCGGTCGCGCACGCCGCCTACCTGGTCGCCGTGGCAGCCGCCGGCTACCTGGCCGCGACCGTCACCTACCGCCGGCGCCTCGTCGTATGAGCTCGACGGCCGCCCGGGCGCTCCCCTCCAGGGGGACGGCGCTGCGGATCACCCCTGCCATCTTCGTCGGGACCCGGCGGGCCGCGCACGTGGTCGAGCGCAACGTCTACGTGTACCGCCGCGGGTGGATCTTCCTCGTCTCGGGCTTCTTCGAGCCCTTCTTCTACCTGCTGTCGATCGGGATCGGGATGAGCGCGCTGGTCGGCCCGCTCCACGTGGGACGCGAGCTCGTGGCCTACCCCGTCTACGTGGCGCCCGGCCTCCTCGCGTCCTCGGCGATGAACGGCGCGCTGTTCGACTCGACGTTCAACCTCTTCCACAAGCTCAAGTTCGCCCACACCTACGAGTCCGTGCTCTCGACGCCGCTGTCGGTGGCCGACGTGGCGACCGGCGAGACCGGCTGGTCGCTCATGCGCGCCGGGCTCTACGCCTTCTCGTTCATGTGCGTGATGGCGGCGCTCGGCTACGTGGGCACCGGCTGGGCCGTGCTGTGCTACCCCGAGGCCCTGGTCGTCGCCTTCGCCTTCTCGGCTGTCGGGATGGCGGTCACGACGTACCTGCGAAGCTGGCAGGACTTCGACATGGTGATGCTCGCCATCGTGCCGATGTTCCTCTTCTCGGCCACCTTCTACCCGCTCACCGTCTACCCCTCCTGGCTCCAGGTGCTCGTCCGGCTGACCCCCCTGTACCAGGGGGTGGCGCTCCTGCGCGGCACGGACCTCGGGATCTTCGACTGGGCGATGGTGGGCCACCTCGCCTACCTCGTGGTGCTCGGGCTCGTGGGCCTCGCCGCGACGGGCCGGCGGCTCAGCGCGCTCCTGCTCCCCTGAGCACCTGCGCGAACGGCGCGCCCGCGAGGGCCGCGCTGCTGGTACCGTCGGGCGATCATGCCTTTCGAGCCGACCGCCGCGCGTCCCGCCCCGACTGAGGACAGCGCGCTCTTGCGACGCGGGACCTCCGATCGCTACAAGTGGGTCGCGCTGTCGAACACCACGCTCGGCATGCTGATGGCGACCATCAACTCCTCGATCATCCTGATCGCCCTGCCCGACATCTTCCGGGGTATCAGGCTCACAGCCCTCGCCCCGGGGAACACGAGCTACCTGCTGTGGATGCTCATGGGCTTCATGGTCTGCACCGCCGTCCTGCTCGTGAGCTTCGGACGGATCGGCGACATGTACGGCAGGGTGAAGATGTACACCCTCGGGTTCGCCGTCTTCTCGGTCTTCTCCGTCCTGCTGTCGGTGACCTGGATGCACGGGTCCGCAGGCGCCCTCTGGCTCATCCTCATGCGGGTGGGGCAGGGCATCGGGGGCGCGATGGTCTTCGCCAACGCGGCGCCCATCCTCACCGACGCCTTCCCGCCGCACCAGCGGGGCCTCGCCCTCGGCATCAACAGCGTGGCGGCGATCGCGGGGTCCTTCATCGGCCTCGTGCTCGGCGGGGTGCTGGCGCCGGTGGAGTGGCACCTCGTGTTCCTCGTGTCGGTCCCGGTCGGCATCGCCGGCACGATCTGGGCGCGCCTCAGGCTGCGCGAGGTGGGCGTGCGCCACGTGACGAAGATCGACTGGTGGGGCAACCTGACCTTCGCGATCGGCCTCGTGCTCGTGCTCGTCGGCATCACCTACGGGATCATCCCCTACGGCCACTCCACGATGGGCTGGACGAACCCGAAGGTCGACGCGGCACTCGGCGCGGGCGTGCTCCTGCTCGCGGTCTTCCTCTACATCGAGCGACGGGTCGAGAGCCCGATGTTCAACCTGGCGCTGTTCCGGATCCGCGCCTTCGCCTTCGGCAACCTCGCGACGCTCCTGGCGGCGATCGGCCGGGGCGGCCTCATGTTCATCCTCATCATCTGGCTCCAGGGGATCTGGCTCCCCCAGCACGGCTTCAGCTTCGCCAACACCCCGCTGTGGGCGGGGATCTACATGCTGCCGCTCACCGCCGGCTTCCTCATCGCCGGTCCCGTGTCGGGCCTCCTGTCGGACCGCTTCGGCGCCCGTCCCTTCGCCTCGGGCGGCATGGTGGTCTGCGCGGTCGCCTTCGGCCTCCTCGAGGCGCTCCCGGTCAACTTCTCGTACGTGCTCTTCGGGCTCCTCCTGCTCCTCATGGGCCTCGGGATGGGCATCTTCTCCTCGCCGAACCTGGCCGGGGTCATGAACAGCCTCCCCCCGGACCGGCGAGGCGCGGGCGCAGGGATGCTCACCACCTTCCAGAACTCCTCGATGGTGCTGTCGATCGGGGTGTTCTTCACCCTCATCATCCTCGGGCTCGCGAGCACGCTCCCCCACAGCCTCCAATCGGGCCTGGTCGCCCAGGGCGTCCCCGCCCGGGCCGCGGCGAGGGCGGCCGCGCTGCCGCCGGTGGCGAGCCTGTTCGCGGCCTTCCTCGGCTACAACCCGATCCGGACGCTCCTCGGCCCCTCGCTCGCCTCGGTCCCCGCGGCCAAGGTCACGTACCTGACGGGCCGCAGCTTCTTCCCGAGGCTCATCTCGGGGCCGTTCCACCACGGGCTCGTCGAGGCGTTCACCTTCGCCCTGGTCGCCTGCCTCGTCGCCGCGGCCGCCTCGTGGCTGCGCGGCGGCAAGTACCACTACGGGGACGAGCTCGCCGCTCCCCCCGTGGCCGACCCCGCGCAGGGACCCTCGGTGCCCGTCGCCACAGCGATCGCCGCCGACGGCGACGGCACCGGCGCCACCGGCGGCGCTCCCGCGGGAGCAGGCGTGCACGCGGGGGCCCGCACCGACTCCTGAGCAGCTGCGACCCCGCTGACCAGGGATGACGGCGCGCGAGCCGTCTCGATCGCCGCGCAGGCGGGTTTGGCGGCTTCGTCACGGGGGGTACGTCGCGCGCAGACCGCCATCCCGCGGCGAGCACGGCTCTCGCCGTGGCAATCGAGGAGGATTGCGATGTCATCAGTGGCGAGGCAGTACACAACACCTGGTGCGGCCGGGACGGCGCCGCCGAGGCTCGTCCCCGCGCAGCGCGTCGCGTCGACACGGCCGTCCATCCCGCTGAGCGTGCTCCTGCTCGGGATCGTGGCGGTGGTCGTCGCCGCCTGGGGCGCCGCCGCACCCTTCGCCGGCCCGGACTTCGGCTTCGTCGCCGACCGGGCCACCGCGTGGCAGTGGTCGGTCACGAGCGCCTGCCTCGGCCTCGGGCCGGGGGTGGTCGCGCTGCTCGCGTCGCTCGTGGTGGTGGGCGTCACGACGAGGCCGTCGTACGCGCGGCGCGCCGACCTGTGGTTCCTCGGGCTCGTGGTCGCCCTGTGCGGCGCGTGGTTCGTGGTCGGCCAGTACGTCTGGCCGGTGATCTACGGCACGTTCTTCATCGCCCCGTCGAACGCCAGCCACTTCATGTGGAAGGAGCTGGCCTTCGCCATCGGCCCGGGGGTCATCCTGGTCTTCTGCGGCGCCGTCTTCATGGGGTGGGCGGTGCGCCGCCAGCTCGCCCTCGTGGCGGAGGGCGTCCCGAGGACCGTCGGCCCGGTCGTGGGCGGCGGGACCGCGGCGACAGTGCGGACGCGCCCGGCCGCCCCGGCGGTCGGCAACGCCGGCACGATGGCGCCCCCCGGGACCGAGAGCCCTGTCGTGACCGAGCGCCCGGTGGTGTCCGAGCGCCCGGTGGCCTCCGAGCGCCCGGTCGCCGAGCCGGCCACCGAGACCATGCAGCCTCCCGCCGCCGGCGCGCCGCCAGCCTAGAGTCCCCGAGCGGCGCGACCGCTCGGAGTGGCGCCTGCCGCGGATCGGAGCGGCGTCCTGCTGCAGCCCCCGGGTCGTCCGGGGGCTGCAGCGCGCGAGGGCGGGATCGAGCCGGTAGACCGTCCCGCATGGAACTCCGCACGGTTGGTCGCTCAGGTCTCCAGGTGTCGGTGCTCGGGCTCGGCACGAACAACTTCGGCGGGCGCCTCGACGCCGACGCCGCCCGCACGGTGGTCGAGACGTGCCTGGACGCCGGGGTCACCTTCTTCGACACCGCCAACTCCTACGGGGGCGGGCGCTCGGAGGAGTACCTCGGGCGTGCGCTCGGGCGCCACCGGGACGAGGTGGTCGTCGCCACCAAGTTCAGCTCCCGGGTGGGGGAGGGTCCCTACGACGCCGGCGCCTCGCGCAAGCACCTCGTCGCCGCGTGCGAGGCGAGCCTGCGGCGGCTCGGCACCGACTACATCGACCTCTACTACCAGCACTTCTTCGATCCCAAGACCCCGGTCGAAGAGACGCTGGACACCCTCGACACCCTCGTGCGCAGCGGCAAGGTCCGCTACGTCGCGAGCTCGAACTTCCCGGGCTGGCGGATCGTCGAGGCCGAGCACGTCTCCCGGGCGCGCTCGTGCACCCGCTTCGTGGCGACCCAGGCGCACTGGAGCCTCCTCGAGCGCGGGGTCGAGGCGGAGGTGGTCCCCGCGTGCGAGGCGTACGGGATCGGCGTCGTCCCGTACTTCCCGCTGGCGTCGGGGCTGCTCACGGGCAAGTACGAGCGCGGCAAGCCACCCCCCGAGGGGACCCGGCTCGCCTCCTCCGACCGGTTCGCGTCGGTGGCGACGGACCGTGCCTTCGACGTGATCGACCGGCTCTCGGGGCTCGCCGCCAAGGGGGGCCGCTCGCTCCTCGAGCTCGCGATCGGCTGGCTCGCGGCGCAGCCCGCCGTCCCGAGCGTCCTCGTCGGCGCCATGAGCCCCGAGCAGGTGCGGGCCAATGCCGCCGCCGCATCGGTCCAGCTCACCCCCGACGAGGTGGAAGCCGTCTCCGAGGCGACGGCGCCCGCCGGCGCGCCCTGAGCGGCGACCGAGTCACCCGGCACGTTCGCGACGGTCGCCGAGGAAGAGCAGGACGCCCACCGCCACCGTCAGGACTGCGGCGGCCCCGCCGAAGACGATGGTGGTGCGCCGTAGACCGTACGCGTCGGCCGAGATCCCCGCGACGATCGCCGGGATGCTGAAGGCGAAGTACGTGACCAGGTAGACCACCGACACGGTCGCGCCGCGCGTCTCCGGGCGGGAGAGGGAGACGATCGAGCGGAACGTCCCGATGTAGACGAGGCCCCAAGCAAGGGCCAACACTGCAGAGCCCGCCAAGAACAGCTCCCACGATGTCACCGCGCAGGCGACCACGACCCCGATCAGGCCAGCCACGAGGAGCGGGACTCCGATGCGAAGCTGCCGGCGCTCTACCCAGGAGTGCGACGCACCCGCCGCCAGTGCACCGCCGAAGCCCAGGATGGCTGCGACGAGCGCGCTCGTGAGACCCCCGCGTCCTCCGAGGGCCTGGGCGATCGACGGACCGAGCGACAGGTAGAGGCCGCCCAAGGTCCACGCGAGCGCCATCCCGGCCAGGAAGAGCATCGCGGACCTGGTCGCGGAGGCCGGCAGGTAGAGGCGTGGCCGCCAGGAGGGCATGCGCACCTGGTCGGTTCCGCCTCCTCTCACCCACCAGCACGCGGCGAGCGCGACCGCGCACGCACATGCCAGCACCACGAAGACCAGAACCGTCGGGTCGACGACGTACTCGACGAAGAACCCGGAGAGGAGCGCGCCGATCCCGACGCCGACGTTCCCGGCGACCATCGCCACGGTGGTGGCCCCGCTGGTCTCCGCCCGTCGTCGGGCGTTGATCACCGACGCGGTGAGTGCTGCGCTGGCCGTCCCGACACCCAGGCCCTGGATCGCCCGAGCGGCGAAGATCCACCACGGGCCGCTCGCGACGGCGAAGAGCAGCAAGGACGCGAGGACGAGCGCGAACCCGGTGGCGGCGAGCCTGCGCCTTCCGTACCTGTCGGACAGTGGGCCGGAGAAGTGGAGCGCCACGATGAGCGGTCCGGAGTAGATGGCGAAGACGACCGTCAGCATCGCCGAGGAGAGCCGCCACTCGTGCTGGTAGACGCTGTAGAGCGGAGACGGCGCCGTCGAGGTCACGAAGAGGAGCCCGAGCAGGGCGCAGCCGAGCACCTGCGCGCCGGTCGGTGCCCGGCCCGCTGACCGGCTCCGGCTGATGACCGTCCGGACCCACGGACGACCTGCAGTGCACGAAGTCGTATGCAGACTCAGATTCCCCCTTGCATACGGCACAGCGCGCAGAATAGAGTACCGGGGAGGCCCGACGGAGGACCTACGGGCGGACTGGGTGGCTCGCCGCCAAGATGCCCGGGTGGAGAGAGGCGTCGATCGGGGGGTTGCAGTGCACGCGCCTGTCCTGGACTACATGCGCCGATACGGCTTCAAGAAGGTCGTCCTCTGCAACGACAACGCCGTCGGCCTCCGAGCGGTCATCGCCATTCACTCCACCGCGCTCGGACCGGCAACGGGTGGCACGAGGATGTGGACGTACGAGTCCGAAGAGGACGCGATCCTCGACGCGCTGAGGCTCGCCCGTGGGATGACCTACAAGTACGCCGCAGCGGGGCTGAACTTCGGCGGCGGGAAGGCCGTCATCATCGGAGATCCCAAGCGGGACAAGTCCGAGGCGCTCCTCCGCGCGTTCGGCCGGATGGTCGACCAGCTTGGAGGAGAGTTCCAGACGGGGGAGGACGTCGGGACCACCCTCGAGGACATGGAGGTCATCTACTCCGAGACGGATCACCTGGTGACCCTCCCGGAGTACTGCGGGGGGGCAGGCGACATCTCTCCGGCGACGGCGCTCGGCTCGATCCAGGCGATGCGTGCGTGCGCCCAGCGAGTCTGGGGAAGCCCAGACCTGACCGGACGGAGGGTCGCGCTCCAAGGGCTCGGAGCGGTGGGCTGGCCCGCGCTGGGAATGCTCGTCGAAGCGGGAGCGGAGGTTGTCGTCTGCGACGTCGACGCTGACAAGGTCGAGCGCGCAGTCGAGACGTACGGCGTGAAGTCGGTCGGGGTCCAGGACATCTACGACCAAGACGTGGACATCTTCGGCCCCTATGCGCTGGGCGGCGTCATCAACCCCGACACCATCCCGCGGCTCCGGGCGAAGGTCGTCGCAGGCTCGGCCAACAACATCTTCGCCGACGAAGAGCGGGATGCGCCGTCGCTGGACAAGCGCGGGATCGTCTACGCCGTCGACTACGTGGCCAACTCCGGCGGGACCATCCTCGACACCGACCGCCTCCGCAAGGGTGGGTTCCAGAGGGAGCGGGCGATGGCCGCCGTGCGGCGCATCTACGAACGCATCGAAGAGGTGTTCACGATCGCCGACAGAGAGGGGATCTCCGCCTACGAGGCGGCCAACCGGATGGCGGAGAGCCGGATCGCGGCGATCAACCAGGTTCGCCTGCTCGGGTTGGGTCACTGACCGGAGTGGGCCGGACGAGGACGCCCCGATCGATGACCCTCGACAAATTTGCGGCCCTGCGAGACTCGGAGGTGACCTCCGAGGAGTACGGCGCGGTGCCGCGGCTGGCCGAGGAACCGCTGTCACAGTCGGTTTACCGGCGCCTCCGCCAGGACATCCTCTCGGGCGTCCTGCGCCCGAACGAGCGCCTAGTCGAGACCGAGCTCGGCCAACTGTTCGAAGTGAGCAGGACTCCAGTGCGCGACGCCCTCCTCCGGCTCGAGTCCGACGGCCTTGTCGACGCGGGGAAGCGCGGGTGGACGGTGCACGAGTACGACCGTGACGAGCTGATCGCCATCTACGAGACGCGCGCAGCGCTCGAGGGTGCTGCGGCGAGACTTGCGGCCATGCGGGCGACCGAGGAGCAGCTCGCCGACATCGAAGCCGCGCTCAGGTCGGAGCGGGACGACCTGCTCGCCAACTCGGACTCGGACCTCACCTCACAGGAGAACTCGCAGTTCCACGCGATGATCTATGAGACGTGCCGGAACGAGCGGCTCCTCAGCCTCATCGAGCGGAACGCACAGATCTACTTCAACTACCGCGTGGCGAGGCTCTACACGTCCGAGGAGCTCGAGCTGCAGCTCGCCGGGCACTTTCGCCTGCTCGAAGCCCTCAAGCGCCGCGATCCGGACGCGGCGGAGCGCGAGCAGACGGACCACCTCTTCGAGGGCCTCGAGATCCTGCTGCGAAAGGGGCGCTGGTAGCGCGGCGGACTGACCAAGGCAACCGAGACCAGAGACTGTCAACGGGGAGGAGACGTGCCAACAACGGAGCGCTTTGCGGGAAAGGTCGCCGTCGTGACCGGATCGAGCAGCGGGATCGGCGCGGAGATCGCGCGCCGGTTCGCTGCCGACGGCGCGTCGGTCGTGACGAACGGACGGACTCAGGAGCGTGCAGACGCCGTCGCCAAGGAGATCCAGGCATCGGGAGGCAGCGCCGTGGGCGTGGGTGCGGACCTCAGGACCTGGGAGGGCGCCAAGAAGCTCATCGACGGTGCGGTCGATGCCTTCGGTGGAGTCGACTACCTGGTGAACAACGCCGGGATCTCGATGATCGTCCGGTCCGACGAGCTCGACCCGTCAGAGTGGGAGCGTGCGATCGCAACCAACCTCACCGGCCCCTTCCTCTGCTCGAGGGCTGCGTACCCCTCGATGAAGTCACGGGGCGGCGGGACGATCGTGATGATCGGCTCGGCAGCGGGACATGTCGGGCTTCCGCTGCGCGCGGCCTACTGCGCCGCGAAGCACGGTCTTCTCGGACTGACGAAGTCGCTCTCGATCGACTGGGCGAAGACAGGCATCAGGGTCATGAGCGTGGACCCCGCCTACATCAGGACCCCGCTCGACGATGCCGACCGCTCAGCCGGAGGCTACGACGACGAGTCCATCGAGCGACGTACCCCTCTGGGCCGGTTCGGCAGCGTCGGCGAGGTCGCGGACGCGGTCCTGTTCTGCTGCAGCCCCAACGCCACCTACCTCACCGGATCGTCCCTCCTCGTCGACGGCGGCTGGGTCGCCTACGGCTACCTGTAGGGACCGGCGATGACCAGCTCGTTCGAGGGGAAGCGAGCCCTCGTCACCGGCGGCGGACGAGGGCTCGGGAAGGCGATGGCGATGGCGATGGCCGAACGCGGCGCCGATGTCGCCATCGCCGGACGGACCAAGTCGCAGTTGGACGAGACCGCCAAGGCCCTGGTCGCCCTGGGGGTCCGGGCGTCGGCCATCGAGTGCGACCTCTACGACGTGGGCGCGGCGAGGGACCTCGTGAGAGCTGCCCAGAAGGAGATCGGCGGGGTTGACATCCTCGTGAACAATGCCGGGGGCTGGGGATCGACTCCGGGCGCGGTCGGCCCGATCCTCGATGCCACGGTCGAGGGCTTCGACGCCGTGTTCGACCTGAACGTGCGCTCTCCGCTCTTCGCGACGATCGAGGCCGCCAAGGTGATGAAGGAGCAGGGAAACGGGGGCTGCGTCCTGAACATCGCGTCAGTCGACGGCCTGGCACCCGCGCCCACCGAGGCCCTGTACGCTGCAGCCAAGGCTGCCGTGCTGAGCCTCACCCGCACCCTCGCGTACGAGCTCGGGACCCACGGGATCCGGGTCAACGCCATCGCGCCGGGGATCATCGAGACCGAGATGACCGCTCCGTGGATCTCGACGCCCGACCAGTGGACGGAGCGTGCATCGTTCTATCCGCTGAACCGGCTGGGCAAGCCCGAAGACGTGGCGTCCGCCGCCATCTACCTGTGCTCGGACGACGCGAGCTGGGTGTCGGGGGTCACGCTTCCGGTCTGCGGTGGGCAGTTCGCCACGAGTGACATCTTCCGCTGGACCCGCAGCCACAACCCTGTCCCCGAGGGGCTCAGGATCTAACCGGTTGCTCGGGGGATGCAGCGGACCAACAAGCAAGCATCAACCACAAGAGCCAACACAGCACAAGCAAGAAGGACCGGACAAAGGGGGGCAAGCGTGCAGGAAAGCAAAGGCGCAGCGTCGGCACTTCGTGCCTGGTTCGCATCCGCGGTCGCGGCAGTCACCGTGGCGGTGCTCACGGTCGGAGCCGTCGGCGCGGGTGTGAGCGGGGCGTCGCCCTCGTCGCAGGACAAGGCGACGTTCTGCGTCGGCGGGTTCACCGATGTCGCGTACGCCGGCCCGATGAGCGGATCGACAGCCGACTACGGGAAGGAGCAGTCCCTGGGGCTCAAGCTCGCCATCTCCACCTTCAACAAGGCCGGTGGCTTCAAGTCCGGGCCGCTCAAGGGGTGCAAGGTCAAGCTGCTCGGCCCCTACGACGACAAGGAGACACCCTCGACCGGTGCCTCGATCGCCAGCAAGCTGGTGACGACACCGCACCTGCTCGTCTACTTCGGGAACGTCGACAGCGGCGTGACCCTCGCGGCGCTCCACGTTCTCGCTCGGGCGAAGATCCCCATGATCAACTCCTACTCGACAGCACCCACAATCACGAACGAGGGGTACTCCAACATCTTCCGGACGATTTCGACATCGAACGGGTTCGGGACGGCACTCGCCGAGGTCCTCGTGAAGGACTTCCACAAGAAGAAGCTGGCGGCTCTCTGGGTGGACAACATCTTCGGGAAGGGCCTGTCCCGTGCCTTCGACAAGGAGGCAGTCTCGCTCGGGGCGAAGATCGTCGTGACATACAGCTACCCCGAGACATCGACGGACTTCTCCATCATGGTGAGCAAGGTGAAGGCCGCGCACCCGACAGGCATCGCGCTGCTCGGCCTGTACACGAGCGACGCCCTCGAAGTGAAGCAGCTCGTCGCGGCCGGCATCAAGCCGAGCAAGAGCGTCGAGTTCGTCGGGAACCCGAGCGACAACAACTCGACATTCGTGAAGATTGGTGGTGGCCCGTCGGTGATGGACGGGGTGTACCTGATCGGGATCTGGAACCCGAAGGTTGCCAACAAGGTCGGCAAGACATTCACGAAGCGGTTCGAGAAGACCTACCACTCTGCCCCGGCAGAAGACGCGGCCACCGCGTACGACGCGTTCAACGTGTTCGTGCGGGCCGTCGAGCATGGAGGCGGGAACCGGACAACTCTGATCGCCCAACTGCACAAGATCACCCCGAAGCACCCGTACAAGGGGATCACCGGAAAGCTGGGGTTCAAGAAGAACGGCCAGGCCGCCTTCTACCCTCCGATCGTGCTCGAGGTGAAGAACGGGGCCATCCAGGCAGTGCCGACGCCATAGTCCCGGCGCGACGGCACCCGGACCCGCACGACATGGTCGCCGGGTCCGGGCAGCCGGTCGCCGCCCTCTGAAACGAGGATGATGTGACCCTTGCATTCCAGACCCTCGTCAACGGCCTAGCGCTCGGGGCGAACTTCGCCCTGATCGCCCTCGGGTTCGCGGTGGTGTACAGCGTCCTGCGGATGTTCAACTTCGCCCACGGGGACATCTACATGTTCGGCGTCTACGCGATGTTGAGCTTGCTCCTCTCGCACATCCCCATCGTCTTCGCGGTCCTGGCTGGGATGGCGGTCGCCGGGGCCCTGGCCATGTGCGTGGAGCGGTTCGGGTACCGGCCGCTCAGGAACTCGCACCCGATGATGGGCATCATCATGGCGGTCGCCGCCGCGTTGGTGATCCGGCAGATCGTGATCCTGATCTGGGGGGCGAGCCAGCAGACGTACCCGCAGATCATTCCAGGGCACTTCACAATTCAAGGAGTGACGGTCACGAACATCCAGGTCCTGGTGCTCGCCGTCGCGATCGCGGCGGCGGTGGGGATGACGTTCTTCCTCCGTCGCACGCGGTGGGGGCGAGCCATCCTGCTCGTACGCCAGGACCTCGAAGTCGCCCGCCTGATGGGTATCCCGGTCAACCGGGTGGTCTCCCTCATCTACGCCGTCGCGGGGATCCTCGGTGCGGTGGGGGGCTACCTGTTCGTGGCGACGTACGGTGTCATCGGTCCGCTCTTCGGGTTCCAGCAGACCGTCGAGGCCTTCGTGGCCGCGGTGCTCGGAGGAATCGGCGGGCTCGGCGGTGCCATCGTCGGGGGACTCGCGCTCGGGCTGGTCGAGCAGTTCTCGGCTGCCTACATCAGCACGTCGTACCAGCTCGCGATCGCCTTCGGCGTTCTCGTGCTCTTCTTGCTGGTGCGTCCCTACGGGATCCTCGGGACCAAGGTGTGGGTGCAAGGACAGCGCGTCTAGTGCCGCTCACGGGTACGTCGGAAGCCCCGGTGCACACGGTCGACCGGCGCCAATCAGGCGAGCCGTCGGCGCGCCCACGCAGCTGGGGGATGCCGAGCTCGCTGAGGCAGCTCGGACGCCGCGAGGAGGGGTGGTTCGCGCTCATCATCCTCGTCGGGGTCCTCGTGGCCGTCAGCGGCTCCGGCTTCTGGACCGAGTTCGCCGACACGATGCTGTACTACGCGATCCTCACGATTGGGCTGAACTTCGTCCTCGGTCTTGCTGGGGAGCTCGACTTCGGGCACGCAGCCTTCTTCGCGGTGGGGGCCTACGCCGCAGCGAAGCTGATGACGGCGCACCCGGGAACCGACTTCCTCGTCGTCCTGCTCGTGGCCGGCGCAGCGGCGGGGGCAGCGTCGCTCCTGCTCGGGTTCCCGGTCTTCCGGATGCGGCGGACATTCGTCGCGCTCATCACGGTCGCGCTCGCCGAAATCGTGGCCGTCCTCGTCACAAACGTCCAGTGGGTCGGAGCGCCCGAGGGCATCTCGCCGATCCCGTCGCCGCACGTCTTGGGGATCTCCCTCCAGTCGTACCCCCAGCTCCTGTGGTTCGGCCTCATCCTGTTCGCGATCGTGGTCGCTGCCTCCCTGGCGTTGTCGAGAGTGCGATTCGGCCGAGCCCTCACCGCCATCCGCGAGGACGACCTCGCCGCTCGGTGCTCCGGCATCCGCCCACTGCGCTACAAGATCGGGGCATTCGTCGTCGCCGGAGTACTTGCCGGGTTCGCAGGTGCGTTCTTCGCCGGGCTCTTCGGGTTCGTCGGCCCCGCGTCGTTCAACATCACAGCCTCCTTCGTGATCGGCGAGGCTGTGATCCTCGGGGGACTCGGATCGTTCCTCGGCTCGTTCCTCGGAGCCGCCGTCCTGGTTGGGATCGAAGACCTGCTCGTCGACTACGTCCCCCAGGTCTCCGGGCACGAGGACCTGATCCTCGGGATCCTGGTCGTCGCCATCATCCTCCTGCGCCCGCAGGGGATCCTCGGAAAGCCGTTCGTCCGGCGTCGCGCATGATGGCGATGCGCGAGGAGTCGGTCAGTGTGCCCGAGGAGCCGGTCGGCACTCCAGAGGAGAGGGCGGCTGCGCCTGCCATCGACCAGCGGTCCTCGTCCACAGCACCGAGGAACGACGCCTCCCCGGTGCTGGTCTGCGACCGCGTCTCCAAGAACTTCGCCGGTGTGCGTGCACTGCAGGAGGTGTCGCTCGAGGTCCGCTCCGGCCAGATCGTGGGGATGATCGGTCCCAACGGCTCGGGGAAGACGACGTTGCTCAACTGCGCGTCCGGGGTCCTCCAACCCGACGGGGGGAGGATCGTGGTGAACGGTGTGGACATCACGGGACGCCAGCCGTACGTCTGTGCCGCCCACGGCGTCGCCAGGACCTTCCAGAACCTGAGGCTGTTCGGCAGCCTCCCGGTCATGGAGAACCTGCTCATCGGAGGACATCTGATCGGCAGTGCACGCCACCCGCTTCGCCGCATGGCCGAGCGGAGCCGCCGCTTGGAGCAAGTGGTGGAACTGCTCGAGCTTGGTCCGGTACGGCGCCTACCCGCCGGGAGCCTCGCGTACGGCCTCCAGCGTCGGGTCGAGATCGGAAGGGCGCTGATGAGCAACCCCCGCGTGCTGCTGCTCGACGAGCCGGCTGCAGGGATGAACCATCTCGAGGCAGACCGCCTGAGCCAGACGTTCGCGCAGATCTGCAGCCTCGGAATCGGGATTCTGCTGATCGAGCACAACGTGTCCCTCGTCGCTGCGGTGAGCAACCACATGCTGGTGCTCGATGCAGGGAGGGAGCTGGCGAACGGTTCGGCGGACGACGTCCTCAGAGATCCCCAAGTCGTGAAGGCTTACCTCGGATGACGGACCCACTTCTCGACCTGACCGACATCGAGGTGCGCTACGGGGCGATTCCGGCGCTGCGGGGTGCCTCCCTCCACGTGAACGAAGGGGAGATCGTGGCGGTCGTCGGCCCGAACGGAGCCGGGAAGACGACGTTGCTCCGGGCGATTGCCGGCCTCGAGCCCCTCGCTCGCGGCAGGATCCGGCTTGGCGGACAGGAGATCACGCGCCGACCCGCGGACGAGCGAGTCGGTCTCGGCCTGGCGATGGTGCCGCAAGGCCGCAGGGTGTTCGCCGAGTCGACCGTCGAGATGAACCTGTGGGCAGGCGCGTTCTTGCGGAAGAACCGCAAGGACGTCGCGGCGGACATGGAGAAGTACTTCAGCTTCTTTCCGGCGCTCCGGGAGCGCCGGGACGTCCCGGCCGGCAGCTTGAGCGGCGGTGAGCAGCAGATGCTCGCGCTCGCGCGGGCGTCGATGAGCCGCCCCCGAGTCCTTCTCCTGGACGAGCCCTCTATGGGGCTCGCCCCGATCATCGTGGGGCAGATCTTCGAATCACTGAGCGAGATGTCCGATGAGGGAGTCACCATGCTGCTGGTCGAGCAGAACGTCGCCCGGGCCCTCGAGATCGCCGATCGCGTCTACGTGCTCGTCGCCGGAGAGATGGTCGGTGCCGACCGTCCCGCATCGGACGTCGACATGGACGACCTGGCGACGAGCTTCCTCGGAGTGAGTGCCCACGGGAGCACGCAGTGAGCGTGCTCAGCACGACGCGGCCCGGGTCGAGCCCCACAGGATGCGTGGGGCGCCGCCCGGGGTCGGGATCGACGGAGAGGCGCGAACCGTGACCGCACAGGGCGTCGATGAACGGATCACCGCGGTGCTCGAACGCCCGTTGGTCGCGATCCTGGGAACCGTCTCCCCCAGTGGCTCGCCGCAGCTCACTGCCGTTTGGTACGCGGTGCGCGACGGCGAGCTCGTGATCTCGACGGCGGCTTCGTCGCAGAAGGTGAGGAACATCCGCGAGAACCCCGCTGTGGAGCTGTGCGTGAACGCCGGCCCCGTCGGCCCGTGCGTGACGTGCAGGGGAGTGGCCAGGATCGTGGGTCCTGCGAGCACCGAGCTTGTCGCCGAGCTCGCGAGGCGGTACCTCGGTGATGAGGGTGGGAAGCGGTACATGGCCTCACGGACACCGAAGTCCGAATCGGTGCTGATCTCGGTGGTCCCGCATGCCTGGCGCGTCTGGGACATCGGAACCGTTCAGCATGAGGGAAGGAGCTGAGCACGTGACGCGAGAGAGAGGAGCCATCGACGGAGCTGCTCTGGAGATCGAGGGGACAGCGAGTTCGTCAGCGTTTCCCCACCTCTTCTCCCCGCTGCGGGTCGGTCCGGTGACTCTCAAGAACCGGATTGTGAATTCACCTCATCAGACCGGGTTCGCGCACGCGGGGAACTACACGCCCCAGCTCGTCGCCTACCACCGTGAACGGGCGAAGGGGGGAGCAGCGCTCATCGTCTCCCAGGCGACGGCAGTCGTGCCCGGGTACCTCGACCTGTGGAACGTCGACGACACGATCGTCGACCAGTACCGCAACGTCGTCGCCGCAGTAGAGGAGCACGGAGCCCACTACTTCGTCGAGCTGTGGCACCCGGGACGCCAGAGCGACTACACGGGTCCGGGGGCGTCGTTCTACGAGGCACCCTCCGCAGTACCCACGTTCGCGTACGGGCTCGATTGGCGGGTGCCACATGCGCTTACGACGCCCCGCATCCTCGAGCTGATCGGAGCGTTCGGTGCCGCGGCGGAACGGTGCAAGCGAGGCGGAGTTTCAGGGATCGAGCTGCACTTCGCGCATGGGAACCTCGCCGAGCAGTTCATGTCGCCGGTCACCAACCGTCGCAGCGATGAATGGGGAGGATCGCTCGAGAACCGCCTACGATTCGCGAGGGAGGTCGCGGCAGCTGTCCGAGCAGCGGTTGGGCCGGGAATGGCGGTCGGTGCCCGCATCACGGGGGCGGGGCTCGACCCGGACGAACCCGACCACCTCGACATGCTCGAGATCGCCGGGATGATCGACTCCTGGGGCCTGCTCGACTACCTGTCGGTCACGATGGGGCACTACTCCGATGCGTTGAACACGGCACGGAACATCCCCAACATGTCCTTCGAACCTGGTCTGTGGGCGCGCTTCGGGAAGGGAATGAAGAACGTCGTCAGTGTCCCGGTGTTCCTCGTTGGCCGGGTGAACCACCCCCGCGTGGCCGAGGAGCTCCTGGACAGCGGGAGCTGCGATGCCGTCGTGATGGCCCGCGGGCTCATCGCGGACCCGTACCTTCCTGAGAAGGCGAGGCAAGGAAGGGTGTCCGAGATCAGGCTGTGCGTCGGCGCCATGAACTGCCTCCACCACCTCCACCACGGCGGGGGGATCCGCTGTATCCAGAACCCGGTCGTCAGCCGAGAGGAACGCTGGGGTGGACCGCTCGTCCCGGCCGCCGCCTCGCGACGGGTGCTCGTCGTCGGCGGGGGTCCAGCGGGTCTTGAGAGCGCCCGCGTCGCGGCCTCAAGGGGCCACAATGTGACGCTGGTCGAGCGGGGTCAACGCCTCGGCGGGCAGGTCCGAGACGCAGCGCGCGCCCCCGGGCGCAGCGAGCTGGCCCAGATCGTGGAGTGGCTCGCAGCCCAGTGCGAGGATTCCGGCGTCGAGATCCGGTTGGGCACCGACGCGACCTCGGAGCTGGTGGAGTCCTTTGCACCTGACGCGCTCGTCGTGGCGACGGGCTCGTCGATGGAGCCCGTGGCCCTCGGCGAGATGTCGACCTTCAGCGTGCAGGACGCGTTGGAAGGCCGCGTCCCGACCGGAACCCGCGTCGTGGTGTGGGACGAGTTCGGCGACTGGCAGGGGTTCGCCGTCGGGCTCGCCCTTGCGGAGCGCCGCGTGAGCGTGGAGTACGTCACCCCGACCGTGTACCCGGGTTCGGCGCTCGAGCTCACGAACTGGCGGGTCGCCTATGAGCGCCTCCAGACGCTGGGCGTCCGCTTCCACCCGGTCTCGACGGTGGTCGGTGCCAAGGGATCGTCGGTGCTCCTGAGGAGCGCGTACTGCAAGGCTGAAGAGGAGATCCCGGGTGTCGACGGGGTGGTGTCGGTACCCGTGCCGACCGCGGTCGACCAACTCTTCCACGACCTGGTCGATCGCGTTCCAGAGGTGCACCTCGTCGGCGACGCCCGCGCGCCGAGAGGTATCGAGGCGTCGGTCTACGACGGTCATGAGGTCGGGAGAGCTCTCTGAGGTGCAGGCGACGCTGGGGAGCACGAGCGGTGAGCCGGTGGAGATCGGCGACGTCCTGGCCCGATTCCGGCTCGACGGACGCGTCGCCCTCGTGACCGGAGGAGGGAGGGGGATCGGGCGAGCGATCGCGCTCGGCTTCGCGTCGGCCGGAGCGGATGTGTGCGTCGCGGCGAGGCACGAGCCTGAGATCGGCTCTGTCGCCGAGGAGATCGGCTCCCTTGGACGGCGAGGGTCCTTCGTCGTCGCCGACCTCCTCGACGAGGGCGATCGCGCGCGACTCGTTGCGAAGGCCGAGGACGCGCTCGGGCCGATCGACATCCTCGTGAACAACGCAGGCTCCTCCACCGAGAAGACGGCGTTTCTCGACGTGGCCTGGGAGAGCTGGGAGCGACACCTGGCCCTCCTCCTCACGGCGCAGGCGGCGATCACGCAAGCCGCCGTGCGGTCGATGGTCTCGGCGAGCCGGCCAGGAGTGGTGATCAACGTCAGCTCGATCTACGGCCTTCGGGGAGCGCCGGGGGGCGAGAGGACATTGGGATCCCACACGTACTACGCCGCGGCGAAGCACGGTCTCATCGGCCTCACCCGCGCACTTGCGATCGAGCTCGCCCCTCGGGGGATCCGCGTGAACGCGCTCTGCCCGGGGTGGGTCGACACCTCGATGAACCCGATGAGCCGCGTCCCTCGCGGCTTCCTCGCACGGAACCTGGACCAGATCCCGATGGGAAGGTGGGCATCGGCAGACGAGATGGTCGGTCCGGCAGTCTTCTTGGCGAGCGATGCCTCGTCGTTCATGACTGGTCAGACCCTCGTGGTCGATGGCGGCCACCTCGCATGACAGGGAGACGATGACTGCTCGGCGCCCGATGGTGCTGCGCGACGGCGACGCGAGCTACGAATCGCTCGACGCGGCACCGGGGCTGGAGCTGGGACGCGTGCTCACGAGCGCGGCGACGACGGGCCTCGGGGGCGGGTTCGCGCGCTTTCGCACGGATGATGCCCTTGAAGGGTGGACCTTGCCGTACGACGAGGTCTTCTACGTCCTCTCGGGTGAGCTGACCCTCCACTGGCAGGACGAGAGGCTAGTGGCGCGTCCGGGAGAGGTCCTTCTCATCCCGCGCGGAGCGACGGTCACCTACGAAGGCGTCGCAGGGACCAAGGCTTTCTTCGTCCTGCACCCGAGGGACTGGGCTTCGCGAGCTGGGGATCCGGGCGCGGAGGAGATCACTGGCCCCGGCGAGAACGGGACGTCGCGACTCGAGGGTGAAGGCCCGTCGAAGATTGGAGGGTGAGGATATGAGAGCTGAACGCGATCCGATGCTGCGTGTGGAGTGGACGGATCCCGTGACGAGCCGAAAGGGCTATGTGGTCATCGACCGTCTCGTCCGACAGATCGCTGGCGGGGGGACGCGCGTGCGCGCCGGGCTCACGCAGGACGAGATCGAGCGCCTCGCCAAGACGATGACGTACAAGTGCGGCGCGATGAACCTCGCCGCCGGGGGGGCGAAGGGAGGCATCGACTGCGACCCGCACGACCCGGGGATGCGGGACATGCTCGTCCGGTTCGTCTCCGCCATGCGTCCGCTGCTGGACAGCTATTGGGCGACGGCCGAGGACATGGGCATCTCCCAGGAGGAGCTGGACTCTGTCTTCGCCGAAGTGGGCCTCGGGATGTCGGTGAATGCTGCGCTCAAGGCGACGGGTGACCCCGCGGCAGCGACCGATCGTGTGCGCAGAGGCCTCGCCGTCCAGGTGGACGGGATCGGCCTCGCCGACGCCATCGGGGGTTACGGCGTCGCGGAGGCGGCTGTCGCGGCCGCCTCCCACCTCGGTCTCGCCCTGGGAGAGGCGACTGCCGTCATCCAAGGCTTCGGTTCGATGGGAGGGGCCACGGGTCGGTACCTGCACCAGCACGGGGTCCGAGTCGTCGGGGTCGTCGACGTCAACGGCGCGATCGTGAACCCCGACGGCCTCGACGTGGAAGCCCTGCTCGCATCGAGGGACTCGCATGCCGAGGTGGACCGGAAGGCGTTGCGGCCGGCGGACACCGAGATGCCGAGGGACGAGTGGCTGTCGATCCCTGCCGACATCATCGTTCCTGCCGCCGTGCCGGACGTGCTGAGATCGGACAACGCCGACCAGGTCGGGGCCAAGCTCGTGGTCGAGGCGGCGAACATCCCTTCGACGTTGGAGGCCCAGGAGCTGCTACACGAGCGTGGGGTGGTGGTCGTCCCCGACTTCGTGGCGAACTCCGGCGCCAACAGCTGGTGGTGGTGGACCATGAGCGGGGAGATCGGCGCAGACGCCGAGCAGGCGTTCAAGCGGGTCGGCGAAGCCATGCGGGACACCGTGACGAGGATGCTCGACTACTCCCGCGCGCATGGGGTGCTCCCGCGGGTCGCCGCCGCGCGGATCGCCGAGGAGAACCTCGACCGCATCGCGAGGGAGACGGAGGAGCGGTGATGCGCGGACGTGACGAGGCAGGGACCGTCGTCGTGGGGGGAGGGATCGCGGGCACGGCCCTCGCGTACTACCTCGCGCGCGCTGGAATGGAAGACGTCCTCGTCGTCGACCGAGACCAGCTCGGGAGCGGGTCCACCGCCGCGTCCTTCTCAGGCGTGCGCCAGCAGTTCTCGACCCCGTTCGAGATCGAGCTGTCCAAGCGCGGCCTTCGGTTCTGGAAGACGTGCGAGGAGCAGTTCGGCTCGCCCTGCCCCTTCCACCAAACCGGCTACCTGTTCGTCTCGACCAGACAAGAGGTGATGCGCCGCTTCGAGGCGGCTGCAGACCTCCAGCGTGAGCTTGGCGCAGGCCCGGTCGAGATCCTGGAGCCCAGGGCAGTCCGCGACGTCGCCCCTTGGCTGGCCGTGGAGGACCTCGCCGGCGGGTCGTACACGCCCGAAGACGGGAGGGTCACCGGGACCGACGGGGTGACCGCTCTCGCGAAGGGTGCCCGTGAGCTGGGCGTCGAGATCCGACAGTACTGGCCTGTCAGCTCGATCGAGAGGTCGGGAGCTTCTGGGTACCGCGTACGCGGGCCGAAGGGTGATGTCGCTGCGCGGCAGGTAGTCGTCGCAGCGGGGATCTGGACCCCTGCGTTGCTCGGGCCGCTCGGCTTCTCTGTTGACGTGCGACCCCTCGTCCTTCACTACGCCATCACGTCCACCTTCCGGTCGGACGCGACGGTTCCGCTCACGGTCGACTTCGACACGGGGTTCTGCATCGAGCGCGAGGGGACCGGGCTCGCGGTCTCGGTGCTCCAGTCGGAGCTGCCCCCAGGCTACGGCCCCCAGGAGATGATCGAGGAGTGGTTCGGCCTCGCGTCGAAGCGTGCGCCTGAGCTCGTCGAGCTCGGGATCTCGCACCTGCTCAGCGCCGAGGCGGACGAGGTGAGCGACGGTCATCCGAACGCTGGCCAGCTCGACGACGGCCTTTGGGTGCTCGCAGGCTTCGCCGGCCACGGCGTGATGCACGGCCCGGTTCTCGCCGAGCTGCTCGCACGCGTGATCGTCGGTGACCCGGACCCGCACCTCGACCTGTCGGTGTGCGACCCGTTGCGGGTCGTTTCCCCGGAGAGGGGCAGCGAGTGGATGATCCCCCACCGCCAGGAGTAGGAGACAGGAGTCGGACGAGGATGCACGGGACCGAGATGGGAGAGCCATGACGCAGACGATTGGGGGCGGGCCGCGAGGAGGCGGCTTCGAAGGCGGCGCCGACCCTGACGCCTTCCGGCTCCTCGACGCCGAGGGCCGACTGGCCGACGGGTGCGAGCCGCCCCTCGGTCCCAAGGAGATCCTCGAGGCCTACCGCTGGATGCTGTTCTCCCGCACGCTCGACGAGCGGGCGGTCAGTCTCCAGCGGCAGGGTCGCATCGGCACCTACTCGGCCGTCTACGGGCAGGAGGCGTCGGTGGTCGGTGTGGCGATGGCGCTCGACCCGTCGTGCGATTGGATCGTCCCGCAGTACCGGGAGACGCCGGCCCTCCTGCGCCATGGCATGCCGCTGTCCACCCTCTTCCTGTACTACATCGGCAACCCGCTCGGCGCGCTCGTGCCCGAGGATGTCCTGCTCACCCCGATCCAGATCGCGCTGGCGGCACAGCTGCCCCATGCGGTCGGGCTCGCCATGGGACTCAAGATGCAGGGCCGGCCCGGCGTCGTCGCCACGTTCTGCGGCGACGGCGCGTCCTCGGAAGGTGACTTCCACGAGGCGTTGAACCTCGCAGGAGTGACGCGTGCGCCGGTTGTCTTCGTCCTGCAGAACAACGGGTACGCGATCTCGACTCCACGGTCTCGCCAGACCGCTGCAAAGTCGTTCGCCTCGCGAGCCGAGGGCTACGGCCTCTGCGGAGCGAAGGTCGACGGGAACGACCTGCTCGCAGTCGCCGCGGTGGCCCAGGAAGCCGTCGCGCGCGCCAGGGCCGGTGGGGGACCGACGCTGATCGAGACCCAGACGTACCGGCTCTTCCCGCACAACACCGCCGACGACCAGACTCGCTACGTTCCGCCAGAAGAGCTCGAGCAGCGTCGGAAGGAGGACCCCATCCCCCGGATGCGTGCCTACCTGCACACTGCGGGGCTGCTCGACGACGGAGCCGAGCAGGAGATCCTCGAGAGCGTCGCGAAGGAGATCTCCGCCGCCGTCGCGGACGCGGAGTCGAAGGCCGCCCCTTCACCCGACCAGGTCTTCGAGCACGTCTACTCGCGTCCGTGGTGGAGAGTGCAGCGCCAGCGCGAGGAGCTGGCGGCCATCCGGAGGGAAGGGGTCGACTGATGCCGATGCTGACCATGGTGGAGGCGATCCGCCAGGCTCTCGAGCAGGAGATGGAGCGAGACGACCGCGTCATGGTGCTCGGGGAGGACGTCGGGAGGCTCGGCGGGGTCTTCCGCGCGACCGACGGGCTGCAGAGCCGGTTCGGCCCCGAGCGCGTCCTCGACACCCCTCTGGCCGAGGGGATGATCATCGGTGCGGCGGTCGGGCTCGCGATCAGCGGGATGCGCCCCGTCCCAGAGATGCAGTTCCTCGGCTTCGCGCACGAGGCGTACCACCAGATCGCCGACCAGGTGGCTCGCTATGGCCTGCGCTCCCAGGGCCGCTATCCGATGCACGTCACCATCCGGGCACCGTTCGGCGGCGGTGTGAGGACGCCGGAGCTCCACTCCGACGCCCTCGAGGCGCAGTTCGTCCACTGCCCAGGCCTCAAGGTCGTCATGCCCGCGACGGCCTACGACGCCAAGGGCCTCTTGCTGGAGGCCATCAGGGACCCCGACCCGGTGCTCTTCTGTGAGCCGCTCCGCGGGTACCGCCTGGTCAAGGACGAGGTTCCCGAGGGGGACTACACCGTGCCGTTCGGGTCGGCGCGGGTCGCACGCGAGGGGACGGACGTCACCCTCGTGGCATGGAGCGCTGCGGTCCAGCTCTGCGAGAGGGCTGCCGACCTCGCGTCGGATGAGGGCATCTCGTGCTGCGTCCTCGACCTGCGCACCCTCGTGCCGTTCGACGTCGAGGCGCTCGTCGCGGCCGCCGAGGCGACGGGCCGCGTCGTCGTCGTCCAGGAGGCCGCGTTCACGGGAGGATTCGGCGCAGAGGTGGTGGCCACGATCCAGGAGGAGGCCTTCTACTCGCTGGAGGCACCCATCTGCCGGGTGGCCGCCCCCGACACGCCCTATCCGCTGGCCGGAGTCGAGGAGTACTACGTGCCCGACGAGGCACGCGTGCTCGCTGCGATCAGACGGGTGGTCCGGCAGTGAGGCAGGAGTTCCGGGTCCCAGATATCGGAGAGGGGATCGCCGAGGTCGAGATCGTCGAATGGCGCGTCGCGGTCGGCGACGTCATCAGTGCGGACCAAGTCGTGGCGTCAATCGAGACCGACAAGTCGGTCGTCGAGATGCCTACGCCGCTCAGCGGGAAGGTGACGGAGCTCGGTGGTGCGGCCGGTGACGTCCTTCCCGTCGGTGCCGTCCTCTTGGCGGTCGAGACGGATGCGGCGACGGGCCTCCCGACGGTCCCAACCGGGGAGGGCCACGAGCCAGCCAGGGGGAGCGCGCTCTCAGCGGGACCTGCGGCTCACCCGTCCGTGGAGCCCGCAGCCGTGCCGCGCACCGGATCTGCGGGCGGCAGGCCGAAGGCCTCGCCCGCCGTCAGGCGTTTGGCTGTCGAGAACGGCGTGGACCTCACCCAGCTCGTGGGGAGCGGACCAGGAGGCCGGATCCTCGCAGCGGACGTCCTCGCCGCGGCCCGAGGGGTTCCCAGCTCGCCCGCCGCGGCGCCGCACCGAGCCGAGGCCGGCCGTCCCGTCCTCGACTCCAGGGAGGACGAGCGGGTTCCCCTGCGAGGGCTCAGGCGTCAGATCGCACGCAACATGGTCGAGTCGTGGCAGCGGATCCCGCACATCATCGACTACCGCGAGGTCGACGCGTCGGCGCTCGTCGACCTGCGGCGCACGCTGCGCGCGTCGCTGCCCGAGCTCGCCGACGCCATCACCTACGTCCCTATCCTGGTCAAGGTCGTCGCGACGGCGCTCCGGCGCCATCCCCTCATGAACGCGTCGTTGGACATGGAGAAAGAGGAGTACGTCCTTCACGGCCATGTGCACATCGGGGTGGCGACCGCCTCTCCCGACGGGCTGCTCGTGCCGGTGGTACGCGACGCGGACACGAAGTCCATCGCGGAGCTGGCCTCCGAGGTCGCAGGCCTGGTGCAGGCCGCTCGCAACCGCACTGCAACCCGAGAACAGCTCACCGGGGGCACGTACACGGTGAACAACCTGGGCGCGCTCGGCGCCTCCATGGGGACGCCCATCATCCGTCCTCCCGAGGTCGGGATCGCCGGCTTCGGGAGGATCAGCGACCGGGTCGTCGCCCGGGACGGGCTCCCGGTGGTCCGGCCGGTGATGGTGCTGTCGTCGGTCGGCGACCACCGCCTGCACGACGGCGACACGCTGGGAGCGTTCACCTCAACCGTCGTGGAGCTGCTCGAAGATCCACTCCGGCTGCTCGCCGAGCTCGTCTAAGTGGGCGAGGGAGCGGGATCGTGGTCGTAGGAGAGATCGCCGAGGGGGTCGACCTCTTGGTCGTTGGCGGGGGACCGGGCGGCTACGCGGCCGCGTTGCACGCTGCCCAGCTCGGCCGCGAGGTCGTCCTCGTCGACCGCGACGGTGAGCGGGGGCTCGGTGGCACGTGTGTCCGGTTCGGTTGCATCCCGAGCAAGGCCCTGATCGAGCTCGCAGACCTGCGCCACCGGGCGGGCACGTGGGGGCCGAGGGGGCTCGTGGCGCAGACCATCGACGTCGACCTCGGAGGGTTCCAGGAGTGGAAGACCGGTCTCGTCTCGGACCTGTCGAGCGGCGTCGGTCGGCTGCTCCGCAGCGAGCGCGTCCGCGTGGTGCGAGGGCAGGTGACGTTCAACAAGCCCAACAGGGCGGCTGTCGCCACGGAGGACGGCAACGTCGTGTTCTTCGAGTTCCGGTCGGCGATCGTCGCGACGGGATCGGTCCCCCTCGAGCTGCCGGCGCTCCCGCGGGATGGTGAGTTCGTCCTCGACTCCTCTGACGCCCTGGCCACGAGCGCCGTGCCCGGCCGGCTGGTCGTCGTCGGGGCAGGGTACATCGGGGTCGAGATCGGGACGGCCTTCGCCAAGATGGGGTCGTCGGTGACGCTCGTCGAAGCGCTCGACCGCCCGCTGCCGACGATGGACGCGGCGCTCGGGAACGTCCTGCTCCGTTCCCTTCGCGCGCTCGGGGTCGACGTCCGCCTCCGCTCTTCGGTCGTCGAGAGACGCACATCCAGCATCGTCGTCGAGACCGAGGGTGAGCGCAGTGACGTTCCTGCCGATCAGGTCGTCGTCGCCATCGGGAGGCGACCGGTGGCGAGGGAGTGCGGGATCGAGAAGGCTGGAGCTCGCCTGGACGAGCGTGGGATGGTGATCGTCGACGGTGGGCGGCTTGCCACGAAGAACCTCGCAGCGATCGGCGACATCACCCCCGGCCCAGCTCTCGCGCACAAGGCCTTCGCGGAGGCGGAAGTCGCGGCGTCGTCGGTGTGCGGCAAGCCGGCGCGGTTCGACCCCGCCGCGGTACCGGCCGTCGTCTTCTCCGACCCGGAGGTCGTGAGCGTGGGCCTGTCGGAGGAGGAAGCTCGTGCGCTCGGGATGGACGTCGGAGCCTCGCGCTTCCCCATGAGCGCCTCGGCGCGTGCGGGGATCCTCGGCACCCAGTCCGGCTTCGCACGACTCGTCGTCGACCGAGCGAGCGACACCGTCGTCGGCGCGCAGGTGGCAGGGCCGCACGCTTCCGAGCTCGCCGGAGAGCTCGCCCTCGCGGTCGAGATGGGGGTGAGCCCGGAGGACGTCGCGGGGACGATCCACCCCCATCCCACGATGAGCGAGGCCGTGCACGAAGCCGCGCTCCTCGCCGTCGGCAGACCGCTCCATGCCATCTCGGGGGAGGGCTGATCCGCAATGGACTTCGCACTGTCACCAACGGCGCTCGACTACCACCGCCGCCTCGAGCGCTTCCTGCACGACCGGATCATCCCCGCAGAGGTCGAGTACGACCGCTACCGCCGTGAGCGCGGCCCGGCCGACCACAGCGTTCCCCCCGTCGTAGAGGAGCTGAAGGCCGCGGCGCGGGACGCCGGCCTGTGGAACCTCTTCCTCCCGGCAGAGAGCGGTCTGTCGAACGTCGACTACGCCGCTCTCGCCGAGCTGACCGGCTGGTCTGGCGACCTCGCCCCGGAGGTGCTGAACTGCGCCGCGCCCGACACGGGGAACATGGAGATCCTGCACCTCTTCGGCACCGACGAGCAGAAGGCGGCGTGGCTCCGCCCTCTGCTCGATGGCGAGATCAGGTCGGCGTTCGCGATGACCGAGCCGGATGTCGCGAGCAGCGATGCAAGCAACATCCAGTGCCGGATCGAACGGGACGGCGACGAGTACGTCGTCAACGGCAGGAAGTGGTGGACGAGCGGAGTACTCGATCCGCGGTGCCGCGTCTTGATCGTGATGGGCAAGACGGACCCGCACGGTCCGACGCATCGTCAGCAGTCGATGCTCCTCGTGCCGCTCTCGACCCCCGGGGTCCACGTCGTCCGGGATCTCTCGGTGTTCGGGTACGCGGACCAGCACGGGCATGGCGAAGTGCTGTTCGAGGACGTCCGGGTCCCGGTCGGGAACCTGCTCGGGAAGGAGGGGGACGGGTTTGCCATCGCACAGGCGCGACTCGGACCCGGCCGGATCCACCACTGCATGCGGGCGATCGGAGCTGCGGAGCGCGCGCTCGACCTCCTCTGCCGCCGCGCCGTATCCCGGGTCGCCTTCGGCCGACCGCTCGCCGAGCAGGGAATGGTACAGGAGGCTGTCGCCGAGTCACGGATCGCGATCGACCAGGCTCGCCTGCTCACTCTCAAGACGGCATGGATGATCGACCAGTTCGGATCGAAGGGCGCCATGCAGGCGATCTCCGCGATCAAGGTTGCCGTTCCGAGGGCGGCACTCGCCGTCATCGATCGCGCCATCCAGGTGCACGGAGGTGCGGGGGTGAGCCAGGACACGCCGCTCGGGAAGATGTGGGCCTGGCACCGCGCCATGCGCATCTTCGACGGCCCGGACGAGGTGCACCTGCGCTCGGTGGCGAAGGCAGAGTTGCGCCTCCATGAGTCCGGGGATTGACGCTCTTCCCTCGGGCTCATCGCCCCGTCGCGACTGGCGCGTCCCGGTCGCTCGGGATTCCTGACATGGACAATGCGATCTCGAGGGCCCTGACGTGGGTCGCGGCCCGGCTCGGCCTGTCCGAGCCTCCGACGGCGGAACGGATTGCAGCAGGGCGTTCGAACCTCACGTACCGGCTCCGAGCCGAAGACGACCGGACGTGGGTGCTCCGTCGTCCGCCCCTCGGGCACCTGCTCGCCGGGGCCCACGACATGGAGCGGGAGTTCAGGATCCTCACCGGGCTCCGCGCGGCCGGGACGGTCCCGGCTCCCGCGCCTCTCGTGCTCTGCCAGGACCGCGACATCCTCGGAGTGCCCTTCTACGTGATGGAGGACGTGCCGGGCGTCGTGCTGCGAGCTCCGGCAGACGCAGCCGCGTTGGGTGCCCTTGCCCGGGCGAACGTCGCCGCGTCCGCAGTCGGGGTGCTCGCAGCGATCCACGAGGTCGACCTCGACGGATGCGGGCTCGGCGACCTTGGGAGCCACAGCGGCTACGTCGCACGGCAGATCCGACGGTGGCTCGGGCAGGTTCGCCAGAGCACGGACGTCGCCGTCGACCGCGCCTTCATTCGACTGGGAAGCGACCTGGGGCAACTGAGCCCGAAGGGCGCTCCTCACACGCTCGTGCACGGTGACTACCGGCTGGACAACCTCATCGTCGACCCGAGCCGCGGGACGGTGCGCGCGGTCGTGGACTGGGAGATCGGGACGGTCGGCGACCCGCTCGCGGACCTCGCGTCCTTCCTGATCTCATGGGACGAGCCAGAGGACGCCGCCTTCGCCCTCGGCGCACCTTCGGCCACGGCGGAGGGCGGGTTCGCCAGCCGGCAGGCTGTCGCCGAGCGCTACTTCTCGATCCGGCCGGATGCGAGGGCGGAGGGAGTGATGACGTACTACCTCGCCTTCGCCTACTGGAAGCTGGCGTGCATCCTGTGGAACGTGGCCGCCAGATATCGAGCGGGCGGTGGAGGCGGTGCCACGTCACCGCCTCCCGGAGCCGAGCACGTCCGCTGGCTGCTCGGACGCTCCGCCGAGCACCTCGCAGCCTTCCGTCGCACGACCCGGTCGTCGCTCACCTGACGACGATCGTCTCGCGCCCCCGGCGTACGCCCAAGGCGAGCGGCCCTGGGGGGCCCTCGGCGAACCGGATCGGCAGGGAGCCCCCGTCTCCCACCCACTGCCGGGTCGTCTGCTCGTCCCCTCCGAGCTCGACCCACTCGATCCCCTCGGCGTCCCTGTTGATCGACGTGTCGAGCTCGGCGTCGCTCTCACCCCAGTCCACGAAGAAGGGAAGGTGCGAGGGGCCTGCTGCCACCGACAGAGCGGCCATCCGCCACCGGATCACGCGCCCGCTCGTCGACCGGCGCTCGCCGTGTGTGACCGGGACCCCGAGCCTCGAGGCGGTCGCGTCGAGATCGTCTGGCGCGACCGACAGGGCGAAGAGGCGCTCGCCTCTCTCGAGGACCTCGGTGAGCCCACGGACGAGGAAGCTGGTGCTCTCGGGATCCGCGACCGCCATGAGCTCGATGTACTGGCCGTCGCCGACCGGGATCAACGTGTTGCAGGTGCCGAGCTTTGGGTGCACGCCGCCACCCGCAGACGAGAGCCCGTAGTCGGCCTCGAAGCGACGGGAAGTCTCCGCCAGGTCGTGGCTCGCGTAGATCACGTGGTCGATGCGCACCCGCCTACCATACCGATGCCGTGACGACACCGACCTGGTTCGAGGCCGTCCCCATCGGGGATCTCAACCGGCGCCGGTGAGCGCCTCGGTGCCCGCAGACCGCGCGGCGCGCGCAGGCCGCGCCGGCCACGCACAGCGCGCCGACCACGCACAGCGTGCCGATGGCGCGGAGCGCCGGACGGTCGTGGCGGTCGTCTTCCCCGAACGGCTGGCACCGGGGTTCGCCGGCACGCTGCGGCGCCACGCCCGGCGGGCGCAGGTGCCCATGGCGGTGCGGACCGTCGGCTGGAGCGACGACTCGAGGGCACGGCGGGCCAAGGCGTCGGGGTCCCGTTCCGCCGCGTGGATCGAGGCACACGAGCGGCCCCTCGACGCCGCCCAGCGTGCGGTGCTCGCCACGGCGGACGTCCTCGTGGCCTTCGAGCTCCCGCGTGCGATCGGCGCGCTCGCCCCGAGCGCCCGCTTCGTCCAGTCCGTCTCTGCCGGCGTGGGCCCGCTCGTCGGGGTGCTGCGCGGCACCGGCATCCGGCTCGCCTCGGCGGCGGGCCTCTCCGGCGACAAGGTCGCCGAGTTCGCCATGGCGCGCCTGCTCACGGTGTGGAGCGGCGCACGCACGCTCGACGCCCTCCAGCGGGCGCGGCGCTGGGACCCCGACGCGCTGGACACGACCACCATCAGCGGGAGGACCGTCCTCGTCGTGGGGACCGGGGGGATCGGCCAGGCGTTCGCCCGGCGCGCCCGCGCCTTCGGGCTGCGCTGCATCGGGGTGCGGCGCAGGCCCGAGCTGGGCGTGCCGCCGGACTTCGAGCGCGTCGTCGGGCCGGGGCGCCTCCGCGCAGAGGCGCGTCACGCCGACGTGGTCCTGCTCGCGCTGCCCGCGACCGCACGGAGCGCCCGGCTCGTCGACGCCGGCATGCTCCGGTCGATGAAGCGCGGTGCGGTCCTCGTGAACGTCGCGAGGGGCGCGCTCGTCGACGAGGACGCCCTCGTGGCCGCGCTCCACTCGGGGCACCTCGGTGCCGCGGTGCTCGACGTGACCGCGACCGAGCCGCTCAGCCGTCGCAGCGCGCTGTGGCGCGCGCCGAACGTCTACCTCTCCCCGCACGTGGCCAACAACTGGCGTCCCGAGTACCTCGACGCCGTCGCCCGACTTGTCGTCGAGAACGTCGCGCACGAGCGCGCCGGCGAGCCGCTCGTGAACCTCGTGGACCTCGACGAGGGGTACTGAGCAGCACTCCGCAGCCCGGGGGGCACGCCGGCTGTCACCCCGGGTCAGGACCTCGTGACCGGACCCCGGGTCAGGACTCCGGGGTCACGGCCGCTCGGTCATGTTGTTGTGTAGCCGTAGGCTGCTGTCGACGCCGCTGTGGATGTCGTCGCCGCTGTCGCGGCGTCCGTGCCACCTGTTGTCGCGGCGTCCGTGAACCCTGCTGTGGACTCGTCCTCGGTGCCCTCTGTGTCGCCGGCGGCGCCGGCCGCATCGTCTGCAGGACCGGCGGCGCCGGTCATGGCGGTCTCCTCCGCTGCCGGGCCGGCGGCGCCGGTCGTGGCGGTCTCGTCGGCAGCTGCCCCGGCCGCGCTCGATGCCAGGTCGCTCATGGTGTCCCTCCCTCCGCGGCCCATGCCGGGCCAGGGCACGACGGGCGGACCGCCCGCGGTTGCCGGAGTCTTCCTCACTTGCGGCCCGATGTCCATGGACCGCGCGACGACGGCTGGATGCGAGGGCGAGCCGCTTGGGAGTCGTAGCCGAGGCCGAGCCGCTTAGGAGTCGTAGCCGAGGCCGAGCCGGTCGAGCGTCCGGAGCCACGCGTTGCGCCGGCCGCCGTTCCGGTCGGCCTGCGCGATCGAAAGGCGCGTCAGCTCCACGACCAGCCACGCCAACGGCTCGGGCGGGAACGGCGTCGGCTTGGTGCGCACCAGCTCGAGCTCGGTGAGCTCGGTCCGGCGTCCCGAGAGCAGGTCCAGCATCACCCTCGCGCCGAAGCGGCTCGCGCCGACGCCGAGGCCCGTGTAGCCCGCTGCGTAGGCGACGCGGCCACCGGACGCGGTGCCGAAGAAGGCGCAGTACCTCCCGCACGTGTCGATCGCCCCGCCCCACCGGTGCGTGAAGCGGATCCCCTCGAGCTGCGGGAACGTCTCGTAGAGGTGGCGCGCCAGGGTGCGGAAGGTGGCGAGCCGCTGGTCGTAGGAGGGCCGCACCTTGCGGCCGAAGTGGTAGATGGCATCCCACCCGCCCCACAGGATCCGGTTGTCCGCGGTGAGCCGGTAGTAGTGGAAGCGGTTGCCGGCGTCCGCGAGCCCCTGGCGGTGATGCCAGCCGATGCGCGCGAGCTGCTCGTCGCCGAGCGGCTCGGTCACGAGGACGTGGTCGTAGACCGGGACGATGCGAAGGCGGACCCGGAGCAGGAGCGGGTCGAAGGCGTTCGTGGCGAGGGCGACCCGATCTGCTCGCACGCGCCCCGACGACGTCCGAAGCTCGACGCCACGCCGCAGGAGCCCACCCACCCGACCGGTCCCACCTTCCCCCGAGCGGGCACGGGCCATCCCGACGACCCGGGTGCCTTCGAAGATGCGGACCCCGGCCTCGAGGCACGCGGCGCGGATCCCCCACGCGAGGCGCGCCGGGTTCACCATCGCGCAGCCGCGCCGGTCCCACAGGCCCCCGAGGTAGGTGGGCGAGTCCACCTCGCGCCGGACCGCCTCCTGGTCGAGCCATCCCGGCGGCGGGTCCCCGGCGCCCCGGAGCTCCTCGAGCTGCCAGGGCTGCGTGGCCACGGTGAGCTGGCCGGTCCGCTCCCACCCGCAGTCCACGCGCTGCTCGCGCACGAACTGCTCGATCGCGTCGAGGTTCTCCATGCCGAGCTCCTCGAGGCGATCGGCGCTCTCGGGGAACCGCGTGCGCCCGTTCGCCTCCCCGTGCGTGAGGCTCGCCTCGCAGAAGCCGCCGTTGCGACCCGTCGCGGCCCAGCCGGTCCGCTCGGCCTCGAGCAGCACCACGTCGAGCCCGGGGTCGGCCTGCTTGGCGAACAGCGCCGTCCACAGCCCGGTGAACCCCGCGCCGACGACGGCGAGGTCGGCACGGGTGGTCCCCTGGAGCGGGAGCTCGGGGCGCGGCGCCGCCGGGTCGTCGAGCCAGAAGCTCGTCGGGGCGGCGGAGAGGATCGCCCCGTCGAGGTCCCTCGTCGACCGTCGTCGGAGCGCGCGCACGTCGTCGGACGCTACCCCGGCACCGGCCCGCTCCCGCCGCCCCGGACCGTGCCCCGGGCACGCCGCCGGCGCGCGAAGGAGAGGACGGGGGAGGCGACCACGACGAGGGCGCCGGCGACGAGGGCGATCAACGCCTCGCCCTCGTGCGGCGGGGTGAAGGCGTAGCGGACCGTCGTCGTCCCGGCCGGGACGTGCACCACCTGGGCGAGGTCGCGTGCGGGGTCCGAGGCGGGCCGGAGCGCGAGCGGCTGGCCGGCCGGCGTGGCGGCGGTCCACCCCGGCATGTACAGCGCGCGGCGCACGACCGTGCCCGGCGTCCCGCACTGGACGGTCACCGAGGCGGCCGAGGTCCCAAGGACGCGGCATCCCGACGACGCCTGGTACAGGGGAGCGGGGTGCGGCGTCGCGTAGACCACGGCGTAGGGGTCCGCGTACACCTCTCGCAGCCCGACCGACGCCGCGGTGGAGGCCGGAACGGTCCCGGCGAAGGCGACGACGTCGCGGACCCCGATCGCCTCGAAGGCACCGAGGTGGGCGACGAGCTCCTGGAGGTTCGTGGGGCCGGTCGGGTTCGTCATGGTCGTCCCGGTGAACTGCAGTGTCGTGTTGGGGGCGAGGTCGTCGTGGACGTAGCGGTGGTAGGCCTTCGGGATGGGGAGGTCGTTGACGTCGGCCTCGGCCACGCCGAAGTAGCTGCCGTAGTCGGGCTGCACCGGGCCGAGGGTGAAGAAGCGCCCTGTCGCGACGTGCCGGCGCAGGAAGGCGACGAGACGGCCGTCGAAGCTGTAGGTGCGCGGAGCGGAGAGCTCGGGCGCGACGTACATCGCGAGGGCGTCGACGACCACGAAGGCGACGACGGCGCCCGCCCGCCAGCGGCGGGGGAGGACGACCGCAGCACCGCCGACGAGCGCCACGAGGGCGAAGCCCCACAGGATCGACGCGGTGGCCCAGTGGCTCGCGTCGGGCGCGTGCGCGAGGTGCTCGAGGATCGCCCGGCCACCGAGCGCCGCCCACGCCGCCACGCCGGTCGCGGCGAGCAGCGCTCCTGCGGCGACGCTGCGTGGGACGTCGCCCCGGCGGAGGTCGTCGACGCCGAGGGCCCCGAGCGCGACCGCGGCGAAGGCCATCGAGGGGGACAGGTAGCGGTAGGCGCCGACGTGGCCCATGTAGGGCAGGAGGTCGAAGAGCTGCCAGAAGGGCTCGATGCCGTAGGTCCGACCGAGCGCGACGACGAGCCACACGAAGAGCGCGACCCGAAGGACGCGGTGGCGCCGCCCCCACAGGGCGAGGAGGTCCACGGTGAGGAGCGACGTCGTGAGGAAGCCGCCCACCTGCGACCAGAAGTCGGACAGCAGCCTGGTCGGATCTGCGGCAGAGAAGCCGAACACCGGTCCGAAGACGTAGGGGAAGAAGAGCGCGGCGAAGGCGGGGTGCGACAGGTGGACGAGGTCGAACACGTTGCCGGCGTGCGGCCCGAGCGCGCCGTGCGGGAGGTAGTCGGCGAAGGCGACGGCGACGGGGGCGGCGAGCAGGGCGCCGGCGCAGACGCCGACGGCGAGCTTGCCCGCGTAGCGCCCGAGCGCGCCACGGTCCAGGCCCGACGCCCGTGCGAGCGCCCACAGGGCGGCGAGCAGCCCGTCGAGGTAGGCGGTCTCGGGGAACCCGCCGTAGACCGAGAGGGCGAGCGCCACCGCGACGAGCGCGAACCCGAGGGGCCGGCGGCCGGCCGCGGCATCCCGCGCCCGCTCGATGCCGAGCACGAGCAGCGGGAGGAAGGGGACCACGTCGGTCGGCTGCCCGGCGTACCAGGCGAAGGTCCCGCACAGGGCGAAGGCGCAGGCGAGCCCGGCCGCCACCCAGCGGCCGCACCCGAGCCGGCGCAGGAGGAGGAGGGTCGCCGTTCCCGCTGCGGCCTCGAGGAGGACGTGCAGCCAGATCTGGCCGTCTCGGAACCACAGGAGCAGGGTGCCGGGGAAGAGCGCGGCGCCCTGCATCTCGCCGGCCAGCGGTGCGCCCATCCCCTCGTAGGGGTCCCACCAGGGAAGGCGGCCGTGCAGCCAGTCCGTCGCCGCGAGGTGCCCGAGCGCCTGGGCCGTGTAGCCGGCGTTCGGGTCGATCTGGTACTGGCCGGGAAGCAGGCCGCCGTGCACGACCGAGCCGATCGCCGAGTACGACGCCATCGGGTCGGCGATGAAGACCCCGCTCAGGTACAGGACGTTGGCCACGACCACGACGCCAAGCACCAGCACCAGCTCGACGCCCGTCCGGTCCACGCGGGGGCCCGGGCGGTCCGCAGCGTGCACCGTCGGGTTGTAGCACGGCTCGTCGCGGTGCGGGCCGCACAGCGCTCGACTGCGCCGGTCGTAGGCTCTGCACCGTGGCTGAGCCGGATGCCGGGGGCGCACCGGGACCCGGCCACCTCGCGCTCGACGTCGCGGACCGCAACCGCGACACCTGGGCCATCGTCCGGTGCTTCAACGAGGCGCCCGTCGCCGGCGACGTCGTCGCAGAGCTCGTGCGGTGGTTCCCCAACGTGGTGGGGGTGGACGACGGGAGCACGGACGGGTCGGCCGCCGTCCTCGAGGGCGCGGGAGCCCGGGTGGTGCGGCACGCGGTCAACCTCGGGGCGGGGGCTGCCCTGCAGACGGGCATCCGCTTCGCCCTCTTGGACCCCGGCGCCCGGTACTTCCTGTGCTTCGACGCCGACGGCCAGCATCGCGTGCGGGACGCCGCGGCGATGGTCGAGCGCATGCGCCGCGAGGAGCTCGACGTGCTCATCGGCTCGCGGTTCTTGGGGTCGTCCTCCGGCATGCCCGGACTCCGCCGGGCCGTCCTGCGCGCGGGTCGTCTCTTCGAGCGCCTGTCCTCGGGGATGGCGCTCAGCGACGCGCACAACGGCCTCCGGGTGTTCAGCCGCCGGTTCGCCAGCCAGCTCGACCTCCAGTCGTGCGACATGACGTACGCGAGCGAGCTGCTCCGGGCCGTCCGGTCGAGCGGCCTCCCCTACGGCGAGCACCCGGTCACGATCGACTACACGCGCTACTCGCTGTCGAAGGGGCAGCGCTCCGTGAACTCGATCAACATCGCCGTCGACCTCTGGGTCCAGCGGCTCTTCGGAAGGAGGTCTGCGTGATCGCCATCAAGCCGGTGCTCATCGTGTGCTTCCTCGCCCTGCTGGCGTGGGCGTTCCGCAACCGCAACCGGGTGGGGATGCGGGCGGGCATCAAGGTCGTGCTCGTGCTGCTCACGGCCTTCGCCGTCACTGCCATCGCCGATCCGGGCCTCACGCAGTCGCTCGCCCACGCCGTGGGCGTGGCGGACGGCGCGGACCTGTTGCTCTACGCGCTCGTGGTCAGCTTCGCCTGCACCACGATGGCGGCCTACTTCCGCTTCCGCAGCCTCGAGAGCCGCCTCGCCCAGGTGGTCCGCGAGCAGGCCATCACCGACGCGGTCGTCCGTGACGGGCCGCCCGGGGCGGCAATGCCGGCCGCGCCGCCGGCCACGCCGGCCACGCCGGCCCCGCCGACGCCCACGCCAGCCCCGCCGACGCCCACGCCGGACCCTCAGGCGGCCCGGGTTCTCCGGCACGGGGGGCGTCCGGTCACGTAACCTCCCCGGAGCCATGCGCGCCCGGCTCCAGCTCACCAACACGCATCCCGCGCTCCGCTACTGCTGGCATCCCGTGGCACGCTCGGCGGACGTGGGGGAGCGCCCGCTCCGGGTGCTCCTGCTCGGGGAGCCCTGGGTCCTCGTGCGCCTCGGACCGGGCACCGACGGCCTCGCCGCCTTCGCCGACCGCTGCCCGCACCGCATGGCGCCCCTCTCCATCGGCTCGGTGGTCGAGCGAGCGGACGGCTCGCGGGCGCTCCAGTGTGCCTACCACGGCTGGTGCTTCGCGGCGGGGGGCCGGTGCGTGGAGATCCCCGCCCTCGGACCCAGCACCGCGCACATCCCGCCCAAGGCGCGCCTCGCCGCGGCGGCGGGCGTCGCCGAGCGCCACGGGATGGTGTTCCTGCGGCCCGCCGATCCCGCACCCGGCGCCCGGGAGGCGGCGGGCGGCGCGCACGGGAGCGACCTCGCGGCGCTCGCCGAGCTCCCCGACGTCGCGGAGGCCCACGACCCGGCCTTCGTGGCCGGCGACCTCCCGGTGATGACGGCGCGCGCGTCGGCGGGGCTGCTCGCCGACAACTTCTTGGACATGGCCCACTTCCCCTTCGTGCACGCGGCCACCTTCGGTGCCGAGGAGCCGGTCGTGGCGCCGATGACCGTGCAGCGCGACGCGGGCGACCCATCTTCGCGGTGGTCGTTCAGCGCGGTGAGCGAGCACCCGTTCTTGAACCGGGAGGACCCCGGGGTCGCGGCGGGCCTGCGGCCGCTCGAGCAGCGCCGCCGCGTCACCTACCGCGTCCACGCCCCGTTCCATCTCGTGCTGCGCCTCGACTTCCTCGACTCGGGCGGCACGAACGTCATCGGCTTCTTCCTCCAGCCCGAGACCGAGGACCGCTGCCGGATCTTCTCGACCATCTGGCGCGACGACCTCGGCGGCGACCCGGCGCGCATGCAGCGTGCCGTCGACTTCGAGGTGAAGGTCGTCGAGGAGGACCTCGCGGTCCAGGAGGCCTACGACGTGCGCTACCTGCCGCTCGACCCGACCGAGGAGGTCCACACCCGCGCCGACCGCACCACCCTCGAGCTGCGCCGGATGCTCGCGGACCTCGTCGAGGCTGCGGCCGTGCACGAGGGCGAGGCGCCGCAGCCCGCCCGCCTCGCGCCATGACGGCGGGTGTGCGGGTGGTCGAGCACCCGCTGGTGCAGCACCGCCTCGTGGGGCTGCGCGACCAGGCCACCGAGAGCGCCGCCTTCCGCAAGCTGGTGCACGAGATCTCGACGTTCGTCGCCTACGAGGCGCTCGGGCACCTGGCGACCGAGCAGGTGTCCGTCCGCACCCCGGTGGGGGAGGCCTCCTGCACCCGCATCGCCGAGACGGTGCTGCTCGTCCCGGTCCTGCGGGCCGGTCTCGGGATGGTGCCCGCCATCCAGGAGCTCCTGCCCTACACCGAGGTCGCCCACGTCGGCCTCCGGCGTGACGAGGAGACGCTGCGCTCGGAGGTCTACCTGGACCGGCTCCCGAAGGACCTCACCGGGCGCCACGTGGTGGTGTGCGACCCGATGCTCGCGACCGGCGGGTCGCTCGCGCAGGTGTGCGACCTCGTCGTCTCCCGCGGTGCCGCCCAGGTGGAGGCGCTCTGCCTCATCGCGTCGGTGCCGGGCATCGCCAGGTTCCGCACGGCGCACCCGGCGCTGCCGGTCACCTGCGCGGTGATCGACCCCGAGCTCGACGAGCGGGGCTTCATCGTGCCGGGACTGGGCGACGCCGGCGACCGCCTCTTCGGCCCGCCCGCCTGAAAGCGGCGGGACCCGCGGGATCGGGACCGCGATGTCGGGCCAGCTCGTCAGGGAGCTCGCCCGTCGTCCGCTTCACGCATGGCTGCGCCAGCTCAGAGGGCGGCCAGCACCGCCTCGGCCGAGCTCGCCTCGAGGCCGGGGCCCTTCTCGACGAAGATCGACGTCACGACGCCGTCGTCGAGGATGGCGGCGTAGCGCTGGGACCGGGTCCCGAGGCCTACCCCGCTCCCGTCCAGCTCGAGGCCGACCGCCCGGGTGAACTCGCCGTTGCCGTCGGAGAGCATGACGACCTTGTCGTCGGCGCCGCGGTCCTTGCCCCACGCGCCCATGACGAACGGGTCGTTCACCGAGAGGCAGGCGATGGTGTCGACGCCCTTCGCCCGCAGCTCGTCCGCCCGGAGCACGAAGCCCGGGAGGTGGTAGTCCGAGCACGTCGGCGTGAAGGCGCCGGGGACGGCGAAGAGCACGACCTTGCCCTTCCCGAGCGCCGAGATCGAGCTGACCGCCTTGGGCCCGTCGCTCGTCATCGTCCAGAGCTGCACGTCGGGGATCTTGTCGCCCGCTTGGATCGCCATGAGCATCTCCTCGCACTCGAAGGTGTCGGACGGCCGCCACGCGTCGCCGAGCCGACACTACCGGGCAGGCGGCGCACCTGCGTCGGGGCGGACGGCGACGCCCGCCGCGGGGCCCGTCGCCGGGCGCCCGCCCGCCGGGCGCCCTTCAGCCGAGGCGCGTCAGCCGAGACCCCGGAGCGCCTCGTCCAGGCGCCCGGCGATCTCCTCTGCGTCGGCCTCGGTGAGGACGAGCGGGGGGCGGATCTTGAGGACGTGCCCGTGCGGGCCGGTCGTGCCGACGAGCACGCCGAGACGGCGCATCCGGTTCACCACCTCGTGCGCCCTCGAGGGGTCGGGCGACCCCTCGGCGTCGACGACGTCCACGCCGACGAGGAGCCCCCAGCTCCGCACGCCGGCAACGGCGTCGTGGTGCGCCGCGACCTCGTCCGCGAGCCGGCGCAGGTGGGCGCCGCAGCGGGCCGCGTGCGCCACGAGGCCCTCGTCCTCGACCACGCGGAGCACCGCCAGCGCGGCGGCGCAGGCGAGGGTGTTGCCGCCGAAGGTGCTGAAGTACCCGGTCGCCTCCATGAAGGGGTCCACGACCTCGGCGCGCCCGAGCAGCGCGGCGGCCGGGAAGCCGTTGCCCATGGGCTTGCCGAGGGTGAGGAAGTCCGGGTCGACGCCGCAGCTCGCGACGCTCCAGAGCCCCTCCCCGGTGCGCCCGTAGCCGGCCTGCACCTCGTCGGCGACGAAGAGCCCGCCGGCGGCACGCGTCGCCGACACCGCCTCGGCGAGCCAGGACGGCGCGGGCCCGAGGATGCCGTCGCTCGTGAAGGCGCTGTCGACGAAGAGGGCCGCAGGCAGGTGGCCGGCCGCCTCCAGCCGGCAGACGACCGCGGCGGCGTCCCCGGCGCCGTCCCCGGCGCCGGCCGGCCCGGCGGGCGGGTCGAGCAGCCCGACGTGCGAGGGCGCGTACCCCTCCGGCCACTCCTCGGGGGACAGGGCGGTCGTCGCCTCGGTCACCCCGTGGTAGGCGAGGCGCGTCACGAGCGCCCCGTCGTGGCCGGTCGCCGAGCGCGCGATCCGCCACGCGACGTCGTTCGCCTCGCTCCCGGAGTTGACGAAGAGGCAGCGGTCGAGGCCCGCCGGCGCGCGCGCCAAGAGCCGCTCGGCCAGCTCGACGCTCGCCTCGTGCAGGTAGCGCGTGTTGGTGACGATCCGGCGGCTCTGGGCGGCGATGGCCGCCGCGACGGCGGGGTGGGCGTGCCCGGCGACCGGGACGTTGTTGTAGGCGTCCAGGTAGCGGCGCCCGTCGGCGTCGAAGACGTGGGCGCCCCTCCCGCGCACGAGGTGGAGCGGCTCGTCGTAGTGGAGCTCGAGCGGGCCGAGGACACGCCGGCGGGCGGCGAGGAGCTCCCCGGTGGGCCGGGGGCTGTACGACATGGCCGGGGCCGCGCCGGACTCGCGGCGCGCGACCGCCGCGAGGTGCGCCGCCAGCTCGGCCGGTCCCTCGGCGCCGATGCGCCGGAGCAGCCGGAGCGACGCGTCGGGGAGCTCCCAGGCGTGCGGGTGGTGCAGGCGCCGCCACGTCGTCACGACGACGTCGGTCGCCGCGCGGGCGGCCACGAGGTCCAAGAGCACCTCGGCCTCGGCGTCCTCGAGCGGGGTCAGGTCGCAGTAGCCGGCGATCATGGGCTCGGCCATGGCGAGGCCGTCCGTCCGGCCGGCGAGGACCTCTTCGAGCGCGACGGCGAGGTCGCACACGAGCGCGGTGTGGGTCGTATCGCCGAAGTCGGTGACGCCCACGATCCTCCCGGTCCCGTCGACGAGGACGTTGTGCGGGTTCATGTCGTTGTGGACGACCTGGGCACGCAGGGCGCACAGGCGCGGCGCGACGTGCGCGTCGAAGCGCCCGATCGCCGCCTCCACGACGGCGCCCGTCTCGTGGTCCAAGAGGTCCAGCCGGTCGCGCAGCGAGGCGGCGTGGCGGACGTCCCACTGGATCCGGTAGCCGGCGGCAGGGTGGAAGAAGCCCCGGAGGGCCCGGCCGAGGCGTGCGGTGCAGCGCCCCCACTCGAAGCACGCGTCGGCGTCGAGGGCGGCCGGGTCGGGGTGGACGCCGTCGAGGAAGGAGAAGACCTGGACGTCCGAGACCCTCCCGTCGGCGCCGGCGATGGCCGCGCGGTCGGCCCCCGCGGGGGTGGCCACGACGACGGGGACCGGCAGGGAAGGGTCCACGCGCCGCACGTGCGCCATCGCACGCGTGCGCATCTCGACCACGTCGCCCGAGTCGAAGGGGTGGTGGACCTTGAGCAGGTACCGCCTCCCGTCGGTGGCGTCGACACGGAAGTTCAGGTCGCGCTCGCCGTGGAGGGCGGTCAGCTCGCCGGCGATCCCGTAGACGTCGTGGAGGAGGGCGGCGGCGAGCTCGGGGGACACCTCGGGCCGCGGGTCGAAGAGGGGATCGGCGCCCAGGGGCGGGTCGGCCATGGCCTCATCCTCGCAGCACGCCGTGATCCCCGGCCGAGCGCCCATTGACAGCGTCCTCTCGAGAGTGCACTATCGAGAGATGCCTCTCGACGTTGACCCCCCCGGCCAGGGCGGCCCGCCGGGTCCTCCGGACCCGGCGCCCCACCGGCTGCGGCCGCTGACCGACGCCAGGACCATCCGGGCGCTCTCGCACCCCGTGCGCATCGCGCTGATCGAGCTGCTCAGCCTCGAAGGACCGATGACCGCCACCGAGGCCGGCGAGCGCATCGGGGAGTCGCCGACCACCTGCTCCTTCCACCTCCGCCAGCTGGCCCGCTACGGCTTCGTGGAGGAGGCGGGCGGGGGCAAGGGCAGGGCGCGCCCCTGGAAGATGACCACGATCGGGTCCTCGATCCCCGACACCGAGGACCCCGAGGTCGAGCTGGCGGCGGCAGCCCTCGTCCGGCTGCTCCGCCAGCGACAGCTCGGCCGTCTGGAGACCTGGTACGAGACGCGCTCGTCGTACCCGAAGCGCTGGCGGCAGGCCGCCGGCCAGAGCGAGTACGTCTTCTGGATGACCCCCGAGGAGCTCGAGGACCTGAACCGCGAGCTCGAGGCCCTCTTCCTCCCGCGCTTCCGCGCGCGCCTCACCGACCCGGCGTCCCGGCCGCAGGGCGCGCTCCCCGTCGAGCTGCTCGTGTTCGCCTACCCGATCGGGCCGCCGCCCGCGGACCGGTCGTGAGCCCCCTCCGGGTGCCGAGGGCGCTCCTGCCGCTGCGCCACCGCGCCTTCCGGCTCCTCGCCGCGGGCCAGCTCGCCTCCAACGTGGGCGACGCCTTCTACGCCGTCGCCCTCCCGTGGTACGTGCTCGCCACCCACGGCGGCGCGCTGCTGCTCGGGACCGTCCTCGCCGCCTACGGCGTCCCCCGGACGGTCCTGCTCGCCGTCGGCGGGCACGCCGCCGACCGCTGGAAGCCCTGGAACGTGATGATGGCCGCCGACTCGGTGCGGGCGCTCGCGGTCGGGGGCCTGGCGGTCGTGGCCGCGCTCGGGCCGGCGCGCGCCGACCTCCTCGTCCCCGTCGCCGTGGTGCTCGGCGCGGGGGAGGGCCTGTTCCTGCCGGGCTCCTCTGCGATCGTGCCCGCCCTCGTCCCCGACGAGGACCTCCAGGCGGGCAACGCGCTGAGCGCCGGCGGGACGGAGCTCGCCATGCTGGTCGGCCCGGCGCTCGGCGGCGCCGTCGTCGCCCTCGTCGGCCCCGCGCCCGCCTTCGGGGTGGACGCGCTCACCTTCTGCGTCTCCGCGGGGACGCTCCTCGCGGTGCGCGCCACGCGCCGGCTGCAGCCAGGCGCGCTCGTGGAGGCTCCGCCCGAGGTCGCCGGGCCGGCGCCGGAGCCCACGTCCCATGCGCCCGGGAGCGCGTCGGCTGCGCCCGGGGCCGAGCCCGGCCAGGCGGCGCCGCCCATGACCCTGCGCCGGGTGCTCAGGACCGAGCGGGTGCTGCAGGTCATCCTCCTCGTCACGCTCGCCGCCAACCTCGGCTCGGGCGGCCTCGGCGAGGTGGCGCTGCCCGCCCTCGCCCACGGCCCGTTCCACACGGGCGCCACCGGCTACGGCGGGCTCATCGCCGCGCTGGGCGCTGGCGCCGTCGCAGGGACGCTCCTCGCCGCGCAGCTGCGGCGCTCCCGGCGCCCCGCCCTCGTCGCCTCGTTCGCCTTCCTCGCGCAGGGCGCCTGCATCGCCGCCGTCCCGTTCCTCGGCGGCCCGCTGCCCGCGGTCGCCCCCATCGTGCTGTTCGGGGTGCTGAACGGCTTCGGCAACGTGCTCACGATCACCGCCTTCCAGCGCTGGGCGCCGAGCGAGCTGCTCGGACGGCTGACCGGCCTGGTCATGTTCGCCAGCATGGGCGTCTTCCCGGTGTCGGTCCTCTTCGGCGCCGCCGTCGTGCGCACGCTCGGCCCGGCCGCCTTCTTCCCGATGGCCGCCGGGATCGTCGCCGTCGCGGTGCTGGCGGGGCTCACCCAGCGGAGCTGGCGCACCTTCGGGGCCCCCGAGGACGGGGATCAGCCCGCCTCGGCCAGCTCCTCGAGCGCGCCGGCGCCGTCGCCGGCGAGCGCCACGACCTCCGCCTCGCCGGGGTCCGCCGCGGGGACCTGACGGGTCCGCACGAAGGCGGCGATCAGCGCCAGCGCGCCGAGCGCGAAGCCTGCGGCCAGGGCGAACACCCCGTCCAGGGCGTGGACGTAGGCCACCGCCTGGCCGGGTCCGACCCGGCCGTGGCCGGTCGTCGCCCCGAAGACGCTGACCAGCACGGCGAGGCCGAGCGCCGCCCCGAGTTGCTGGGAGACGTTCACGAGCCCCGACGCCGCCCCGGCGTCAGCGGGGGCGACGCCGGCGAGGGACCCGGACATGAGGCTCACCATCGCCGTGCCCCCGCCTGCGCCGAGCAGGAGGAGCCAGAGCACGATCTGGGCGAGCGGCGTGGCGGGACCGAGCATGGCGGCGAGCGCCATCCCGGTCGCGGCGACGGCCGTGCCCGAGAGCATGAGCGCCCGCTCGGGCACGAGCTTCACGAGCACCCGGCTCGTGAGCTGGGAGGAGGCGAAGATGGCGACCGGGATCGGGAGGAAGAGGAGCCCGGCTGCCACCGGCGAGAGCCCGCGCACCTCCTGGAGGTACTGGGACAGGAAGAAGAAGCTGCCGTAGAGGCCGGCGTAGACGAGGCCGCGGCCCACGTTGGCGGTGGTCCTCGTCGCGTGGGCGAAGAGCCGCAGGGGGAGGATCGGCTCGGCCGCACGCGACTCGGTGCGCACGAACACGGCGAGCGTCGCGAGGCCGAGCGCGAGGGCGCCGAGGGTCACCGGGTCGCCCCACCCCGCGCCGCCGGCCTCCACGAGGCCGAGCACGAGCCCGCCCATCCCGACGGTCGAGGTGAGCGCGCCGAGGAGGTCCAGGCGGCCGTGGCGCGTGGCCGTCTCGGCGAGCGCCGGGCGGCCGACGAGCCAGACCGCCGCGCCGATCGGGACGTTCACGAACATCACCCAGCGCCAGGAGGCGACCTCCGTGAGGACCCCGCCCGCCACCAGGCCGAGCGCGGCGCCCGCGGCCGAGACGGTCGCGTACAGGGCGATGGCCCGCAGCCGGGCGGGGCCCTCGGCGAAGCGGGTCGTGAGCAGCGACAGCGCCGTCGGGGCGGCGAGCGCCGCACCGGTCCCCTGCAGGGCTCGGGTGACGAGGAGCATCGACGAGCTCGTTGCGAGCCCGCCAGCGAGCGAGCTCAGGGTGAACAGGGCGATGCCGAGCAGGAAGACCCGGCGCTTCCCCCACAGGTCGCCGGCGCGCGCGCCGAGGAGGAGCAGGCCGCCGAAGGTGAGGACGTAGGCGTTGACCACCCACGAGAGGCTCGTGGCCGTGAAGCCCAGGCCCGCCTGGATGTGCGGGAGCGCCACGTTCACGACGGTGGAGTCGAGCACCACCATCAGCTGGGCGAGGAGGATCACGGCGAGCACCACGGTCGGGTGCTGCAGGCGTCGCGGGGACCGGACGGACTGGGGGGACTGGACGGACTGGGCAGGCTGGGCGGACTGGACGGGCTGTGGCATTGACGTCGACCTCTGCGTGGGTATCCTGGAACTGGAAGGGACCTCCGGTTGACGGCTGGCTAACCGGAGGACCCTTCCGGATACTATACGGAGGTATCCTCCGTTTGTCGAGCAGGTTGGGCGTGCCATGGAAAATGTGTCCGTGACCAGGGAGCTCGTCCACGAGCCCTCCGCTGAGGACCCGCCAGGACCCGCACCGGCGACGGGCTCGGGCGCCTGCCGGCCCATGCGGGCGGACGCCCGGCGCAACCACGACAAGCTCGTCGCGGCGGCCCGCGAGGTGTTCGCGGCCGAAGGGGCCGGGGCGTCGATGGAGGCGGTGGCCGCAAAGGCCGGCGTCGGCGTCGGGACGCTCTACCGGCACTTCCCCAAGCGCATCGACCTGGTGCAGGCCGTCTACGAGGACGACGTCGAGGACCTCGTGGCGAGCGCCGAGCGCGCGGTCGCCGAGCTCGAGCCGTGGCCGGCGGTGGTCGCCTACCTCGAGGCGTTCACGCGCTACGCGCGGACGAAGCGCACGCTGCTCACCGAGCTGCGGGAGGCGTTCGACCGGGACCCCGGCACGAGGAGCCGCCTGCGCGAGCGCATCGAGGGCGCGACCGAGCTCGTCATCGCCCGTGCGCAGCGTGCGGGCGTCGTGCGGGGCGACATCGAGGGTGCCGACGTGACCCAGCTCCTCGGCCCGGTGTGCGCCAGCCCGACGCTGACCGAGGAGCAGACGGCGCGGATGCTGCCGATGGTCCTCGACGGGTTGCGCGCGGGGGCACGAGAGGACGGGCGACCTGGCGGCGGGGGCTCCTGAACCGGACGGTCTCGCCCTCCGAGGCCGAGAGGCCGAGCGGCCTGCAGGACCCGGCGGCGCAGGCCGATGACTTCGGAGGCGCCCTTCGGGGTAGGAGCCGCTCGGGAGGGCCGAGGGTTCGGGTGACGAGGAGGCAGCCGATGGTCGCCATGAGCGAGGACGTGCACGAGCTCCCAGACGGGGGGCCGTTCCTGTGCACGGGCCCGGTCTTCGTCGTGCGCCTGCGCGCCGACGTCTCGACGACCGACGGGGAGCTCCTCGCGCGCGCCGGGCTCTACGAGGCGCGCGACAGCAGCCCGACGGACGGCGAGCGTGAGATCACGATCTGGTCGCCCGACTACTTCGCCCGGGGCGAGCTCGGCGGGGGATGGGTGGGGCTCCCCGACCGAACCTGGACGCTCGTCGGGTAGGTAGTCCGCCGCACCCGGCCGGCGGACACGGCGGCCCCCCGGCGGACCGGGGGGCCGGCAGCGCACTTGTGCCCCAAGCTGACCACGCCGGGGCCGTCGAGTCCAGCGCGCCCGTCCACCGGGCGCCGCCGGGGTGAGCCGGGGGCGCCTGTGGTCAGTGAGTATGGAACGGCCGGCCCGATCCGCATATGACGTGGGTTGCCCGCCCATGTGAGCGGACCGAGCCACGATACGGAAGGAGCCGGCCGTCATGATCAGTGTGCCCCGTCAATCC
>Ga0070737_10000931_pt1 | contig 49345 bp, 22 predicted proteins | sample Coa_R1_10_FD_66438 | JGI IMG/M metagenome (GOLD analysis project Ga0070737, IMG submission 66438) | Surface soil microbial communities from Centralia Pennsylvania, which are recovering from an underground coalmine fire - Coalmine... | ecosystem: Environmental > Terrestrial > Soil > Unclassified... | reverse complement strand
CTCAATTTCCAATTACGAATGGCGACCATCCGCACGGCTGTATTATGGCTTTCAAAGTTGTGACGAACTCAGCCTCCGGAGCGCCCACTCTCAAACCTGCATGGATCTCAGGAGACTTTAACCTTCCTGAGCCCGTAGCAATCGCAAACGGCGTCGTTTTTGCCCTCTCAACCGGCGAGAATCCAAACCAGGTCACAGGAGATAGCGGCACGGTCATTCATCCGGGCTACACCCTGCTATCCAATGCGCAAAGAGAGCAAAACACCGCCCACGCGATTCTTTACGCATTGGACGCCCGCACCGGAAAGCAGCTTTACAGCAGCGGCAGCGCGATCACCGGTTGGACGCATTTCAGCGGATTGGCGGTGGCGAACGGGCGCGTTTACACCGTAGATCACGATTCAAATATTTACTGTTTCGGCCTTAAAAAATGAAAAGCCGTGATGCCCGTCGGGAATTTACTCTGAATCAAAATACAATGATTCTTCCGCTTCGCGGAGTTTATCCTGAGTGTCCACCTGCTGGTCAGCGGGTCCATAGTGCCAGAAACTTCTGGTTGCCTCTACGCAGAATCAACAACTTACGTGAAGTTTCTGGAGAGCGAAGCCGAAGGGTGCCGGATGATAACGCTCAGAATCGTTTTTCAGCAACCTGCTGGCCAACTCAATCATCCCCCTCGACCTAATGAAAATAGAATGATGCCCCACATTCCCCGGCGAAACTTCCTTAAATCGATGGCGACCGCGATTCCTGTCTCAGCAACTTCCCAGGCCTATCAGACCCTGGCGGCTCCAGTCCGCAAAAAAGTGAAGATTACCGATCTGAAAGCAATGGTCGTCCGCGGGGGCCCGGATTGGAACATGGTGAAGGTTGAAACCGATAGCGGCCTGACGGGCATTGGTGAAGCCTACTGGGGACGCGGCATTAAGGATGTCATTCTAGGCTACCTTCGTGGCTTGGTCATCGGCCAGGACCCGCTTGATATCGAGCCTTTGTACACGAAGATGCTCCGCTATACAGGCGGCGCAGGAGCCCAGGCCGGCGTAACCGTTAGCGCCATCAGCGGTGTGGAGATCGCGTTGTGGGACCTTGCGGGCAAAATCCTCGGCGCGCCCGTCTGCAAGCTCCTCGGCGGGCAATACCGCGACGGCGTGCGGGCCTATTGGACGCGCAGTCCGGATAATATCCTCGAACTGGCTTCTTGCCGGCGTTTCGCTGAGGAATTAAAAGACCACCCTTACGGTATTACAGCGATCAAGGTTGATGCTGACCGGATTCCACGCCTGGCCGATCCCGAATTCCGCGAGTCGGGCCATGACGCCTTCGGTCGCAACCTGACGCGCCAGGACCTTAGTCGAATTGCCGCGAGTTTCTCAAACGTGCGCGAGGCGGTGGGAGAAAACATCGACATCGCGGTTCATTGCCATTGGGAGTATGACTGGATTGATGCCCTGGAGTTGGCGCACGCGGTGGCTCCGATCCGGCCCATGTGGCTGGAAGATCCGATGCCGCCGGGCTACAGTGATTCCTGGATCAAGCTAACTTCAGCATCGCCAGCTCCCATCCTGACTGGCGAGAATCTTTATCGGTGTGAGGGATTCAAGCCTTTCATTCTCAATCAGGCCTGTCACTTGGTGCAAATCGACATTCCCAAAGCCGGCGGATTGCTGGAGTCGAAGAAAATCGCTAACCTGGCAGCGCTTTTCTATCTGCCGGTGTGCGCTCACAACCCCGCCAGCCCGCTCGGGACAGTTGCATCGGCCCACTGTGCGGCTTCGATTGCAGACTTCCGCGCTCATGAATTCGCTCCAGGGAAGCTGCCAACCGAAACCTGGGAAAAGTTTGTGATCTACGATGGTCCCGTAATCCAGAATGGAAAAATCCGGATTCTCGACAAGCCGGGATTTGGCATCGAGCTGAATGAAGAGTACGTGCGCGCGCACCTCGCACCGGGTGAGGAGTGGTGGGACTGAAACCGTTACCTTATTGGGGCTTATTCGCTTTGTCTCTCGCCACGCCCGCACTGTCATTTGCGACGCAGCCTGCCATTGTTCCCAGTGGCAAGACAATTTTCAATCGTTCGTGCGTTGTATGTCATCGCCCGGAAAGTGGAACCCGCGCTCCCCTACCCGCTGTCCTGCACGAGATGACCCAGGAGGCTATCCTCCGGGCGCTCGAAACCGGTGCGATGCAGGTCCAAGGCGCAATGCTGACTCCGACTGAACGCGAGGCCGTGGCCCAGTATCTTGGGAAGCCAAACGCTGCGTCGCCCAAGTCAGGAAACAACCCATGCACTCCTCGAACACCATGGAACGAGAAAGACAAACCGTGGAACGGATGGAGTCCGTCTTCTGACAATAGTCGGTTTCAACCTACCGCTGCCGCGGGACTCAGCCGCCTGGAAGTGCCGAGGCTCAGGCTTAAATGGGCCTTTGGGTTTCCCAATGATTCCGCCATTAACTCGCAACCCACTGTCTATGCCGGCCATCTCTTCGTGGGAAGCGAGGACGGGACCGTCTATTCGTTGAGCGCGCTGAGCGGGTGCGCCGATTGGACCTTCAAAGCCCTGGCGACTGTCCGGACAGCGCCGGTGGTTGACCCTGACGGGCGGCTGGTTTTCTTCGGGGACGTTAACGGTAACATCTATGCGGTCCAGGCGGAAAGCGGCAAGCTGATCTGGCGGAAGCGCGCCGATCCGCATCCGGCGGCAAAAATCACGGGCGCTCCGATTCTCATCGCTGACCGCCTCTATGTTCCAATGTCTTCCAGTGAAGAGGGGTGGGCGGACAATCCGCACTATCCGTGCTGCACGTTCCGCGGAGGCGTTACGGCTTTCGAGGCGCAAACCGGAAGAGAGCTTTGGGAGGCCCACACCCTTCCCGAAGCTCCACATCGAACGGGAGTGAACCGAGCGGGGGTTCCAACCTGGGGACCATCAGGCGGCGCCGTATGGTCTCCGCCCACGGTAGACTTGGAACGCCACGCCATCTATGTAGGCACAGGTAATTCCTACTCTGGACCTCCAAGCCCTTACACCGATGCCGTCGTAGCCTTTGATATGCGAATGGGCAGGATGCTATGGTCGCGGCAACTCACTCCGGACGACCTGTGGAATGGAGGGTGCGTCGTGGAAAAGAAAGATAACTGCCCGCCAGACTCAGGGCCTGATTATGACTTTGGCTCACCGCCCATTCTGCATTCACTGGGCAATGGCCGACGCCTGTTGATCATCGGCCAGAAGTCTGGCGTGATCCACGCGCTTGACCCGGACCGCCAAGGCAAAATCGTCTGGCAAGTGCGCATCGGGCACGGCGGGCCGTTTGGCGGAATCGAATGGGGAGGCGGCGCAGATCAGGATCTCGCCTATTTCCCTTTATCCGACTGGCAGCCATCAAAACCCGACGAGGGCGGTGGACTGTTTGCGCTCCGCATCGCAACCGGCGACAAAGTGTGGTACGCGCCGCCTCCGAAGCCCGCATGCATGAAACTTCCCGGATGCAACCCCGCGCTTATTGCGCCGGTCACCGTCATTCCAGGCGTTATTTTTTCTGGATCTCAGGATGGGCATCTTCGCGCTTACGACGCTCGCAACGGCCGTCTTCTTTGGGATTTCGACACCCTGCGCAAATTCGAGACTGTCAATGGAATCGCGGCGCACGGAGGAGCATTTATGTCTATAGGGCCTGTGGTGGTTAATGGAATGCTCTTTATTGAACCAGGCTATGGAATGATCAGGGGCAACGTCTTGTTGGCGTTCTCGGTCAATGGAAAATGAAAGTGCGATCGTGTCATCAGGCGGTTTTGATTAAGGCAACTTCATGACGCGCGCGATGATTCATGGCAAATCCGGCGCTTTATCAGCATGTGGCAGATGGTTGATCGGGCTGTTAATTGCGGTCATCGCGGGCCTGCAAACGGGCCTGCCCACCAATCGAGAATCCGATGATATAAATCCACCCAATCCGGGTCTTCATGCTTCAGAAATCCTTAAGTTCGAGAAGTCTCTCGCATCAGCCAATCAGTCAGAAGACGCCTACTACCCCTTTGTCAGAATTGCTTTCGGCAACACCTCCGCAGAGGTGCTTGCATTTGAAGAGAATCAGACTTTCATCTATTTAATGGGAGTTCTTCCGTCAGCCGGAGGCGCTCAGGATTCTCCAGTGCCTCACCACAATCCAACACTTTTCCGTCGATTGATCTTCCTCAAACCTTCCACCCTCATCGTGGATGATGAGATCATCAACTCCGGTTCGCGGGCTCCGGTAGAATGGCGTCTCTACGGTTCAAAAATATCCGCCATCGGAGATCATAGAATCCGAATTATTGAGAGGGATGGTGAGCTTTCCTGCAAGACGCTGTTTCCGCAGGACGTGAGTTGCCGACTCAGACCAGAGTCTCAGAATAAACCAGAGTCGGAGCGCTGCCTGCTGGAAACAATATCACATGGCCGATCCTCACAATTCCGATTTTTGCATGTGTTGAGCGAGGCTGAAGGCAGCCCTGAAGCTTCCCGAGTACAATCCGAGTTGATTGCGGACGAAGAACCGTGGAGATTGACGATCTCGACTGAACATCGAGTTTTCCATCTCAATCTTTCCCGACCGACCGAAGGTGCAGGCAGTATCACGATCGTCGCTGCGGACGGGGCGACCCTGCTCAAAGAGCGGCCCTTGCCGGCGGGCATCCTACCGCACGGGCCTGCCGGCATGCGCCTGTTGGAAAAGTGGGACGACGCGTATCATGGCAAGCGTCCTCCGGCATGGGATATCGGGCGTCCGGCCCATGAACTCCAGGCGGCGGTACGGGAAGGCTTGATTCGACCCTGCCGCATTGTGGATCTATGTTGTGGTTCCGGGACGGATGCAGTGTTTCTCGCCCGCCATGGATTTCACGTCACAGGAATCGATATTGCCCCAACGGCGTTAAACCTGGCCCAGCAAAAAGCCCAGCAGGCAGGGGTTTCCGTCCAATGGCTTCTCGCGGATGTTCTGGCGCTTCCCAGATTAAAACCATTTGATGTCATTTACGACCGAGGTTGCTATCACGTGGTTAGAGATCAGAGCCTTGCCGCCTATCTCGAGACGATTCGCCGCCTTTCCCATCCGGGCACGCAACTTCTCCTGCTGACCTCCAGACGGAATGAAATGACAGGCGTGGCTGATCCCTCTGGCGTTACCGAAGAAGAGATTCGTTATGATTTCCTCTCTCTGTTTAACCTTGAATGGCTTCGACCGATCAGACTTGAAAGCAACCAGCCGGGGGCCGGCCCCCCAGGCTGGTCGGTTCTCTTGCGGAGGAAAGCAAAGCCTTGAATGCTGGGATAACGCCGGCTGAAAAAGTTAGCTGCGTGAAGGCGCTTAAAAATCGGCGCTACACCAAATGGCCGCCTCCGAGGGCTGTGATTGAATATCAAAGACTCAATTTTATCGTTTAAAAAAATTTTACTTCGGCATTGATTTACGCCTCGACTTCTGAGAAACTTTTAGGTATAGGCAAGGTATAGTTTGGTGATTGGAAGAGCTTTTTATTAATAAAACTCGTGATTTATCCTCAGGATGACCTCGCGGATGTCGGGACTAACCGCCGAGGGAACGCAATCCACGGCTTGCCGGAAACACCCTCTTCCAGCTTAGGGGGCGCTTGGAGAGGGAAGTGCCAGGATGAAATCAAACTCAACCAGGCCGATAGCCCCCCTGTTAATCGAAAGAGGAAATCGCAACGCGGCGATTCTTGCGCGCTTCAACATTACTTAGACATAACGACAACCCCAGAATGCACTGAAAGAGAGGCCCAGGATGTTCAGACTCGATGCGGATAAGAGAGTACATTTCTGCGACGGAGTCACACGGCGCGACTTTCTCCATGCCGGCGCGCTCGGCATGCTTGGTCTAACCTTGCCGCAGTTCATGGGCTTGAAAGCGCTAGGCGCGGTCAATCCTAAAAAGGACATCAATTGCATCCAGTTGATGCTGGTCGGCGGACCAAGCCAGTTAGACACCTGGGACCCAAAACCCGACGCGCCCGCTTCCATTCGCGGACCTTATAAACCCATCCGCACCAACGTCACAGGAATTCAAATCTCCGAGATTTTTCCGCGCATGGCGAAGCACGCCGATAAATATGCCTTGATCCGCTCGGTCTATCATACAGCGGCTGCGGTGCATGATACCGGATGCCAGATGATGCAGACAGGCCGCCTTTTCCGCGGCGGGCTTGAATCGCCCAACTATGGGAGCGTGCTGAACAAGGAAAAAGGTCCCAAGGGCGCCATCCCTGCCAACGTTCTTTTGCCCTACCCCATCGGCCAGCTTGGCGGCAACCTGCCTCACGGCGATACCGCGGGATTCCTGGGTAAGAAATACGATCCCTTCGTCTTGAACGCTGACCCTGCTGATCCTCACTTCCACGTTCCTGACATGCTGCCTCCTGACTATATTGCAGCCTTGCGCGTGGACCGGCGACGCGACTGGCGGCGGTTGATCGACAATTCCGTTTCCTACTTTGAGTCCAGCCAGGATGCCAAGCTGATGGATTCCACGTTCAGCGAGGCCTACACCCTGATGACCTCCTCCAAAGCTCGCGCCGCTTTTGACTTGAACCAGGAGCCGGAAGACGTGCGAAAGCGATACGGGATGAACCGCTTTGGGCAAGGGTGCCTGCTGGCAAGACGCCTGATTGAGAGCGGCGTCCGCTTCGTGACCGTCAATATGTTTGAGACAGTGTTTAACGAGATCACCTGGGACATTCACGGCTCAGCCCCGTTCAGCCCGATCACCGCAATGAACAGTCTGGTGGGACCGATGTTTGACAACGCCTTCAGTTCCCTGCTCGAGGATTTGAGCGATCGCGGTTTGCTGGATAACACGATGGTTCTCGCAACGGGCGAATTCGGAAGGACCCCGCGCATCAATCCTGCAGGGGGCCGCGATCACTGGCCGCAATGCTGGAGCATCGTGATGGCAGGCGGAGGAATTAAAGGGGGGCAAGTCGTTGGCGCTTCCGATTCCATCGGAGCGGCGCCCAAAGATCGCCCGGTGCAGCCGTCGCACGTGGCTGCAACGGTCTATCACGCACTGGGCATTCCCATCGACCTTATCTTATCGACCCCGGAAGGTAGACAGGTGCGCCTGGTAGACCACGGCTTCGATCCAATTATGGAGTTGTTTTCTTGATGTCAATGGGAGAGTTACTTCAGAAGTGAGGAGATCCATGAAGCTATTCTTGGGTAAGCGGCTAGTTCAGATTTTAGCGCTCGCGCTGGGGGTGAGCGCTCCAAGCGCTATCTATTCGTGGGCGCAATCATCCCAATCCGCGGGCGATAGGAAAGCGGCCAGTTCTGAATCGGCTCCCTATCATTCCTTCGACCGTTCGGAGGCCGCGCAGCGCAACTGGGACAACTCGGCTTCAACCAAGACGGCCAAAATCCAGCCGGTTGCGGCTCACGCCGCTTATAATTCTGCGCCGCTAACGGAAATCAGGATTCTGCCCTCCTCGGTTTCTCTCGCCATCCCCCGCCTCAATCAAAGAATTGTTGTCGAAGGCATATATGCGGATGGCCACGAAGCGGACCTCACTTCACAAGCGCAGATTCAGACCTCAAATTCCAGCGTTGCGTTAATAGATAAAGAGGGATTTGTTCATCCTGAAGGCGATGGCCACACCACTCTCACGGCTTCCTATCACGGACTTCGAGTCACGGCGCCGGTAGAAGTCAAAAACTTTGCCATTCCTTTTGTGTGGAGTTTTCGTAACCACGTTCTGCCGGTCATGACCAAAATGGGCTGCAACTCCGGTCCGTGTCATGGCGCCGCCGCCGGCAAGAATGGATTCAAACTGACCTTGCGCGGCTACGATCCCGTCATCGATTACTATACCCTTACGCATCAGGCCATCGGCCGCCGTACGAACCGTCTGGAACCTGCCAAAAGTCTTATTCTGCTCAAGCCGACTCTCACCATCCCGCATGGCGGAGGCCAACGATTCCCGGTCGGGTCGCCTGAATACAAGGTGATTTCGGGATGGATTGCGGCAGGTATGCCGCCGCCGAAGCCCACAGATCCCCGCATTGTGGACCTCCAGGTGTATCCTCACGAGGCTTCGCTGATCCCGGGAGCTCAACAGCAACTGGTGGTGATGGCCAAATTTTCCGATGGCCATTATGAAGATGTGACTCGCTGGGCGAAGTATTCCAGCGGGGATGAAGGGGTGGCGACCGTGGTTCCCTCCGGCCTGGTGACGATGCATGGCTACGGCGAGGCTCCGGTCACCGTTTGGTATTTAAGCCACGTCACTTTCGCCCGGATGCGAATTCCCTACCCTTATAACATTAATGAAGCTGTTTACCGCCGGGCGCCTCGGCACAATTACATTGACAACTACATTCTGGCCCATCTTCAGCAATTGCATATCCCGCCCTCACGCCCGGCTACGGACGCAGAGTTCATTCGCCGCGCCTATCTGGATGCAGCGGGAATCCTCCCCACTCCGAAGGAAGTTGAAGCATTCCTAAAGGACAAGTCGCCGAATAAGCGTGATCGCTTGATCGAAAGCCTGATGAAGCGGCCAGAGTTCGTCGATTACTGGGCTTATAAATGGTCCGATCTGCTCCTGGTTACCAGCAACCGCCTCTCTTACCCGGAGATGTGGAGCTACTATGACTGGATTCGGCAAAGTGTGGCCCAGAATAAACCTTGGGATCAGTTCGTGCGCGAAATCATTACTGCCAGCGGAAATACGTTGCAAAACGGAGCGGCAAACTACTGGGTTATCCACCGCGACCCGATCGATATCTCAGAAAATATGACTGAGGCCTTCCTCGGTGTCAATATCACCTGTGCGCATTGTCATAACCATCCATTAGCCAAGTGGACTCAGAAGGATTATTACGGCATGGCAAACCTGTTCGCGCGCGTCCGGCTGAAGATGGGCGCGCCGGCAGGCAATCGCCCGGGGTTCGGTCCGATTTTCCGCGATGTCACCGTCTATTCCGGCGTAGCAGGCCAGTACACCGATGATCGTTTCAGCCATCCGTTGCCACCCAAGCCGCTGGGCGCTCCAGCCTTGCCCCTTAACACTACCGAGAACCTGCGGGCCTATTTTGCAAAATGGGTTACGTCCCGGGATAATCCCTTTTTTGCGCGTGCCATCGTGAATCGCGTCTGGAAGAACCTCATGGGCGAGGGACTGGTTGAACCGGTTGACGATATGCGCGCGACTAACCCCCCCACCAATGAAGCCCTTTTGAATGCTTTAGTCAAAGACTTCGTGGCGCATAACTTTGACGTAGACTACCTGATTCGCACCATCATGGAGTCAGCCACTTATCAGACGGCTTCTGAACCCACCAAGGAGAATATTGTGGATGAGAAGTATTATTCGCATTACCTCATCCGCCGCTTGCCTGCTGAAGTGCTCCTGGATGCTCTCTCGCAGATTACAAAAGAGCCTGAGAAATTTGATGGCTATCCCCTGGGAACCCGAGCCCTGCAATTGCCGGATACCGCCGTCCAGTCGTACTTCCTTACTGCATTTGGTCGGCCTGTGCGAGAGCAAAGCCAGGAAAGCGAGCGCAGTTCGGTGCCGACCATCACCCAGGCGCTGCATATTATTAATGGCGATACGCTGAATAACAAGCTCCGCGCCAAGGGCAACGTCATCGATCAACTTATGAAGGCGGGAGATTCCGATGCGCAGATCGTTCAGTATCTTTATCTGGCTGCGCTCAGCCGTTATCCCACGCCTGCCGAACAACAGGCGCTGGTGAACCACTTGCGCACTGCGGAAACACAAAAAGTGAAGGATGACGTAAGCCCGCGCCGCGCTGCGCTTTCAGACCTGGCGTGGGCCATGTTGACCAGCAAGGAATTTATGTTTGATCACTGAGGATGGCGCGCTGCGTTTGTGAGCAGCGCGTCAAAAGAGAATCAAGGCCGCGGCTGTGCCTTGTTGAGTTAATTTCCGCAACTTCAAATCTCAAATGTCAAATTTCATATTCCAAAGTTGGAATTTCAAATCTCAAATAAGTTTTCTGGTTGTTGCTGCACTGGCAACAGGTTTCGGAATAGTTCTACAGTCCCGCATCGGCAATGCCGCCCCGAAGCCAGCCCCCGAAGGAACCGATGCGCACGCTGCCAGCGCTGCCACGCCATCAAATTCGGATTCGTATCAGGCTGTCGTCACCATCTTGCAGCAGAAATGCTTTGCCTGCCATAGCAGCGCTGCAAAAATGGGCGGCTTCGTCATGGAGTCGTATCAAACGCTCATGAAAGGCGGCAAGCATGGCGCGGAAATTGTTCCCGGAAACAGCGCCAAAAGCCGGTTGGTCTTGATGGTGGAAGGGACGGTGCAACCGCGCATGCCGTTTGGCGGCAATCCGCTCTCTGCCGCTGAAATCGCAACGATCAAGCGTTGGATTGATGCCGGCGCCAAAGGCCCTGCACCCGGTGAGGCGGCTACTTTAAAACCCAAGCTTAACATTCCCGATATCAAACCGCAGGTTCCTGAGAATTCTCCGGTCGGCTCCGTAGCGTTCTCGCCGGATGGAAAGCTGCTCGCGGTTGGAGGATACAAAGAAGTTCGCCTCATGGACCCTGTCACCGGCAAGGTTTTGAAAACATTAACCGGGGCTGCGGGCATGGTCCGGTCGGTGGCTTTCAGCCCCGATGGAAAGGAACTCGTCGCTGGCGGCGGGCTTTGCCAGCGCTGGGGTGAAATCAAGCTTTGGGACTTGCAGACGGATAAGCTGCTCCAGACCATGCAGGGGCATCACGACTGCATTTATTCGGTGGCTTTCAGCCCGGATGGAAAGCTTCTAGCCTCCGGAAGTTACGACAAGCTGATCAAGCTTTGGAATCCAGCCACCGGAAAAGAAGTGCGTACTTTGAAGGATCATATCGATGCTGTCTTTGCGGTTGCCTTCAGCCCGGATGGGAAATGGCTGGCCTCGGGATCGCAGGATCGAACGGTGAAAATCTGGGACGTTGCTTCCGGCGAACGGCTTTACACATTGAGCGATCCGTTGGATGGCATCAACAGCATCGCCTTTTCGCCTTCCGGAAATCAGATTGCCGCCGCTGGCTACGATAAGCTCATTTACGTGTGGAATTTAACCGCTAAGGGCGGTACGCTCGCGCAATCTCTGATTGCCGACGAAGACAGCATATTGCAAATTGCCTGGTCGCCGGACGGGAAAGAAATTATTACCAGCTCGGCAGACGGGTCGATCCGCATTCGCGATGCGGCGACCCTGAATCCGCTGGGCATGATCGGAAATCAATCCGACTGGGTGGAAGCCTTGAGCATCAGCCGAGACGGCAAATGGCTGGCGGCAGGACGCTATGATGGAACTCTCAGCATCTACCGCATGGGATCTCTGCAACAGGTGGTCGGCCCGCTACTTGCGTTTCAGCCCTATTTGCCGCCGCAGAGGACGGGCCGTGTGACCACAGCGCAAGCCACAACTCATCCGCGACGAACGGAAAATTGAGGAGGAGGCCTCCAACATGAAAATGAAATTCTGGGTATGCCTCCTGGCCGTTGCTTCCCTGTTGGGAATCATCCTGAAGCCGGGAAAAATGGAATCGAAAGGGGCCGCTGCCGCCCAACAGCAACCCTCATCTGCCTCTCTACCTCAGCAGCCCGCGGCCCTTGCCGGCGCTCAGGCGCCCACAATCCCGCCATCGATTTCGACCATCTGGCCTGTGGGAATGAAGCTGGGCGCAAGCCAAACCTTTACGGTGGAAGGACGCAATCTGGAAGGCGCGAGGGAAGTTCTGTTTGACACGCCGGGGTTTCAGGCCGCGGTCCTCTCCGTCAAAACGATTCCTGAAAAGGCTCGAAAGATTAGAATCAACGTAGACTTGGGCGCTGAAGTGCCTCAGGGGAAGAAGCAGGAGGCCCGGATTCAAGTCACCGCTTCTTCAACGGTTACGCCCGGCATTCACTGGTTCCGCATTCAGACGCCTTTAGGAACATCGAACATGGCGACGTTGGATGTGGGCGCGCTGCCTGAAATTCAGGAAAGGAAGTCGAATCAGTCCCCGGCACAGGCTCAACCGGTTGTCCTGCCCGCCACACTGGTGGGTATGCTCGACAAACCCGGCGATGTGGATACTTTCCAATTCAGAGGGCAGGCAGGCGAAGAAGTTGTTTTTCGCGTCGTAGCCTCACAGTTAGGCTCAAAGTTGCGTTCGGTGCTGACGCTCAAGGATTCCTCCGGCAAGGAACTAGCCCAGGCTGGCAAATTCTCCGACAAACCGGATGCCGTTCTCACTTACAAACTTCCGGCAGACGGTCAATATGAGATCAGCCTCTCCGACCAGGAAAAACAGGGGGATAAAGATCACTTCTATCGCCTCTATGCCGGAGCGCTGCCTTACATTTCGAGCGTTTTTCCTATGGGCGTCAGAGCAGGACACCCGGCCATGGTGGAAGTGAAAGGCGTTAATCTGGGTGGAATTCACGAAGTGAGGGTGAATCCCCCTCAATGGGCGGATGGCTGGACAACGGTCCCGGTAAGAGTCAAGACGGTGCTTGGCATGTCGCTCAACACAGCCTACGTCACTGTAGACGATGAGCCGGAGCTAACCGAAAGAGAGCCGAATAACACCATTGCGCAAGCCCAGCCGATACCGGTCCCAGCGGCGATCAATGGCTACATCAATAGCCGCGAGAAAAACGGACCGCCCGATGAAGACTACTTCCGGTTTAGAGCGCAAAAGGGGGAACATCTGACCATTGAAGTGGCCGCAGCGCGTTTAGGATCGCCGCTTGATTCCGTCATCGAAGTGCTCGATAGCCAGGGCCGTCCTATCCCCCGGGCCATTGTGCGTTGCCTGAATGAAACCTCGCTCACACTCGCTGACCGCGATTCTCGCACGCGGGGCTACCGGCTGGTCTCGCGGACGGGCTTTCATGATAATGACTACCTGATGGTTGGCGAAGAACTCGATCAGATCCAGTTCATCCCTGATCAGCCGGATGCGGATATTCTTTTGAAAGGTTACGGGGACCAGCGTGTGGCGCTTCTTGGAACGTCGCCTCAGGCGCACTATGTGACCGAGCCGGCTTACCGGGCGGAAATCCTGCCGCCGGGAGCCAAGTTTCCTCCCAATGGCCTTCCTGTGTTCCGGATTGCCTATCGGAATGATGACGGTGGGCCAGGATTCGGTTCTGATTCGCGGCTTGACTTTGTAGCGCCGCAGGATGGCGAATACATCCTTCACATCAAGGATGTTCGCGGTCTTCAAGGCCCTGACTTCTCCTATCAATTGATCGTTCGGAATGCCGCCCCAGACTTCACGCTGACGGCCTCAACGGAGAATCCGAATATCCCTCGCGGCGGGCGGCTGCCCGTTGAGGTCACTGCCAATCGGATGCTGGGATATCACGGGCCTATCGAAGTCAAAGTTACAGGCCTCCCTAGGTGGATCACTGCGCAGCCTACCACCATTCCAGCCGGGCAGGATTCTGCAACGCTCATTCTTCAATCATCCTCAAACGCACCCTCCTGGGAAAACGCAGTGCCGTTCAAAATTGAAGGGCGCGCCTGGGTAGGCGGGCATCAACTGGTCCGAATTGCCGACCCTGATACGCCTCTAAGGGTTGCGGCTTTGATGCCGGCGCCCGATCTCCTGATTGCCGCCGAGCCTCGGGAAATCACTTTGCGTCCGGGACAGACAACCACCGTAACTCTGAGCGTCAGCCGTGAAAACGGCTTTAAGGGCCGTGTTCCCTGCCAGATTGATAATCTTCCCCCTGGCGTGCGGGTGGTGAACATCGGCCTTAACGGCATTCTTGTCCACTCCAACGAAACGATTCACAAATTTACCCTGCGGGCTGAGGATTGGGCTCAACCTGTAAAGCAGCCCATCTATGCTGTGGGAGAAGTCGAATCAAACTCACCCACGCTTCATGCATCGGCCCCGATTCTTTTGAAAGTGGAAGGGAAACAGGAAGTGGCCTCTGCCGAGACGAGGCAATCGAACTTCAATGGTCAGCCGGCGACTGCGGAGAGCGCCCAGCCCAATTCCTCAGCGCATTAGCATCAGATGCCGCGGATTATGTCTCATGGGCCGCAAGTAAAGCTAGAGGGAAACTCTTGAGCGCATCGGCCACTTGCAATACTCTTTTGCCTTCATGATGAGCGGCGCTGCACATTTCCTGCGTCAGGATATTGCGCCAGTTCTGCGGTGATTTACGGGGCAAAACAACAGCCGTTCTGCCCCATACCTTTTGACCTATCGGCGGCTTAAGCCCTTTCACCACCCTGGTCACGAATCGTGGAACGATCACCAGGGCGTGAATATTCCTGTTGCGTCGCGTAAACGCAATGACGCACTCCTTTTTTGCGCCGATCGCTTCACCAGGCAAATAATCTCCCTCAGAAAACAGTTGCTGATGAGCGCGACGGAAGTCCAGCGCTTTGCGCATCGCAAACAGCTTAATGCGCCCGTCTTCCCACTGCTTGAGCAGCTTTTCAATCAACGCGGGGGAGTTTTCTTCTTCGTCTCCCTCAAGCTCTTGGAGCCATCGGGGTCTTTTATCAAAATCCACCCGTCCTCGATTGTCAGGATCAACCAATCGAAGGTCCCAAAGCTCTGAGCCCTGGTAGAAGTCCGGCGCGCCAGGCGCTGCAATCTTCAGGATCAATTGCGAAAGCGCGTTGAATGCTCCGTAAAAAGCGATTTTGCGCTGAAATTCGATGAAGTCTTTAAAGAACAGGTTGTCGTCTGAGGTTTCCGTAACAGCTTTGATGAATTCAGCGAGGGCTTTTTCATGGGCGACGTTAGGACGAGTCCATCGGGTGTGAATTCTCGCTTCGCGGGTTGCCTTGATCATGTAATCCCGAAGCCGCTTTCTGAATTCCGGGATTTCCGATTCCTGCAGCGGCCATGCTCCCAGCATGGTTTGATAAAGCAGGATCTCCTCATTGCGATCTGGAACCTCTCGCTCTCTCGTCAGGAGCTTCTTCTTTGCGCGATTCCAGGCCATCCAACGGTTAAGGCGTTTTTCCCACTCCGCGGGCATTTCAGCGAGTATATTGATGCGAGCCCGGACATCCTCTGATCTTTTCGTATCATGCGTCGTGGTGGCGTTCAATGAATGGGGCCACTCCTTCAGCCTCTTCTGCAAAAATTCGTGGAATGCTGCCAACGAAATTCCTGAAGAGGCGGGGTTTCCACCGACCTCATTCAGTGAAACAAGCGGGTTATAAATATAAAGCACCGTGTCTTCAAATCCCTTCGCCATGATCGGGCCGGTAAACTGTTGCCACCGCATCACGAATGCGAGGCGAGCCTCCCGCTGCGCAGGCGAGAGATGCACCTTCTCCCGCAATAAAAGGACATCGCCCAGAAAATCAAAGTGGGCAGGGTTCGAATTCGGGTTTCTTCGGCGGGCAGCTTCGAGAGCATCGAGGATGTAACCGCGATCGGCGGCAGCCACCGTCAGGTCCCGAGTATAGGTTCGATAGACGCGCAGGCAAGCGGTCACCTCAATCAGCGCCTGTGTCAGCCCTGCCGCAGGGAGATCGCGCGCATACCGATCCTGCTCCGCCACCAGGCCCAGATGGTGACCCAGACTCCGCATCTCCACAGCCAGTAGTGAGTCCATGACTTCCTTTTTCTTCTCGTAGACCAGATCTTCAAATCGCAGATCCATTCCCAGCAAGTCTCGATAGGCGCCCTTCAAAACTCCGGCCCCGCGTTCGCTGACAAAGATTCCGTTCAGGACATTCAAAAAATCGTACCCTGTCGTCCCACAGACAGGCCAATTTCCGGATAGGGCTTCCCCCTCTGAAAGAATCTTTTCAACAATCGTGTAAAAGCGTTCAGAGCGACCTTCGGAATTCGAAAACCCCAATCGCTCTTGCAAGCGCCGGAGGTAACCCAGAGGATCACGCAAGCCGTCAATATGATCAATCCTTAACCCCGTGACCAGACCCTTCTCAATAAAACGAAAGACAGTCGCATGAGTGGCATCAAAGACCAGGGGATCCTCAACTCGAACGCCTACCAAATCAGTAATGGTAAAAAAGCGCCGATAATTGATCTCTTCGTTCGCGGTACGCCAGAACGAGAGTATATAAGCCTGATCAGCCAACAGTTCATCCAGAAGACTGAAGCTTTCCGGATCGCCTTTCCTGCCATTGAACGCCTTCAAATTCTCATTGATGAAGTCGTGAATCTCCGGTGACGTCTGATAGAGCTTCCAAAGCCGTTCCTTAATGCCCTCCCTTTGCATGCGTCTTTCGCCGGCAACTTCGGATGGGAGTGAGACGCGCTCCGGCAAATCCGTCACCGCCGCCAGAATCCCCTCCAATTCCCGAAACGATGGAGAATCTGACCCCGCTTTCTGTTTCAATTCTTCCAACCGGTGCCTCAGGATGTGCAAATACGATTTAGGCGCCACCGGCAACTTCAGGTCTGCATACTGGAGGACGAAGCCCGACTCCTCATAGGCCAACTTGAGCTCTCGATTTTCGAGAACCTCCGCATAGGGGCGGCCCAGAAGAGGCAAAAGCACTTTGTTCTCAAGCGTCCGGTGCGGCGGATGCCAATCGATATCAAAATAGGTGGCATAAGCCGAACTCGGGCCGTTCTCCAGCACATCCATCCACCAGGGGCTCTCGCTGCTCGCCGCCATATGATTGGGGACGATATCCAAAATCAGCCCCATTTGATGTCGATGCAACTCCTGCACCAATTCCTCAAATTCCTCTTCGGTCCCAATCTCCGAATTAATCCGCGACAAGTCCGTGACATCGTAGCCATGGGAACTTCCACGGCGAGCTTGCATCAAAGGTGAGGCATAAAGGTCGGTGATGCCGAGAGAATGCAGATAAGGAACTAAGGCGCGGGCATCCTGAAACCGGAACTGCGCGCTGAACTGAATGCGGTAGGTCGCAGCAGGAACTCGACAAGTGAGCATCAGAATATCAGACCTGCATATTGAGAAATTCCTTACTCGATGAAACTCGAATCCTTAACCGATGCGGAGAGACAATTTCTCAGCTACTCCGCTAAAGCGCTCTACCCATACCTTGGCAGATTCGTCTCCCCGATCAGCTTTTGATCGCATGTCTGGAAAGACATCCCGCAGCAATCCGAAGCAGAGATTCTGAGCTTCCCAAAGATTAATCTCAAAAGGCGCTGTGCGAGCCAGACCTACGGCAGCCTCCAATCTCTCGAGGGCTGACAAATCATCGGGTTGCGCTGCGAAAGCACTTGCAATCTCTTCTACACGCTTTCGAAGCCCATATTCAAGAGTGGGCGCATCTAATTCCACCTTCACCGACTGGGCTTCTTCAAACAGTCTTGCGACGCGCTCCGGATCAAGGTCCTGAGCTAGCAACGCCCGGCGCAACTCACTGTTCAACGCGAACTCCGCCACGGCCTGGAATGCCTTTGGCTGCGGCGTGCCGACATTCGCCAGGAATCGCATCAGCGAAGCATGCTGCTCGTAAAGACGGCGAAAGTTTTCCTCGGCTTCTGAAAGGGTGGATTCCAGAATGATGCTCATAATCCGGCGTTGTTCATCCTTAAACAGCGATTTCAAAGAATAGGTTCCCCCCTCGAAGTCCCTGTCGAGCAGCCGGATGATTGCCGGTATATCCGCTCGCGCGAAAGCTTCGGTGGCTTCCTGGACGGCGACCTGATATTGTTCGAGCGGGCGGGCAATCCGAACGCCACAGGTCACGTTGTGGTCGCCGAAATAGAGCCCGCATAAGCTGAGCGTGGCGGCGTCCAGAGTAATTTCTGAGGTCAGCCGCACGCGCCCCACCACCAGCTTCGTGTTGCCGGCTTCCATGATCTTGAAGTCCTCTCGGTCGACGGTATAGCAATAGATCCGAGCTTTCTCAGAATAGGAATCAAACAGGGAACTGACGGCGTAATGTGCAGCCACCTTGGGAAGGTCCACCGCCGCCGGCCTGACGAATCGTTCATAAATCCTGGCGCCGTCTCCGTATTCAGGAATATTGCTCTTGGCGCGCGACAGCCGTTCGAGGAAGGGCGACTCATCAAACTCGCCGAAGACTTCCTTCGCCAGTTGAATGGCCCGGCCGGCATATTGAATCACCTGCACGGTCTCGATGCCCGAGAGTTCGTCAAAAAACCACCCGCAGCTTGTGTACATCAGCATGGCATGCCGTTGAAGCTCCAGCAGCTTCAATGCGGCGATCTTTTCCGAATCGCTTAGCGGGTGCGAAGCGGATTTTTTCCAAAATTTCTCCAGGTTTTCCCGAGAGCGATCCAGGATGACATCGATATAATCGTTTCGCGCTCCCCACGGATCTCTCAAAGTTTCCCGAGCTTTCGCCTCGTACCTGGGGGCCAATTCATCCCTGAGCCAGTCCAGCGCTTCGCGCATCGGAGTCCTCCACTCCTGATTCCACCCCGGATGGCCAGCATTGCACCCGCAGTTGCTCTTCCAGCGCTCGACGCCATGCACACAACTCCAGGAGCTATTCTCGAAGATCTCAACCTGATGGATGGGCGGATGCTTTGCGAGATATTCCCCATAGTTGGTAATTTGCGCGAGCTGGTTGGACTCGATGTAATGAAGAGCGTAAGTCAAAGCCATTTCCCCGCGATGAAAGTGATGACCGTAAGTTTCGCCATCCGTGGCAATATGCACAAGCTGCGGCCACGGCCGGACGCTTTCATCGGCAAAGCCGCTCATCAAACGATTGGCAAAAGTCTCGCCATTATTCAGCAACCCTTCAAATGCAACGGCGCGTGAAATGGGCCCGTCGTAAAAGAAGACGTGAATCTTGCGGCGCGAAGGCAAACGGATCAGATAGGCGCGGGTGGGATCGATCCGGTCGCCGCTGACATCATGCCACGCGCGCCCACCGATCTTCCTCACCCGCGCAGCCTGACGTGGGGCGAGAATCGTGAACTGAATCCCTTTTTCTGCCATGATTTCGAGCGTCGCAAGGTCCACAGCGGTCTCCGGCAGCCACATTCCTTCCGGCGCCCGTCCAAACCGATGCTCGAAGTCGCGGATGCCCCACACGACTTGGGTATATTTATCTGCGCTATTCGCAAGAGGCATGATCATGTGGTTGTAGCATTGGGACAGCGCGGAGCCGTGTCCGGAAAACGTTTCGCGACTGATTCGGTCGGCATCCAGAATCGCCTGGTAGACCTTCGGAGCTTTGTCCTCCATCCAGGACAGGAGAGTCGGCCCGAAGTTAAAGCTGATCCGGGCGTAATTGTTCACAATGTTGACAATCCGGTTCTCGCCGTCGAGAATGCGCGACGACGCATTGGGACCGTAACACTCAGCGGTGATCCTCTCGTTCCAATCGTGGTACGGATAGGCTGAATCCTGAAGCTCAATCGATTCGAGGGACGGGTTTTCACGGGGAGGTTGATAGAAATGACCATGGATGCACACGTATCTCATAAGGTTCTCCTTGCAACTACTCAAAACACTTTCAGCCCGGCCTTTATCCGTTGATCGTTCATGGTCAGACATCGCAATCGATCCCATGGGCGACGACCCGCAAAAATACAACGCCCATGTTTATTGATCCATCGATCAGCCTAACAGATTCCATGAACTTCGAGGGGGTGAACGTGAGGGATGATCCGATCGGAAAAATAAAAGGAAGATAGAAGACGCTTCGACAATGTGGAAATATCGAATACGTCATGCTGAACGCAGTGAAGCATCCCGATATTTGGCTGAAAACAAAATACAGGGATCCTTCGCCATCGCTCAGGATGACAGCCTCCCCTAATTTATTCACATCTTCTTCACTTCTCCGAGCTGCGGAATTCGCGTCAGATTTCAATCTGATACAGCGCGTGATTTCGCGCTTGAAAGCGCCAGCCGCGCGCAGTAGACGAAACGGGCAAGGATGTTCCACCTTCATTCTTCACACGAATTTTCTGAACTTCGTCCTTGGGGAAAGCGATCTCTACGGAGAGATGATCGCCAGATGATTTCTCATAGTGAAGATCGAAAGTTTGACCGCGGTAATGGACGTTGCGCAGGCTGAAGACCTTTCCCTTTTCGAGGAGAGCATCCGGCAGATTCGGACCCAGCGCGAACTGACGCGCTTCGGTCTTATCACCCTCGCGGAACCCGAAAATGCTACGAACAATATGGGCAGGGAGCGTGGCTCCCCAGCCGTAACCCTCGCCGCCACGCGCTCCGTTCAATCCCCACATTTCGCAACTGACACCCGGCCAGCCCAGTTTCTTTTCCGGCTCAATCTGGCGCCTGTCCATCGATTGATACACGCGCTCGATGATCTGATAGAGAATGTTCGAGAGGAACGGACGCTCGCCGGCCCGCCACAAGGATTCGGCATAGGGCAGCACATGAGAAGGCCATTCCAGCCAGAACTCCTGGTGATGTTCGTACGCGCGCATTCCAGGAATCATCTGCCGAATCTGATCAGCCGTTGCAACTCCGCACATGATGGGGCCGACCTGAGTGATTTCACGATGGCCCGGAATGATGATGGGACGCCCTGTTCGCGCATCCACATCATAAAACCATCCCTCATACCAGAGCTGTTGCGTCTTCTGAGCGTACGCCGTGGCCAGGCGATCCCAATGCCTGATATCTCCGGACTTCCTTAGCAGGCTCGCATACTGCTTCATCGAGCGCGCCGCCTGAGACATGGCCGCCTGCAACTCGGCAACGCGAATAAAATTGATCAGCTCCCCGCCGGTCGGCTGGTTGATCAGAAACCGCTGGGAACTATCCATGCCGGTTTCCCAACTGCATTTTCCCACAATGAAGCCTTCCGCATCCCGGCGATTCTTCAGCGTCCATTCAAGATATTCCGCAAGATAGGGATAAAGGCTGGCCAGCCATTCACGGTCGAAAGTCCGCAAAAACACTGATTGCAGGCAGTAGAAGGGATAGCACCATTGCAGGGCCGTCCCGCAGGCGCTCCCATCCACCGCCACCATGTTCATGGTTCCGTCTTCCCGCATGCACGGAACGTTCGCATCAAGCGCGTCTTCAAATTGTCCCAACAACACCGACTTGGCGGTGGAGTCATCCGCATAGGCCAGCGTCCACATGTCAATGGACGTTTCCGCCAGCACGTTGCGCGGCGCCTGAATCTGCATTGCGTCCCACGCGTGCTTATAGACGCCCTTGGGATGACGGACCATCATCCGCAAGGTCTCAAAATCATAGACCCAGGAATGTTTCCAATGCGCCGGGAAATCTCCTTCAAGCTGCGGCGCTCGGCTCCAGAAACGATCATCTTCTCGGCGTTTTTCATTCAACACAATGGCAACCTGGGATCCCGCCGAACGAAGCGTCTGATTCACCGCCTGCCGGTCTTCGCCGCGACTCAGGATAAGAGTCAGCACGGAAGTCTTTTGCGCCGGCACTCCAAGATCCCAACCCAGGCCGGCGTTCATGCTCTGCGGAAAGTAGCAGAAATTCGCATCGCTGGACGGCGCTTGCCCTTCCATCCACGTCCTCAGCGCTGAGTTGCTTTCTGAAACGAAATGGGTCGCGCTGCTCATCGGAGCGTGAAGTCCGAAGACGGGCCCGGCGGCAAATGATCGCAGCGTCGCCTGATCGCGATCGTGGTCATAAGAACCCGCGATGCCATCGCGTCCCCACCATTCCGCCGCGCCAAGTTCGAGCCGCTCGACCGCATAAACTCCGGCTTCCTGGTCCATCTGGGCAAGGTTTCTGAGACTCACCTGGCAAGCCAGCGAATTTTCATCAACCTGATAAAAACTTGCAGTGGCGGTGAAAGGCTTGGCGCTGAATTGAAAGGACAGTATGTTTTTGGAATGATATGGGGAAATCAGTCCAATTCCAGCATCTCGAAAATCTTCTCCTTCAAAGTAGATTCGACCGTTCAATTTGAAACCCAGGCGGAGAAAAATGCGATAGATGGAATTGCGTCCATAATCAAAATAGCCGCCCGGTCCAGCCGGATAATAAAGGCCCATCCCGACGGGCGGAACCGAACGCAACACACCGCTGCGATGAAGCGCCCAGTAATGATACGGATTATCGAGATACCCGAAAGGCGTGTAAGGTCCGGAGGGAACAGCGGAAGATCGATCGGTTTGTTCAGTGGCTGTTTCTCTGCGTGGCCGAACTGCCTGCGCCCCTGAAAAGAGCGATCCACCCCATAACTTCTCCACTCCGGGACTCAATGCCACCAGGAGTTTTCCGAACGCGCGCCGCGTGATGTATCTCGAAACGCCCTGAATCATGATGGACCTGCTTCAATCTGTCCAGTATCGGCAGCTTGTTTGCAATGAGAAAGCAAAAGATTGTGGGGACTTGCCACGCGCAAGCCCCCACAGCTTCCCCTCCCGGGGAGGGGGGACGGGAGAGGAAAGAGGGAGAAAGATATTAAAATGCGCCTCGTCGTTTGTTTTAAAAGAAAAACTTGGCTACAAGTTGAATCGTACGCGGATTGCCCGCTACCCCTGTCGATTGGCCGAATGTCGCATCGGTCATGCTTCCGTCAACCTGACCCAGATTCACCCGGTTGAACAGATTGAAGAACTGACCGCCGATTTCCAGCCTGTAAGGCTCGTGAATCACAAAGCTGCGGTTGATGCCGAAGTCCACGTCGGCTACGCCCGGCCCAGTGAACGTATTGCGACCAAGGTTGCCTTCCTGCCCCGGAGTTGGCGCAAAGAACTGCGTGCCGAATTCGCCATTGCCGGGAGAAAAGATGCCGCTGATATATTGCGAAGTTGAAGGGGAGCCATTGCCCACAATCTTCACCGGCCCCTGAATGCTGGGACGGTCATAGTTGTATCCATCCAGGTTGTAGTCGCAGGTGGGAAATCCAGCTGTGCAGACCACCGAAAACGGAAGCCCCGATTGCAGCGTGACCACTCCGTTCAGTTGCCAATGGTTCAACAGATGACCCACCAGACTGCTTTCCTGGAAGTGAGTTGGAGGGTTCCACGTGACATAAGCGGAGAAGTGACGGGCGGCATTAAAATCCGAAAGGCCGTAATTTCCGCGAATATTGCTGATGTCAGGAATTGCGCAAGCGCCCTCAGAAAGCGCCGAACATAAGTCAAATGATTTTGACCACGTAAACATGGTGGCAAAAGTGAAACCGTGACCAGCCGTCTGGCGAACGCCCACGGAGAGGCCGTTGTAGTTGGCGTTTGCGATGGGCATGGCCAGCTCGATATCCGCAAAGTTGGGATTGGGCCGATGGAGCAACCCGCCGACGTTGTCGCCATCCACACGATTGAAGTCCGTGCTTAAATAAAACCGCCTGCCCACATCGCCAATATAATCCGCTTCAGCAATCAAGGTGTTGGTGATCGCATACTGAACTCCCAGGTTCCAGTTTTCGCTATAAGCCGTCGGGAATTGGCGGGTGGTGCCATAGAGAGTGACAGGGACCAGAGTTTCAACACCGTTAATCGGGGCCACCAGACCATTGACGCTGTTCAACTTGACTTGATTAAGGACCGGATTCACCGGGCAGTTCAGATTGAACGTTGAGGTCGGCGTGCAAAGCCCATAGGCAACCGGCGTGCCTGTCGGGATGCCAAAAGTGGGAACCGCAAAAAGCGGAGGATTGGTTCGGTTATCGGTGTAAATCTGATTCTCCGGCCGGTCATAGAACAAGCCGAAGCCGCCGCGGAGAACGAATCGTTTTGCAAAATGCGGATTCCAGGCAAAACCAAATCGAGGAGCAAAGTTATTCCAGCGGCTCGAACTATAGAGATAAGGAACCACTGCTGCGCTGCCATTGGCCAGCCGCTCCTGGAAGGTTGAGCCGGAACCAAAAAGAAAATTGGTCTGCTGATAGTGCGCTTCGGAGGGATTCCCGAAGTATTCCCATCGCAGCCCGAGATTCAAGGTGAGATTGGGCGTGGTCTTCCAGGTATCGCTCAGAAACAGGTCGCTTTCCGTGCCGCGATAGCCGCGCACTTGGCTGGTGGGCTTTCCCGTGCGCGGATCAACGGCCTGGAAAGTGGAAGAGACCGGCATATCCTGCGAGAAATCGATCAGATTGTTGAAGTTGTAGTCGCCGCGCTGGTAGATGCCGGTAAAGTTGGCATTGTCCTCCCAGCGCCGGAAGCCGCCGCCCATCTTCAGCGTGTGCGCGCCTTTGATCATCGTCACCATGTCGTTCCACTCATACGTATTCTGAACAAAATCCCCAGGCGAGAACTCAAACCCTCCATTTCCACCCCACCCGTAAACGCCCGTTACGCCGATGCCGGGAATGGCCAGCGCGGAGGGCGGATTTGTGGTCAGCCCATAGGGGCGAACATAAGCGGCGCTGAATTCGTTAATTGTGCTGCCGCTGAAAGTATGAACTTCGTTCAGGTTCATCGTCAGACCGTTGCTATCGGATGTCCCGTTAAAGCCTGGTCGAGGATCTTCAATGGGAGAGGTGGACGTGGTTCGATTCACGTAATAGAACGCATGGTCTTTCTGCTGGTTGAAATAGCCATCCACCCGCGCGGTCCATTGCCTTCCATTCCGCGCGCCTGTGGGCGTGAAAACCCCGGTGCCGATGATCGGCATATCGGGAGTAAAGCCCAACTGTTCCGCCGACTGGAGCGTTGGGAAAAAGAATCCCGGCGTGGAATTGTAGTATTGAGCCAGCGTCTCGATGTTGGAGAGGGACGAGCTGATGCGGGGCTGCGGCCCAAATTGCGAAAGGATTTTGGACGCGATGGAATTGGGAAACTTCGTCTCAACAAAATTTGCAAACTGAGGCGTCTCAAAAGTATCGACCGAGGAAGAAGCCCCGGAAGAGCGAAGCTCATCCAGCGAACCGAAGGCGAAAAGCCGGTTCTTGAGAATCGGCCCGCCCACCGTGCCGCCAAATTCATTGCGGCGAAATGGAATGAATGACCCCGGAGTGTTCTGGAAAACGTTGCGCGATGATATTCCGCTGTCGGTATGGTACTCAAAAAGGTTCCCATGCACCTGGTTCGTCCCGCTCTTGGTCGTGACGTTCACCACCATGCCGGCGTTTCCGCCATACTGGGCGTCATAGTTATTCGTTGAAATTTTCATTTCCGAAACTGAATCCGGCAAAGGCATGGCCTCGGCGAAACCACCCACAGGCGTCGCCGTAATGTTGTTTCCATTCAAGCTGAAGAGATTGGACTCGGTGCTGCGGCCGCCGGCATTCACCGAAGGGTTCACATTGTTGCTGAAGACATCCACGCCAGTGTTCGGGCTGCTCTGAAGCGTTCCGGTTCCGGTCACGCCCGGAGCGATAGTCACCAGCGAGTAGATCGCCTGGCCCATGATCGGCAAGGAAGTGAGCGCATTCGTCGGAATGGTCTGCTCCAGACTGCCCTGCTCCAAGGCCAGCGCCGGAGGAGTCGCGCGCACGGTAACCGTTTGGGCGACAGCGCCCACCTGCAACGTCACGGAAAGCTGTTGCGTAATCTCGGCGTGCAGAATAACGTTTTCGTGCACCACCGTCCGAAATCCCTGCGCGGAGATGGTGACGGTGTAATTGCCAGGCAGCAGTGACGGAAAGGAATAGAAGCCGCGACTGTTGGTTTTTGTGGAGATCGTAACGCCGGTCGCCACATTGGTCGCGGAAACCTTCGCATTCGCAACCGCTGCGCCGCTTGGATCGGTAATGACCCCGGAAAGCGTCGCTCCGGCGGTCGCCTGCGCGTGGGCTGGCGCAACGGAAATGAGCAAACCAAAAAGCGCCAGCATGAGCAACCCCAGGCTAAAACGCAAACTGAACTTGACCGAGTCTCGATGATTTTTCATGAAAAACAACCTCCTTTACCTCCTGTCGTTCATGGCTTGAAAGCCTGCCGCTGAGGGTTGATCGACGAATATTTTGATGAAGTACTTCTTGATCCGCGCTGGATTATTGACGGCTTCGAGATCACGAAATTTCTGAAAATCCCTGGCTGCGTCCTCGGAGTCGCCTTGCATCCGCTGGGCCACCGCCAGTTCATACACATAGTGCGAATTCTGAGGATCGAGCCGGTGAGCAGCCTGAAGAAATTTCACCGCTTGCTCCGGCTGCCCGGATTTGAGCCACACGTGCCCCGCAAGGCCGTAAGCCTCGGCGAAGCTCGGATTCAGTTGGATCGCCTCCTGAAGCGCGGCGCGGATGCGAGTTTCCGTCTCTGGCGTCTGATGCCCTTGCTTATAGAGTGCCCTCGCCAGCAGATAATAAAGCCACGCATTGGCGGGGTGAGCGCGATCGATGCCCTCCTGAAGTGCCGCGGCCGCCTGAGCGTTGTGACCTTCCTGAATCGCCAGGATTCCCGATGCCATATAGGGCATGGGATCATCAGGGGCGAGCCTGCGCGCATTCGCAAAATCCACCGCAGCCTCTCGTGTGTGGCTGCTGAAGGCATATGCGATGCCTCGCTCAAGCATCAGTTGGTATGCCTGAGGGTTTTGCGCCAACCCCTGAGTGAGCAACTCTTCACCCAAATCGTAATTGCCCAGCTTCAACGCCAGCCTGCCAATGTCAATGAAATTGGCGAGATTGTGAGGATCCGTGTAAATCCCCTTGCGATAAGCCTCATACGCCTGCTTGATCACGTTGGGTTGTTTGTGAGCAATGCCCTGATCCTCAAGCGCGTTTCCCAGCAGGTTGTAAAGCTCTGCATTCCCCAATCCGCGCGAAAGCATCCTGCGGATCATAGCGACGGAGGCCGTGTCGTCTCCGCTTTCATAGGCTGCCAGCGCTTCATCGTAACCGTGAGTGTACGGATCGGGATAATCGTCCGGCAGCAGCTTCAAAGCCGCCAGCGCCACCGGAAAGCTCCGCTGCTTGCCGGCTTCAAGCGCGAAACGAAACACCGGCGCATACGGAATGGCTGGATTCTTGCCCATCTTCCCCAGCAGCAACGCTGCCTTCTGCGGCTGACCCAATTGGAAATGGCAAACCGCATCCATGAACACCGCAACCGGCAGGGAGAGAAGCGTTTCTCCGCTTTGATTAAAAGATTGCGCCGCTGCCGCGCAGTCGTGGCGGGCAAAAGCAATCTGCCCTTCGTAGAGATTTGCGACAGGGTCTGCCGAGTCCAGGCGGAGCGCCTCCGTAAAAGCCTGCTGCGCATCCGCCATCTTGTGCTCATGCCAGAAGGTTATGCCCAGATTGCGATAGGCCAACAGAAATTGCGGATTCAGCCGCAGAGATTGATGGAAAAACGCCTCGGCCTTCGTAAGATTTCCTACCAGAAGAAAAGTCACACCCTCCAAGTTCGCCATCGACGCATCCTGAGGGGTCTTTGCTGCGAGCTCCCTGGCTTCTTCTTGAGCTTCTGCAAAGCGACGCTCCGTAAGAAGCTTCACGATGGAAGTCGGAGCTTTAGAACCTGTAAAGACGGCGAGGTTAAACGTTGCCGGCGGGGAGCTTTGCGCAGACAAATAGGTTGAGACCCATAAGAGAGTCCCGGCCAAAAGAAAGAAGAGCGCGAGGGCGCGCCATGCAGTTCGATATCTTTGCGCCGTCATCACAATATCACGCCCGCATCAATAATTTTCTAAGCGCTTAGATTCCAGATTGGGTAGTGTCCTACGGAGCGCTAACTCTTGTCAAGAGGCATCCAATTAAGAAGAAATCGCAACACAAGCTTGACACGCCTCCGCAACTTGTCCTAAGTTTAGTGCCTTAAAGTTCCGAAGCGCTTTAAGAAAATAACCATTTTTTCGGCAAGCTGGGTGAAGCGCTGATCAGTTTTTCGACCTGCAAGCACAGGTTCGGATTCGCTGAGAGGACATCGCAAGAGCGTGGCAAATATTTATCAGGTGGCGAAGCTGGCGAAGGTTTCCACAGCGACTGTTTCGGCGGTGGTGAACAACCAGGATGTTGTGGAGGCAAAAACTCGGAAGCGGGTTCTGGCGGCGATCAAACAGCTTCACTATCAGCCGAACCTCTATGCCAGCAACCTGGCTCGCGGCCGGACGCGCCTGCTGGGTCTGGTGGTCTCTGACATTGCCAATCCGTTTTTCGGGGAACTGGCCCACGTCATCCAGCAGGAAGCTTTGGCGCGCGGATACGAAGTGCTTCTTGCGACAACCGATTTTTCCAGCAAGCGATTAATCGCTTCGCTCAAACAGATGATCGGAATGAGAGCGGCCGGCGTCGCTATCATGACGTCCGAGATGCAAAAGCAGGCGCTCGAACTCCTCCGATCTCATCATGCGCCCGCCGTCTTCGAAGATGTCGGCGCGGCAGATCGCCACATCAGCAATCTGCGCATTGATTACGAGGGCGGCATTCTGAAAGCCGTTCGTTACCTGGTGGATTTGGGGCATCGGAACATTCTTTTTGTGAAAACCTACCCGGTGGGAGACGAGCGTGGCATCAATTTTTTTTCCATCCGCCAGCGTTTTGAGGCTTTCCAGGCCGCAATCAAAAGCTTCAAAGCCCTTGGAGTTTCACCCCAAGTCGTGACTTACGGCGGACCCGGACCCGTAGCGGGTTTGGGAGCGATTCGCAAGGCACTGACGCAGTCGCGATTTACAGCCGTGGTGGCGATTGCTGACCCGCCCGCTCTGGGGATTTTGCGCGGATTGCGCGAGGCGGGACTTTCCATTCCTCGGGATGTTTCCGTAATTGGCTTTGACAATACTTATCTCTGCGAGTATTTGAATCCTCCCCTTACCAGCGTGAACATCCCGCGCGCCCTTGTGGGGCGGCTGGTGGTCGAAACGCTGCTGCGAATGATTGAAAACAACGAGCCTGGCCGCGAATTGCGCGTCGAAACCGAACTGATCGTGCGCGAATCCACCGCCCCGCCGCCCAACAAGCGCGCAAACAAAGGAACCCGCCGCCATTCCTGACGGGCCTATTGGGGCAATCGTCTGCCGTTCTGCGCAGATTGGCTCACTTCACATGCAGGATGCCAGAGAGACCACGGCCCCAAGCAGCGCGCCAATGCCGCCTCCCAGCAGAACGCGCGTCCGCCGCGAGCAATTTTGCCACTCGCCGGTAAAGAACCCCAACGCATTTCCCATCAGGATGAACGCGCACATATAGAGTCCCCACGCAACCCCTTTGGAAGGGTGATGACGCCCGCTGGCCCCCAATCCATACAGGAGCATGCCCCCAAAGCCCAGGACGCCCATGCCTGCGGTCAGCAGCCAGTTTCGTGTTGCGAATTTTCGCCAGAAAAGCGGGATGGAATGAAAGCGCAGTCCGCAACCCATGCCATAAGCCAGCGCGATGAATCCGGCGCCCAAGGAGAGCGGAATCCAAACGACCAGCGGCGCGATGAGCGGGGTTGCGCCGAGACGCATGGCGCTTTGAACCAGGCCGTCGTTGAAACTGAGCGCCAGCCCCATGCTGGCTGAAAACAAACCCGCAAAGATGGCAATGATCAAAGCCGCGGAAAAACTCAGGCGGGGAATCGGCATCACAAGATCCAATGTTTGGGCGTGCCGCAGATGCTGTTCCTGGTGCCGCCGCTCCCCGGCGCGGGAAAAGGCGACGCTGCCTGCGATGCAGAGAGTCAAGCCGGCAACAAAGAGGAGAGGATCCCTGGGATGGCTCAGACCCGGCCAGAATAATGGGAGCAATGCCCCTGTCAGCGTTGTAATCCCAAAGACCAGCGAGTAGGTGAATGAAAGTCCGAGGCTGGTGAGGCTGATGCCATAACCAATTCCACCGATGCCCCAAATGACGCCGAACAGAAAGAGCGCCGCCCATTGCCCGAAAGAAACGCCGTCAAATGCGGCTCGAAGCTTTGGCCAGTTCAGAGCCAGAAAGGCTATCGGAAACATCAGGTTAGCCGTCAGCGCTTGCCCCACCCAGACGTGTTCCCAGCGCCAGCCGCGAAAATATCTCATGGGCCAGGCGAAGGATGCCTGCGTTATTCCCGCAAGCAGCAGAATGGCTACGCTGGCCTGGCCTCCGCTTTCGAGAAAAGGCATTTCCCCACCCCCGACTTCCATGCGAACCGCATTGTTCCGGCACACTACCGGATTGATGCGAATGCTCGCATTGCATCACCGATCTTACCGGAAATTAAGGCTTGGGCGCACCCTCGACGCGGAGAGTGAGGATTTGGAACGGTCTTACCGAAAAGCTCAGACTGTCAGAAGATACCGACAGCGCTTTCTGATTTTGCTCAACGGCATTGCATAGCCATGCAGACGTGATTTCCATGTGCGGGATTTGAACACTTACCGTGGTTTCCTTCCCAGCGGTTTCGATAAAGCGCAGGATGGTTCCCTGATTATTTTCCGCGCGTTTCCAGTTGACCAGCACCACATTGGGCTGACTGGTCTTGAGGAAACTGCCTTCGACTCCGTTGAGAGGCGCAGGACGGCTCACCGCCTTGTCATTGGGAATAATTTCATTCACTTCAAACGGCGTCATTTCCGACCACCCCAACCGGCTCAGCGCATCGGGGCTGATATTTTGCCCGCTGGTCACGACGTAACGGAAAGTAAAGTCTCCGCCCTGATCGGCCCGGTAGTTGGTGAACCAATAGTTGTTCATGGCATAAGAAAAGATCGTGCCCTTGCGCCGACCAAACGATAAGGGCCACGCGCCGCGCACAATATCGCCCAGCGTCACCAGAGGAGCGTCCACCGGAACGATTGCCACCGTGGTTCCTTCCTGTTGCGCCTCAATCCAGTGTTGCACTGAAAACCATTCCTTCCCCGCCCCAGGCAACTGATCGTGAGCGGGATCGACATAGCCGTTTTGAATCTCATACCGGAATTGGGGATGGTCCATAGAGAATGGGAACGCGAAATAGACGCCTTCTTTCGTATCCACAGCGTTTTTATGAACGCGGTTGATGAATTCAATTGTCTTCTGGCCATTGAAAAGAATGATCTCAGTATCAATGCGAGGCGTATTGGTTGCCGAGCTTTCAAGCCGTGCGACCATACCGAAAGGCTCGCGCGTTACCGAGACCAGACGCCCCGCGGCCGCTCCGTGAACGGTGAGTTGCGGCACGGGCAATCCTGGATAGTTATAGATCAGGCTATTCATGGCTGGCTGGTCGCCGCCCGTTACATAAAGATACTGGTCAAAGCGGTAGGCGCTCGACGGGTCAACCAAGTCTTTTTGCAACTCTTTATCGTAAATGCTCTTCACCGCGCCGCTGTCGGGGTCGAGCGCGATGCGGTAGTACTCGTTTTCCATGACGTCCGCCGAACTCGTTTGCGGAGCGGGAGGCTTGGAAGCGGCCTTCTTCAAGGCATAGCATCGATAACCCACCGAGGGCACATCGCTCGCCATAAAGCGCACACGCTGATAAGCGTCGCCCGTCGAGAGGACTTCATAAGGCACGGCTTGCTGCGTGGCGAGGTCCACGATTTCGTCGCCTTTGGGAAGGTCCATTTCAACCAGGCCGCTCCGCTGCCAGTTGAGCGGATTAAACACCACCCAGGTGCCGCTTGAATCGTGAATGGATGCTGCAATCACCGCCATGTTGCGATCCAGAATATAATCCAGATCGTGCCGGGCGCGAATCGCGAACGCATCTTTCACCGCCAGTTGGCGAATCGATTCCTGGCTGCGCGGATTGGATACGCTGCCGGCGGCTCCCCAGGTGTGCTCATCAAAAAGAATCAGATTGCGCCACATCTGCCGAAGGATTCCTTGCTCAGGCTTCACTTGGGGGTTTAGCAAAGAACTTAACGTGGAAATTTTCTCAGCGGAGAGAGCGCGCTGCTCGCTTTCGCGATTCATCACCGCAAAGTAAGCATCGGAAATGATGCCATCCTCCCAGTAAGGCCCGCCATCGCCACGAATCACAGGAATGGAATTGCCCTCTTCCTGGGCAATCGCCTGAAGCGCGCTGCTGAAATCGGTATAGACCAGCTTGGGATAGGCATAGACTTTATTCCATGCGCCCACGAAGGTCGCTTGCTGAGGAAAGAGGTCCGAGTTTTCCCACTGCGCGCCGAATAGCAGCACGGAACTTGGCTTGTACTCCCTGGTGGAATACACCTGCAGGAATCTCGGCAAAGCGTCGTGCCCGATCATCACGCGAGGCGGCAGGCCGAAAAATTGCCCCACTTGCCCATAACTGTCCGAGTACCACATCAGCACCTTGCCACCGTCGGGGCCTTCCCACCAGAAGGGCGATCCTTCCTGCAAATGGCTTTGATTCAAAATTGGCCCGCGAATCTGGTCGCAGCCCGCCAGGAAATATTTCAGTCCCGCCGCCGCCAATACCGAAGCGTAAGACCAACTATACGAAGGCACATCGGTGATGTTGGCGTAATCGAAGGCTTCGCCGTGCTGCTGATCGAATCCGAAACTTGGATAAAGCGAGCGTATCAAGGTCTCAACTGTCGGAAAGCCTGTGAGGAGATTGGCATATTGCGCCGGGATAAAGATCTCCTTTTCCCGAATCGCCTGTAAAAGCTTCTGCTGGTCGTTCGCGCTTCTCCCGGCGAAAAATTGCTGAAGCACCCAATATCCATCGGGGCTGTAACGGAAATCCGGATTCTTCCGGATCATCTCCATGGCCTCGTCCAGAACACGGCTCTGCACCTCAGCCACCTTTGCCTGATAATCGGTGTAGCCTACGTCCAGATGCTCGTGAGGGACCACCAGCACGGTCCACTTCCTGGACGGAGTCAAGGTTTCTCGGAAATGGCGGGAGTGCCCGCGAAGAGTCACGGTCAATTCCGCGGAGGTTGAAGAGGAAAATTCGGGCACAGCAAATTCCACTCGTTGCTCGCCAAAATCATGATCGGGAGAGAGAGACTGCTTGAACTTTTGATGGTCCACCGTCAACACAACACGCCCCTGGTTGGAGGGCGCATTGTGGTCTACAAATACATCCACGATTTCCGTAAGCTGGTTATCCTTCTTTTGATAGAAGACTGTAGGCTGAACCTGGGCCGTGATTTTGGCGGAGTCAAACTTTTCCTGTGGATCCTGATCCAACTCCAAAGCGTCGTAGACGATCCCCGGATTGCTGGCATCATCACGCTGGTTAGGTTCATCGATGGCGGTCAGCACCAGGCGGTTCGTTCCGGTTCGGAGAAAGCGCGTAGGAAGTTCCACCTCCACCGTATCGTTCCAATATTTAGACCCTGGCACGTCGTTCCATTGCGGGCGCTGATAGGCCCAACCTCGATGGCCGTTGATATCAATTTGCAGTATCGAAAGACGCTGGGTCTGAATCACCATCCCCACTTTCAGGCTGTAGACGCCTTTGAGGGGTTCCTTAAGATCGAACTGGATGGTGTAGGGATAAGGATGGTATCCCGCCGTGCCGTTTGACGTTCCAGGCTGAAACGCAGGCCAGTCTTTTTTCGGGACGTTTTGACCCACGATATAAACGATCGGGTTTTTGGGATAGCTCAGCCCAAACAGAGGCGGCCCGACGCTGCCCTGATTGAATTCCATCGACGAGTGATCGAATTTCCCGATCTGCCAAAGCGTACTGGGCGCCGCGCTGATCCATGCGCACGAACCCAATATCACAATCAGAAGGAATAGAAGCCAAAAAAACCGATTCGTTGGTTTCATCTCCGCTGCCTAAGCTCCTCCAAAACCCGGTTTTCTGCGTTGTTTTGAACAAAAGAGGCGGGAATTCAACCCCGCCGAAGTCTTCCCCCTTTCGAGAGAAGCGCGGAAGGCCGGGGAGGGGTTGGGCCTTCTCGGCGGGGTTGAGATCACGCCCCTTCAGTCGAGTGGAACCTCAAGGGTTCGCCTGCAGAACAGAACCGCAATGGCTGTTCTTACACAGTCTTTATAAAATAATGCCCGAGGGGCGTCGATTTCAACTGAATCTTTATCTAATTTACTCGATAAAGCTCCGCGCGGGCAGGTCTATATCACTTGATCTTTCCGAAACTCCGCAATCTTTTCTTTGCTGTAACCGAATTCCCTCAAAATCTCCTCCGTGTGCTCGCCCAGCAGAGGCGGCCTTCGGATGGCGGTTGGGGTGCGGCTGAATTTGATGGGAGGCGCAATGGTGCGGAATTTCTCAGCGCGCGGGTGATCAAAGCCAATAATGGTTTGATTGTGCCTCACCTGAGGGTCGTTCTCTACCTCTGGAAAATGATGAACGGGCGCCGCCCAGATATCCGCCGCCATGAAAATTTCCATTAACTCGGCGGTCGTTCTTCGCTCAAACCCCGGATCGAGCTGTCGCTTGACCTCATCGCGATTTTCAATCACGTTGCGGGAATCGTTTCCGGCAAAACCTTCCACCCCGACAAGCTCTGCAATCTTGCCGATGGGCATCATCGCCACCGCGATGTACCCATCGCGCGTCTTATAAATCCCCATCGGCGCGCCCACATAAGGATGCCCGATGCCTGCCGCGCTGCGCTGAGGCTCAATGCCCGAATTGAGATATAAAGTCAATTCCTGAGTCGCAAGGCTCATAATGGAACTCAACAGATTGACGTCTACCCGCTGTCCCAAGCCCGTCTTCTGCCTTTCCGCAAGCGCTGCAAGCACGCCGATGACGATATGAAGCGCGGCGGTCAGGTCAGCAATCCCGATCCCCGTCGGCATTGGCGGATCGGAAGCCGAGCCGTTCAGCATCAAGACGCCTGCGACGGACTGCGCCAGCATATCCTGGCCTGGTCGCGCGCGATATGGACCGTCCTGCCCCCATCCGCAACTGGCGCAATAGATCAACGGAGGGTGAATTTTGCAGAGCGCCTCATAACCAAGCCCCAATCGATCCATAACGCCGGGCCGAAAGTTTTCAACCAGAATGTCGCTCGCTTGAATAATGCGCAGAGCAATCTCTTTTCCCCGCGGCTCCTTCAAGTTCAGCGTGATGCTTCGTTTGGCTCGATTGAATGTAAGAAAAGACACGCTTTCGCCGTTGATGTAACGGTCATAAATCGACCAGTTGCGCTGCCAATCTCCGCCCAGAGGCTCGATCTTGATAATGTCGGCGCCCATATCCCCAAGCATCTGCGTTGCGCTTGGCCCCTGCACGAGTTGGCTGAAATCGGCTACTCGGATGCCTTCCAGCGGTCCACCCAATTCCTTTCCTCCTTGTCGGTTCGTCCAGACTGCCTGACCTATTGATGCTCGCAAAATACGGTGACGACCCGCCTTCGTAGCGCCGCCGTCTCGGCGGCATCTTTCGAGGCCGGCAAGATGCCGGCGCTACCAGAAAATCGTCATCTTAATATGCGAATCTCAGTAAATAGCAGATCGCTTCCCGACTAACTCATTCACCATTGCCTCTTCAGCTTGCAGAACGCTCTCGATCAGGGCAAGGCGTTCCCTGCCGGGAACGAATTCCAACTTGCGAATTCCCAGAGGGTCCACTTCATTGCGAATAAGGCGCAACTCTTCCACAGAGGGCGGCAAGGTTACGGGAAGCGGCTCCGCAACCAGAAATTGGCCCCCGGACTGTTTCCGAACTTCTTCCAAACTTACTTGCGGATGAATGCTCACCAGCCGGAATCGTCGCTCGTTAGAATCCAACTCAAAAATGCCCAGATCGGAAATCAGGCGCACTTTTCCGGGCTGCAATCCAGCGGCAAGACGCTCAGTATCGCTCGCCAGCCCGCGCGCCGCTGTGCAAAATGTGACTTTCTCGACGAAACGTTCAGGCGAGTGCCGGGTAAGATAAAGCACAAAGTTCTGATGCAGGTTGGCCACATCGGCCATGCCGCCCTGCCCCGGCAATCGCAACCGTTTCCCTTGCCCTTCAATCCAGGCGTTATTCGTGCGACCGTGAGCGTCAATCTGAGCCACGGTAATTACTTCATGCGTGATTCGTCCGGACTGATAATACCAATGATAAGTCTCATCACCGCCCCAGCATGCCTTCGCCGTTTCATACTCGAGCGGCTCCGCGAGGGTGAGGGTCATGGGATGAGGGTCAATATCAATAAAGCCGCCATTCAACGCGATCAGCGTCAACCCCGGCGCGTGGGTTCGCTTGGCAAGTAGATAGGAAACCATCGCCAGAGGTGAAACCGATCCCACCGAGCAAATGCTTGTATTGTTGTATTCACGGGCCAGGCATACAGCCAGAAGTTCATCCGGGGTGTACGGCACATTTTCCTCAATCTTCAGCCCGTGACGACTTAATCGCGACGGAGTTAAGTCCTGACGCGAGACCCGCGCAGCCCGCGCCAGAAACTTTTGCCTCGGCTCGCCGCACACGAACATTCGATCTTTGCGGGAAATGATTGAATCTCTGCGCTCTGAATTCTTCCCTACACCCGATGATGCCGTGGATTTTCGCCGGGCCTGCTCCGCGCGAACATAGCTTAAAAGTCGGGAATAATCGGTGGTGTAATAGGGCAGACAGGAAGCGGGGTAAGCTCCATAGGGAACGCAAGCAATCGCAGAGACAAAATTCCGCGGCAGGACGAACGAGCGCGGCGCGCGTCCGATTTCGCCTACTTCCACAATCTCTTCCACGGTGACCAGCGTCTTTTTTGCCGCGCCAATCAGACTCAGATCAAGTCCTCGCGCTCCCTGGATTTCCACATTGCCTGCTCGGTCGGCGCGCTGCGCGTGTAACAGCAGCACCTCCACATCCAGCCGCCGAGCCTGGCCCACCGGCTCACCCGTAAACGGCGACTTCACCGCCCGCCAAAAATCACCGGTTTGCATCAAATCCGATCCCACTGGCAGTTGAAACGGCATCTCCGGCAGGTTGAATTGAGCCGCCTTCAGCCCCTCAATCATGGCCAAGGCTGACCATTCCTCAACTTCGATGGTTTCTTTTTCCAAGGCTTCTCGAAAACGCGGCGCAAGCCCGAAAATATCGAGACTCGAAAAGCAAAAGACCAATTTTTTGACGGCCTGCGCTTCAAGAAACATTTCCAAAGCCAGCCCTCCACCCCAACTGATGAAGGTGAAATCGCGCTGGCCGGAGTTCAGCACTTCCTCAATCAAGGCAATAGGCAGCCGAGCGAAATGGACTCCGCCAATGCCCAGACGGATTCCGCCTGAAACGCTCGAAGCCAACTCATTCAGACTCACGATTTCCGCCATAGAAGTCCGTTCAATCCCATGCGGTAGGGGAAATCCAACCCTGCACTCAACCCGCAAGCGAAATTACATCGGCCCGCTCGCTGAAAGTCCTCCATCAATCACCAGGCAATGACCTGTGACCCAGGAGCTTTCATCGCTGGCCAGGTAAAGCGCGCCGTAAGCAATATCGATGGGCTTGCCGAGGCGACCGATGGGATGCATCTTTAACCAGGCAGCGCGCAGCTTTTCAGGATCGGGTGAGCGCGCGAGCACTTGCAGATTCAGCGGAGTCTCGACCGTGCCCGGAGCAATACAGTTCACACGAATGCCCTTCGCCGCATACTCCCGCGCCATTTGTCGCGTCAGGCTGATGATGCCTCCTTTGCTCGCTGCATAATGTGGATAGCCGGCAAAGCCCATCAGTCCCTGCACCGAAGTGATGTGCACGATAGAGCCGCGCCCTTGCGCCAACATTCCAGGCAAGACATACTTTGACGTCAAGAACATACTCGTCAGATTGACGCGAAGAATGCGCTCCCATTCGGCAATTTCCATCTCATGGACTGCACCTTCCGAAGCGATACCGACGACGTTCACCAGGATATCGATGTGGCCGAATTCGTCCAGCCCCGCTCGCACAGCCTTTTTAACCGCTTCTTCCGAACCCACATCGGTCACCTGAAATAAACATTGGCTTCCCTGGGCGCGAATCCGTTTTTGCACTTCAGCGCCCTGCTTCTCATTGATATCAAGACCCACAATTGCAGCGCCCTCGGTAGCGAACAACTCCGCGATGGCCTCTCCGATGCCCATCGCCATTCCGGCCACCAGCGCCACTCGATCTTTTAAACGCATATGGAATCCTTGAAAAACAAGCTGTCAGGCATCAACGGTCAGCTTTCAGCGAAAAATTGAAAATAGCGTCAACCGGCGACTAACCGAAGCTTCTACGTCCTCTGCGCGCCTTCGCGCGTAATGGTATAGCCTTGGCCTTGATAATTGACGTTTCGCAACTGAGCTTCAGGATCAAAATCCATCAGTCGAGAACTCACGCGGATTCCGTGATCAAGGCCCAGATCAGCGCCGAAAATCGAATCGATGACTAAATCCGCGAAGCTACCTCCCGAAACAATCGCCCAATCGTTTCCGTAGGGCTGGTCCAGGGGGCTCTTCATGGCGCCTCCTTGTTCCGGCGGGAAGATGTTTTCAACGATGTGAGCCTGCGCATAAGGTCCCTGGTTTCCTGAGCGGGCAAGCCCTTTCACCCATTCGGCGACGCGCGCGGAGGGATTCGTCTTATACAATCCCTTGGCAGTCATGGAAGGCCATGCCGCATAGGCGCCCAGCCAGCTATGGTCGGCGCGCACATTCCAGGTGGCGTCCGGATCGCCCGGCGAAAGAGCGTGCATCCACAAGGGCGTATGAAGCTGGCTCCAGAAGAAATGGCTCATCTCTCTTTTTTGTTCATCGCTCAGATCCTCGAACATGGTGTCGAGGACGGTCAACAGGTCGTAACAATGGCGGACTTCATTAAACGTTCCATCAGGCTGGCCGCACCGCCACCAGCCTTTGCTCTTTACGTACAGCAGACGATTGATGCGTTCGGCCAGTTCCCTGGCTTCCGTCCGCAACTGCGATGCGCGGCTTCGGTCGCCCCGACGATCAAGCAGCGCTGCGACAAACCGCATTCCATAAACATTTCCGGCATTCATCGCCGGAACCTCATGAATCCAGGTGCTGACCACTTCCAGCAGATTTTGTATCTCGCCATAATCCGCCAGCCCCGTAGAGCTTTTTACCAGCTTCTTCCAATAAAGGGCATGATCCACTAAATGCTCGATAACAGGCTTTTCCTCCAGCTTCTTATCCAGCCAGCCAAAATTGCCTGTCACGCGCAGGTAATTATCCGCGCAACGCAGAATGCCCATATCGTTCACGGCGTACCAGGGTCCCACGCCCTGACCGGTCAGGTAGTCTGTCGCCAGGTGCTGGTGCATGTCGCGCGCAAGCCAGACCTCAATCAGAGAACGAAGCGCCTTCGGGTCCAACAGCGAGAGGCTGAGCGAGGTCAGCATAGTATCCCAGACAAAGCTGAGCGTGGGTATGACACGGCCGATGGTGACGTAGGTTGGGCCGTAAACGGAATTGGGAGAAACTCTCCGGCAGAAGAGCAAACCTGCGATTCCGTTGTAATAGAGCTTCCACAGCGCCGGATTATGAGTGTGAAGTTGAGGCAAATGTCCGGAGAACTCTGAATTGCCGGGAGTGAAGGCCGCCTGGAGAAGGCTGGCGGCGGCGCGTTCGTTTTCCTGTCGCAATTCGTCAAAGCCAGCCTGGCGCCGCTTGTAGGTTTCAAGCGCAGCATCCGCAGCTTCATCGATGACGTTCAAGTAATGAAGCGAGCGACTTTCACCCGGTCCCAGGGAGAATTCATAGACCAGCATCCGCTTCTGTTCGATGCGATCAGGTCGCGGCGAAATGCCTTGCACGGAAACCGCCCGGCTATGCTGAGCCTCGAAGATAACGCATCCATTGGACTCGTTCGGAGTGACATGATTATCGGCCTCGGCAGGGGTATTCACAAACCACGGTTTTCCACTTGTCGCCGTGACGCCAGCACGCAGGTCGAAGCCCAAGGTCAACTTGCGGCGTTCGCCGCTTTCATTTTTAACGACGATGGACTCGGCGACGATGCGCTCCTGGGAGGGCAGAAAGGTTTCTGTCTGAAACAGAAGCCCTACGACGCGAGTTTCGCGCAGGATCTTGTGAGGATACCAGATATACGCTACGCGCCCTGCGGGCGCCGGATAGTCCGTTAAAATCTGATCGTCGAGAAACAATTCGCAAGTCACAAGATTCCCGGGACTGAAAGCTATCTCCGGAACACCACAGCAGCCGAAAGGAGGGAAAGCGATGGCTGTCATGGCCGAGACAGATTTATGGCTGGCCATGGAACCCAATTCGTTTTGCGCCTGAGGAGGATTGAAATAGTCCCGAAAATGATGAACAAGCTGGTCGCTTGCCAAATCGGAAGGCTTGGGAATCGCGGCAAGCGGTTCTCTTCCTCGCCCAACCTCTTGCGAGAGCGGCGGCGCGCCTGCCGCATGATCCGCCGATGAGGACGCCAGCGGCAAAGCGCTTCCGAGGGCTCCAAGTTTCAGAAACGACCTTCGGTTCAAAGATGATGCCAGGGATCGCACAAAGTCAGGATGGTCTGGAACGTTCATGAGTCAACTGAAGATGATAACAGCGCAAGCTGCGGGTGGCCATTCAGAAGCTGTTTTCATGATGCTGCGGCGAACCCGATCGCCCCTCACCAGAGCAACTTTAACCCGAACTGAACCTGCCGGGCGGGTCCAGCGCCAAAAATTTTCATAAACGTTGGGGTATCCACAGCCGTGTTCGCGCTGCCTGCCAAAGCAGAAAATCCTGCGCTGGCTCCAAGCCCTGGCGGGCTGAAATTGGCAAGGTTCGGCAGATTGAAGAATTCCCCTCGGAACTGCAACCTCAGCGACTCTCGAAGTTGAAAGTCCTTGGCGAGCGCCACATCCAGCACATCCTGGCTCGGTCCGCGCAAGGTGTTGCGACCGAGATTCCCGAAGGTGTAAGGGGCAGGCAAAGCAAAGGCGGCTGGATTGTACCAGGCGTTGATCGTTTGCTTGAAGCCCGGAGGCAAAGGATTGCCTACCAGTTGAGCCCGCTGGAAGCCGCCATTGACGTTTGCCACATCGAAGGGTAGAGAGACGCTGAACGGCGAACCGCTCTGCAAGCTCCAAATCCCACTCAAAGTCCACCCTCCCAGCAACGCATCGGTCGCGCCGCCCCAATTGCTTCCAAAGTGCCTGCCTCGGCCAATTGGCAATTGATAAGCCGAACTGAAAACAAACATATGGGTTATGTCAAAGTCACAATTGGCGTAATCTCGCCCCATATCATAAATGGTCTGAGGGGCGCTGTCCGTGCCGCCAGAGGAAATGTCGAGACAGTGGGACCACGTGTAAGATCCTAAAAACGTCAAGCCTTCCGAGAATCGCCTTTCGACTTTAACCTGCAAAGCGTCGTAATTTGAAGTTCCGTTATTCTCGGTGTAATTGAATTGCCCAAACTGGGGATAGGGCGCTCCTCCCGGAATGGCGTTCGGTCCCATTTTGCTGGGCAGCGGAGTGTTGGCAATGGGAGTGACGTACAAATGCCGATCGCCGGAACCTACATAGTCGACCGAAGCAGTCAGATTAGGGGTGATTGACCTTTCGATGCCAAAATTCCACTCCATCGCGTATGGGATGCGAAGAACAGGATCAGAGCTGAAGTCAAACTGCGGGGTCGACGGTTGCCCGGCGACCGGCAGAAAGGATGCGGCGGAGGGCGAGGGGCTGAAAGTGAGAGTGGAAACTACCGAAGGGGTGTTCTGGCCCGGAATGCCCCGATTGAGGGCGCCGAAGGAAACACCCGCCGCCCAAGGCCAACCAATCCGAACCGCCTGGGTTGCCTGGATCAGATTATTGTTGTGATCGTCAAATACTGCAAAAGCTCCTCGGATCACCGTTTTTGGCGTGGCGCTGTAAGCAAACCCGAAGCGCGGCTGCCACCCGTTATACTGCGGGTCGTAATAAGTGTCCCGCACGTTTGGGAATGGGAATGAAGGCGGGAATGCAACAGGAAGCAAAAAACATCCGCAGGTCAGAGAGAAACCCGAAACCTTGTTATTCTTCCAATGCATGGGCGGAACATAGTCATAGCGCAGGCCAAATTGGAGATTCAGCTTTTTGGAAACCTGCCACTTGTCCTGCAAATAATATCCCTGCCAAAGGTCCGTCATATCCGCCTGAGTTGCGCCCAGGAATCCGAAGAGACTTGAAGGCAGGTTGAGCAATGCGCTGGCGAGGCCATCTCCAGTGCTTCCCACGTTCGCTCCAGACGCCGCAATGGCGCTCGAAGGAAACTGGTCAAAGCCATAGAGCATTCCCCAGCCGTCGTCGAAGCTGTGGATGTGATAGAACATGAATCCCGCGCTGAAAGTATGAGAGCCGCGGATTTTCTGAAAATCACCGCTGAAAAGATGGGATCGGATGGGTCCCAGAGGGATCGCAAACTGATTGGTGGCTCCGAGCCTTGGCGAGAGGGTAATTTCCGGAAGGAGCGGAACGCCATTTCGCTCTGGCAAGATGTTCAATTGGTTGGTGGCTTGCAACAACGCCGGGCTTGCGCCCGCATTATTGCTGAAGAAGTTGGTATACGTGTAACCGTAGTGGAACGTTCCGAGGAAAGTAGGGCTAAAGAGATGCGTGTAGCCCAGCGCGATCTGACGGGCTTTATTGGAGAGCTCGCCGGCCCCGAGCAGGAGCGCTGAAGGCGAAGTCTGGAGCGGTTGCGAATAATAGAATCCGCCATAAAGCGTGTCGTTGTTGTGAAAAGAATGGTCAATCTTCACTCCGAACTGATCGCTGGTAATAACCTGGTTGCTCGAACCCGTCCAGTTGGGGAAGGAGTTCCCACCCGGCCCAAAATTCGCGCCTGGGTAGAAGGCGTGAAGATAGGCGAGCATCTGCGCGTTCAGCATATTGCCCGGAACAATGTTTCCAACGAAGGGATCGCGCACCAATCCACTACTCTGCGCCGTCAGTCCCGTCACCGGATCCACCTGCCCCGCCGTCACTTGACGCGTGCTGTAAGGGTTATAAATCTGACCTGACATAATGGGGCGTCCGAGCGCATCAAACAAGGGCACGGGCTGGCCGCTTGGACCCGGCGTCGTGGCCTGCTTTCCAGTCAGCAAGTCTGAGAAATTGCCGCCGAGTTCCTGCGAGGTCGGCACGTTGTTGAGCAGCGTGAAGCCCTGTTGCGAACGGAACCCTTCATAGTATCCAAAAAAATAAGTCTTCTTCTGACGCCCATCATAATGAGGCAGTATGACGGGGCCGCCGGCTGTGAATCCAAACTGATTCTGACGATAAGGGGGTTTGGCTTCCCTGAAATAATTGTCAAAGAAGTTTGCTGCGTCCAGAGAATCATTTCTCAAGAATTCCCAAACATCGCCGTGGAATTGATTTCCACCCGACTTGGTGGCCACGTTCACATTCGCGCCGGATGAGATGGAGAACTGGGCATCCGTGATGTGCGATTGCACTTTGAATTCCTGAATGGCGTCCGGAGGCGGGCTGATGGCCCACGTGTTCTCAAAAAGATAGTTGTTGAGAGCGCCGTCCAACGTGTAGTTATTCTCCTGGCCCCTCTGACCATTGACGGAGGGGCTGATGCCGCCTCCGCCAATTGAAATCGTAAAGGCGCCTTGCTGGCCGTTTTCCTTGGGAGCAGCGCCAGGAGTCAGTAGAATCAGTTGGGTGAATTGCCGGCCATTTAAAGGAAGATCGACGATTTGCCGCGAGCCCACCACTTGACCGATGGTCGCATTGGCGGTTTCAAGCGCCGGGGGAGCGGCTGTGACCTGTACCTGCTGGCTGACCTGCCCCACCTGCAATGTGAAGTTGACTTCCAGATCCTGGTTCACCAGCAACTGAACGTTGGTTTGCCGCACTGTGGTGAATCCTGACTTCGAGACATCGAAGGTGTAAACTCCCGGCGGTATCTGCGTCATCACATAAAATCCCGTCGAGTTTGTAGCGACCTCGCGCGCGACGTTGGTCGCCTGATTGGAAATTTTCACCGTCACGCCGGGCATCACCGCGCCGGAAGTGTCTGTCACCGTTCCGTGAAAAGCTCCGTTAACAGTCTGCGCTGCCGCCGATGCGCCGATCAATAACGACGCCACGACCAGCGCCGTCAATTGACCTGGTAAGGAGTGGAGCCACCTGGGATGCCACATAACGCTTCTCCTCTCACCGATGAAAGTTACTTCATTCATCGAATGATTGATTCAAAAATTGCCGCTCAGAATGTTATCCCACGCCAGCAATGCCCTCGGCGATTTGTTTCCAAAAATCCAGAGTCATCTCACAGGCAAATCGCCTATGATTATCTTTAATATGTATCAATTATTGTGATTTAGTACTATTGATAATCGAAAATGTCAATTAGATTTTTAGGGATCAACGAATGAATCATTTGATATGTGAAGACCAGCAAGAAGTTGATTGTCCATGCCATTTTTTAGACGCAAGTTGAGGGCGTTTTCCAGGTTCAATTTTTCACGAAAGTCGGAGATTCATTATGAAAACCCGCCGAGACTTTTTACGCGCTTTGCTGGCAACATGCGTTTCCACATTCCCCTACACCTCTGCGACAGGCCAGCAACTGCCACCGGACAATGCGTTTCAAGCCAGCCTCAGCCATCTTTACATGCGCGACGGCGGTCAATTGCGACAAATTCTGATCGTTGATGCGCCAGGTTACCCGCCCGATGCCAGCATTGAGATCACAGTCGGCAAACGATCCGAGCGAGTCAACTTGCGACAAGTCCGCAAGATTTATAACCAATACTACGTGCCCATAACTCCGGTGGAGCAAAAAGAGACTGCCAGTTTGGTTCTAAGGAATGCCGGCCGCACACTGAAAACTTCGCTCGAAGTCAGGCCCATCCGCCGCTGGCAAGTTTATGTGGTCCATAACTCTCATCAGGATCCCGGATTTCTTGATCTCCCGTCAAAACTCCGCGCCCGCTTTGTTCCCTTTATCGATAAAGCCATAAAGTATTGCGAAGAAACTTCTGCTTGGCCTGCGGATTCGCAATTCAAATGGAACATTGAGGTCAGTTACCTCGTGGAGGACTACCTGAAAGCGCGGGGACCGGAGAAGCTGCGAGAGGCGATGGATTGGGTGAAGAAGGGGCGAATGACGATTGGTGGGCTATATTGCAGCACGCAGACGGATTTCATGAGCCTGGAGACTCTGCATCGATCCGTCTATTACGCCACGAACCGGCTTGAGCGGCAGTTCGGCGTGAATCTGGAAGGGGTCATCCTGGATGACGTGAATGGGTTCACCTGGGGTCTGGTTGAAGTAATGGCCAAATCAGGACTGAAGTATTTCATCATGGGATCGAACGGCTACCGCGACAACATGCAAAACAGCAACGCGCCCACGCTTTTTTATCTGGATGGACCGGACGGCAGCGAGGTGCTGATTTGGCGGTCCGTTTCCTACGGCGAAGGATTCGATCTGATCACCTTCGTCGATCCTTATTCCCTGCGCACCATCAAGGGCGTCGATCTTCGCGGCGGGGAAAGAACTATTGCTCCTTATTTTGAGCGGCACGAACTGGCCGGTTATCCTTTCGATGCAATTCTTTTGCAAGCGGCTTACGATTTCACGCCGCCTTACAAAGAATTCTCCGAGACGGTTCGAACCTGGAACTCGCTCTGGGCCTTTCCGCAGCTTCGCCTCTCGACCATCCCGGAATTTTTTCGCGAGATCGAAAGCCGCTATCGGGATCAAATTCCTCATCTGCGCGGAGGAGCGCCGGACGGCTGGGTTGATCTTCACAACACGCAGGCGCAGGCGGCGGCGTTGGCCCGCCGCGCGGAAGATCGCTTGCCCGACGCAGAAAGACTTTCCACGCTTGCCTACTTGCTCGCCAACGGCAAACCCCGACAGGAGGAATTCTTTGACGCCTACAACGAGCTGATCCTATTCGAGGAACATACGATCGAGTGGTATCAGCATGCGGATATTTACGTGGATGAGAGCCAAGGCGGCGGGAAGAAACATTGGGAAGAAAAAGTCGCTCATGTCGAGTTTTCCCATCGCGCCGCCGAACAGATCGAGCAGGAAAGCCTGAGAGGCCTCTGCGCCAACATCCGCCGTTCGTCGCCTCTTTCGATAGCTGTCTGGAATCCGCTCTCCTGGCCGCGAAGCGAGATTGTGCGCATGCCGGCGCCCCAATCGGCAAAACATTCCTTTCGCCTCGTGGATATCGAAGCCGGCAACGAAGTCCCCTACCAAATCGAGAACCCCGGAACGGCGTCCGCAACACTTGTGTTCTACGCCGCTCAAGTCCCCTCTCTAGGTTACCGCGCTTATGCGTTGGAATCAGGGCAGCTTTCTGCAAGTCTGGACCACGCAACCGTTACCGCAAGAAGCATGGAGAATGCATATTACCGGGTGGAGCTTTCAGAAAAGGATGGGACCGTAGCGAGCCTCTTTGACAAGGAGCTCCAGCGCGAATTCATGGACCCCAAGGCCGAACACGGGATCAACGCTTTGGTCTATCGCGTGAATCAGAGGATCAGTCCTCGCGAGTATAAAACTCTGGCAGAACTTCCTGTGGAGGGTGTCACCATCCAAAAAGGGTCGCAAGGCGCCGTCTTCTACAGCCTGAAGGTGACAGGGTCCATCGGCTACATCTGCGAATTCGAGCACCAGATCATCCTCTATCCTCACATCAAGCGCATCGACTTCTATAACCATCTCAAAAAGAAACCGGTCTACACCAAGGAGTCGGTCTATTATGCCTTCCCCTTTGATGTCCCAAGCGATCTCGGCGCTCCGGTCGAATACCTGGAGCATTTCAACACTTACAGGATTGATATGCCGGGTTCCATCATGCAGCCGGACATCGATCAAATTCCCGGCTCCATTCGTGACAATTACGTTTCGCAGCACTGGGTCTCAATTTCGCGCCAGGACTACGGTGTGCTCTGGTCTTCTGCCGACGTTCCCCTGGTCGAACTGGGCGGGATTCAGACGGAAAAATACTTGCCTTATCTCACGATGGTAGACGGCAACTGGCTGGTGCAAGCCCGCCTTTATTCCTTCCTGATGCACAACCACTGGATTGTCGATTGCCCCATTGCACAAGGCTGCGATGACACATTTCGATACGCCATCACCACGCACGGGCCCAAGTGGTCTTATAACACGGCCCATCATTTTGGCTGGGGTTTTATGAGCCCCTTGCGCGCTTTCGTGTTAGAGGGTGAACATCAGGGCAGCTGGTCCGAACCAGCGCGAAGCTTTGTCGAAATCCATCCGGAGAACGTTTACCTCGCGGGGTTCAAAGCAGCCGAGGACGGCGACGGAGCGATCTTGCGGCTCTATGAAGGGGTAGGGATTCAGTCCACCGCAACAATTCACTTCAACTTGCCCAGACGAAGAATCGCCGAGGCGCTAGGTTGCGATGCCCGCGAAAAAAATCTCTCAACCTTGAAGTCGAATTCCGATTCGGTCGAAGTATCGTTAAAACCCTTCGAGACCCGCACTGTCCGAATCCGGTTTTGCTGAATTTTCGGGCGTGCTGCTGCGCGCGGAATACCATCCTGCCAATACCCAAAATAATCTCGCTTGCACGACTACAATTCTGCTAAATTCTCAACAGATATTCAGACGAAGAGAATACGGATCTCCACACAAAATGACCACAATTGTGAGTATTTTTTGCCATTCATTGCAAAATTTACACAATTTTTGGAAGAATACGAAAATTTATCTTTAAATTGTAATCATTTATAAGCAATCAACTAGTCCTACAGGTGGTACATGAGTTGCAAGGGGATTCTAGCTCACAACGCGCTCTTCAGAAAGTTGCGCCAGATCACAAAGGTCGCTGTGGGTTTGATAACCGCATTCGCCATCATTGGGTGCGGAGGCGGTGACACTAATTCCAATTTCAGTCAGATCCGAATTGCTGAGCTTCAGGCAGCGCCCGCAGACATCGAATTTGGTAACGTCAGTGTGGGCGGCAAGAGCTCACAAACACTTAATCTGACCAATATCGGAGAGGCCGAGCTGACAATCACTCAGGCACAAGTTACCGGAACCGGCTTCAGCATCAGCGGACCCTCTTTGCCGCTGGCGATACCCGCTGGAGAAAGCGTCGCCATCAACGCAGTCTTTTCCCCGAAATCCAGCGGCGACGCCAAGGGCAGCATCTCATTTATAAGTAACGGGGTCAATTCGCCCACAACCGTCTCGCTTTCGGGCACGGGTCTCCAATCCATGCTGAGCGTCAGTCCGGCCAGCGTTGACTTTGGAACAGTCACGGTCGGGAATTCTGCTGCACTAGCGGGCAGTCTGGCAAACACAGGCAACACATCGCTCACCGTTTCGGAGATGTCCGCGACGGGAACTGGCTTTAGCGTTAGCGGGCCAGGCTTGCCGCTGACTCTGGCGGCAGGCCAGAGCGCTTCCTTCAGTGTGACCTTTTCTCCGCAGGCGGCGGGCAAAGCCTCGGGCAGCGTGACCATCACAAGCAACGCGGCCAACTCCCCCGTGGTCGAAACCCTTTCCGGGACAGGAGCCAATCCCCATTCGGTCAGCTTGTCCTGGAAGGCCAGTTCTTCCGCCGACGTCATGGGCTACAACGTGTATCGCAGCAGCATATCAGGCGGACCCTATATGGCGCTCAATGGGTTGCTCGTGACGGGCACGACGTACACCGATACGGCAGTTCAGGCTGGACAGACGTATTATTACGTCACCACCGCCGTGAATTCGAGCTTTGTCGAAAGCGCGTATTCCAATGAAGTTGAGGCGATCGTGCCTTCGCCTTGAAGAATGCGTTGGTCTTCTTAAAACAGTAGTCGCGCTTCAGATTTCATGAAAAAGCAGCGTTGTTTCACAAGATTGATGACGCACTCTTTAAGTTTCTTAATAAAGTTTATAATTACCCGAATATAAAAATTTTAAGTTTATAGTTAATAAAATATGTATTGACTAATACAGTAATACGCGCTATCTTACCCCTGTTGCTGGAAGTTCTGAATGACTCGCAATGGAACTTCTGGCATCTGTGGATCGCTACTGATGTTACAGCGCACATCGACACGATCTGAAGTTTCATAGCTCCCTTTTCCTGTGCCCCTTCGCAGCGATCCGCAAGAAGATCCAAAAAAAGCAAGTTGTTTGCTGACGAACGTAAGGAACGTTTTGGGTTGGTCAGGCAAGCCCTGATCGAACGTTCGACGATGCTGAGTTTGATGAAGACCCTGGAAAGTGTTGATTTACTGTCGGCAAAGCATAGCGCAATCGGAAGCTAACGATTAAGAGACGATAAGGTTTTGTTATCTTTGGCCTCGCGTCGCTAGCTTCCCTGTTTCTGGATTTCTGCGAAGTTCCGGGGTAACGGGTCCATCAATCTCTCGCCCATCTTGCCAGACACGGCATACCCAGTCAGCAAGCATCACAAAGCGCTGTTCTCAGCAAGTCTGAAGGCAGGACCATTCTCAACCAAGCGGAGAAAACGCGATGCCAAACCATGCATTCATCCTTATCGAGCCATCCGGTTCGGCTGACCCCGGCGCAAATAAGAGTTTTCGGCTGAGCAATCGCCTATTAAAGCAGGCAAGACTAGGATGGGTCAGCGCTTGTGCCCTGTGTCTCTGTCTTTTGGCCCAAGGAAATGGCCAGGCCGCCACAAGCACAACCGTGACGGTAACGTTTGATAACCCGACGCCTTCAGGGTCTTCGGGCAGCCCGCTGAATGGCATCTTCCAGGGAATCAATTTCGGCACAGGAAATTGGGACTGGGAAGGACCGTGGGAATCGGATCCCACGAACAACATCTATTTCTCAGCGCAAGTTAACTCG